>MAAC01019000.1_pt1 | contig 43069 bp, 42 predicted proteins | sample 1115981 | NCBI WGS metagenome assembly MAAC01 (sample SAMN04961126, study PRJNA320927) | seawater metagenome | isolation source: sample BD02T64 sea water enriched with oil for 64 days | place: USA:Gulf of Mexico | collected 2013-07-27 | reverse complement strand
TTTTCACCTTCTCTAATTTCGTAATAAACTGTGATAGTATCACCAGCTCCAAATTTTGGAAATTCTTTTTTGGTTACAAATTCGTCTTGAACAAATTTTACTAACTCTTCCATTGTAATAGTTTGTTAATGTTATATTTAAAACAACATTCGCGATTTTCGCCAGAGGTTGGAATAAATGCTTTCTACCTTATTTTAGTAGACGGGTGCAAAAATAACTATTTTTAACAATATGACCATAGAAATTTGAATATTTATAGAAATAATAGCTTTTCTTTTAAGCATCAGGAAATATTTTTAAAAACTTTTTTGGAAGATTAATTGTTACTTTAATCACTTTACTTGTAATGGGATGAGAGAAATCTAGGGAAGAGGCATGTAAATATAATCCATTTCCTTTTCCTGTTAACCCTTCTTTCCCGTATTTTAAATCCCCAAAAATTGGTGTTCCTATAGATGCTAGATGTATTCTTAATTGGTGCCTTCTTCCAGTATGTGGTATTAATTGAACAAGATTTAAAGATTCATATTTTCTAGATTCCAGTCTTTGTATAACTCTATATTCAGATTTGGAGACTTTATTTTCAATAGGGGTTTCAATACATCCATTATCCATTATTTCACCAAGACTTATGGCGTAGTATTTTTTATTTATAGATCTTTCTTCGAACATTTTATTGAGTAGTATAACAGCTTGTGCAGTTTTGCCAACCAATAAAGCACCGCTTGTAGGATAATCCAACCTATGTATGGGTTCAGGCCTTTGTAAAGCATCTTTTTGTTTGCTTTTGGTTAATGAATTTGGAAGAGCATTTTCTAGAGTGTATTTTTTGTTTCCACTTACAACAATTCCAGCAGGTTTATTGACAATTGCTAAATAATCGTCTTCATAAACAATATCTAAATCTAAATTTATTGTTGGTTTTTCTTTTGAAAAATTTGATTGATATAATTCAATTGTTTCTCCACCAATAATATAATCTGAAGTATAGCCAATATCTCCATTTATAGTAACAAGTCCTTTCTTAATTGCTTTTTTGATTCCTTTTTTTGAAAAAATGGATTTGAAAATACTTGGAGTATAATCTGAAAGACGGATTCTATTGTCTAATTGTGGAACTTTATGGGTTTCTATTTTAATTAAATTAGGTTCCAATTTCATAGCAAAATTTATTCTAATAAATCTGGTCTTCTTGCTTCTGTTCTTTTAATGGCATCCTCTTCACGCCATTCGTCTATTTTTTTTAAATGACCACTTAGTAATATTTCAGGAACCTTCCATCCTTTATAATCTGAAGGTCTTGTATAAACTGAAGGCGCTAATAAACCATCTTGAAATGAATCTGTTAAGGCACTAGTTTCATTTCCAAGTACACCTGGTATAAGTCTTATAACCGCATCACATACAATAGCTGCGGCTAATTCACCACCACTTAACACATAATCTCCTACAGAAATCTCCTTAGTTATAAATTGATCTCTTACACGTTGATCCACTCCTTTATAATGACCACAAAGGATAATTATATTTTTTTTAAGTGAAAGATGATTAGCAATTCCCTGAGAAAAAGTTGGACCATCTGGTGTCATATATATGACTTCGTCATAATCTCTTTCCGATTTTAATTTTGTAATACATTTATCAATAGGCTCGATCATCATAACCATACCTGCACCACCACCAAATTGGTAATCATCAATTTGATTGTAAGAGCTTGTTGTATAGTCTCTTAAATTATGAAAATGAATAGAAACTAGTTTCTTATCTATTGCACGCTTTAAAATAGAAGCTTCAAAAGGGCTTTTAAGTAATTCGGGTAAAACGGTGATGATATCTATTCGCATTATTTTATTTATTTAACCAAGTATAATGTAAAAGGTTTGTGTCTTTTTCCCAACCCAATCGTTCATATAATTCTTGGGCAGGATTATTAAAATCAGTTTCTAATGTTAATCCTTTGCTATTGTTATTTATTACAAATTGTTTAGCGTGATCTAATAATCTTTCTCCAACTTTATTTCCTCTCCATTTGGAATCAACAAAAAAGTCGTTTAAAATATAAGTCTGTTGCATGGTTACAGAAGAGAAAGTAGGGTAGAGCTGTGTAAAACCAATAGCTTCTTTGTCTTTATTGAATGCCATAAATAATATAGAATCCTTTTTATTAAACCGATCATTTAAAAAATCACGAGCAACTTCAGTATTGGAAGACTGTTTATAGAATTTTCTATATCCTTCAAATAAGGGAAGAAGTTGCTCTAGGTTTTTAATTGTTGCTTTAATAATATTCATTCCACAAAATTACAGCTTTTATTAGATTTTTGTTTTCTCAATTAATTCAATTAAAAAAGCCCGAAGATAAATCAACGGGCTCTTCAATTTTATTAATTTAAGATTAGTAGTATGTAAACCTTCTAACTTTAGAGATATACTTAGCTAATCTAATTACTTGATGACTGTATCCATATTCATTATCATACCAAACATAAAGAACAATACTTTTACCATTTTTTGCAACAATAGTAGCATTACTATCATAAATAGATGGAGCTGATGTACCTACGATGTCGCTAGAAACTAATTCATTATTTATAGAGTATTGAATTTGTTCTACCAATTCACCTTCCATTGCATATTGCTTAATAATAGCATTAAGTTCTTCCTTTGTAGTATTCTTTTCAATTTCTAAATTTAAAATGGCTAATGATCCATTAGGAACAGGAACCCGAATAGCACTTGAGGTTAGTTTCCCTTCAAAAGAAGGTAAGGCTTTAGAAACTGCTTTCCCTGCTCCAGTTTCTGTAATTACCATATTTAAAGCTGCGGCGCGACCTCTTCTGTATTTACTATGCATATTGTCCACCAAATTCTGGTCGTTTGTATATGCATGAATCGTTTCTAAGTGTCCGTGAACAACACCTAAAGTTTCTTCTATTGCTTTTAAAACAGGTGTTATGGCATTTGTTGTACAAGAAGCTGCTGAAAATATATCTACTTTATCTGGATCGTGATCTAAATGATTTGCACCATGTACGATATTTGGAATACCTTTTCCAGGAGCTGTTAACAATACTTTTGAAGCGCCTTTACCTTTTAAATGTCGAGCTAAAGCAACATCATCTCTAAATGCACCTGTATTATCTATTATTAAAGCATCCTTAATTCCAAATTGTGTATAATCAATATCTTCTGGAGCATTAGCTGAAATAATATGAACCGTAGTGCCATTAATAATTAATGCTTGATTTTCTTCATCTATAGAGACAGTTCCACTAAAATCTCCGTGTACAGAATCCATTTGAAGAAGAGAGGCTCTCTTTTCTAAAACTGTTTTAGTTATTGTTCCTCTGGTAACAATAGCTCTTAATCTCATTTGAGATCCTTTTCCAGCTTTAGACATTAATTCTCTAGCTAATAAACGCCCTATACGACCAAATCCATATAAAACAACATCTTTAGGTGTGATGTTATTTCCATCTTTAGCATCTTTCAATTTATCACTTACAAATGCAAGAGCATCTGGATATTTGTTGTCTTCTAAAAGGTATTCATAGGTAAGTTTACCAATATCTAATTTTGAAGGTGGTAAATCTAACGATTTAATTGCTTGTGCAATTTCTACCGAATCAAATATTGAAATCGGTTTTTGTACAAAATCTTTAGCGTATTTGTGAAGATTTAATATATCACTTACACTTCGGTCAATTAATTGGTTTCTAAAAAGTACTAATTCGATTGATTTATCGTACCAAAGGTCACTAGCAATTTTAATAAACTCAACAGTTGCTTTTCGACGATCTGTTTGATAAGACAGTTCTTTTTCATAAACGTCTGCAATACTCATAATGCTTAGATTTTAAGTGGTTAAAATATTTTGCAAAAATACTCCTTTTATAATGTATATGAATGTATATATCTAAAAAAAAACCACCCTTCAAAAAAATGCTTTTAATGGGTGGTTTTTTGTATTGCTATTTAAAAATTATCTAATAATAAATGTGCTAATTTTTCCATTACGGTTGACAAAGGTCATTTCGATAGGATCATTTCTATCACTTCTATTTATTATATTTTTTACGTCTTCAATGTTTTTTATAATATGATCATTAAGTTTTAAAATAATAATACCCTCTAAATTGTAATTTCTCATATCATTAGAAAGAACTTTACTAACTCTTACTCCATTTGAAACATCCCTTTCTTTTAATTCAAATTTGCTAGTGTTTTTCACTTCTAATCCTAATGCCTCAATTTCATATGTTTCTAGTTTTATTAAGGTTATCGGCATTGTTTTTTGATTTCCATCCCTTAATAATGTAACTTCTACAATATCATTTGGATGCTTTGACCCTAGGTATCCTGCTAAATCTGAAAATTTACCTATTTTTTGACCGTCAATTTGTTTAATTATATCTCCTCTTTCTATTCCACCTTTATCGGCGCCACTTCCTTCTTCAATTCCATTTACATAGACACCTTCAGTTTCATCAACGCCCAATCTATCTGCAATTTCTGAATTTAGGCTGCCACCAGTAATCCCTAAAATTCCTCGCTGAACATTTCCATATTCCATGATATCTTCAACTACTTTGCGGGCATTATTTGAAGGAACAGCAAAAGAATAGCCAACAAAGTTCCCTGTTTCTGAAGTAATCGCTGTATTAATCCCTATTAATTCTCCTCTAGTGTTAACCAAAGCTCCGCCGCTATTACCTCTATTTACTGCTGCATCAGTTTGAATAAAGGATTGCGGGTTTCCATCAAACTCATTTAAATCACGAGCTTTCGCACTTACAATTCCTGCGGTTACCGTAGACGTTAAGTTAAATGGATTACCAACCGCTAAAACCCATTCCCCAATTTTTATTTGATTGGAATCACCAAATGGAATAAAAGGCAACTCTTTATCTGTATCTATTTTAATTAAAGCTATATCCGTATTTGGGTCTGTACCAATCAATTCAGCTTCATAGGTTTTATTATTATTTAATGTTACTTCTAATTGTGTAGAATTTTCTATTACATGATTGTTAGTGATGATATATCCATCTGGAGATATAATTACACCACTTCCGGAACCAATCATAGCTCTGGGTGCACCTCCTCCAAAAAAATATTCGCTAAGATTTCCTGCTTGTCTACTAATGGTAGTGTTTTTTACATGTACTACAGTATGTACAGTTTTTTCTGCAGCTTCGGTGAAACCAATGTTAAATGCATTGGTTTCAGAAAGAGTATTAGTTACTGGTATCAAAGACGAACTTATGGGTTGTCTAACTTGGATTATTTTATCAGATTCTAAAAAATATTTATAACCTAATAATGTAAATACTCCAGCTAAAATTGCTACGATGAATAGTTGAATTGTTTTTTTCATATGAAAGAATTTTGATTGATGTAATTAATAAACTTGTATTTGACCTATATATTTTCTAAAAGTTTGACTTTAACTAGTATTTAACAGCCATAATAGATGTGACCAACAAGCTACTTTTAATATCTTTGTCGAGAATGAATATAGATTTTTACAAATATCAAGGAACTGGAAACGATTTCGTTATTATCGATAATCGCAATGAATCCTTTCCTAAGAAAAACATAGAGTTGATTTCTCAAATGTGCAATCGTAGATTTGGCATAGGTGCCGATGGATTAATTTTATTAGAGAGTCATGCAACTTTAGATTTTACAATGTATTATTTTAATGCAGACGGTAACCCTGGTTCTATGTGCGGTAATGGAGGTAGATGTATTGTTCGTTTTGCAGAATATTTAAATATAATTAAGGATCAAACAACATTCGAAGCGATTGACGGAATGCATAATGCTACTTTAGATAAAGAGAATGTGTCCTTAAAAATGAATGATGTTTCAGATATTAAAGTTTCTGAAAATTACATTTATTTGGATACAGGCTCTCCACATCATGTGCAACTTGTAGATGATTTGGAAAATTATAATGTTAAAAAAGAAGGAGCTGCCATTCGTTGTACTACTTATGGAAAAGCAGGAGCTAATATAAATTTTGTTGAAAGAATAGATCAAGATAAATTTGCAGTAAGAACTTATGAACGAGGTGTGGAAGATGAAACACTTTCTTGTGGTACTGGAGTTACTGCCGTTGCAATTGCTTTATATGAAACGAATAAAACTTCATCAAATAAAGTTATTCTTTATACTAAAGGAGGGTTGTTGAATGTTAATTTTAGCAAAACAGAAACGGGTTATAATGATGTATATTTAAAAGGCCCTGCATCACAAGTTTTTAAAGGAATCTGGCAATGAAAACCTTATTAGGAAAAAAGATACTACTTAGAGCCTTAGAACCAACCGACTTAGATTTTCTTTATCAGATAGAAAATGATGAATCGGTTTGGGAAGTTAGTAATACTACGACTCCATATTCACGTTTTATATTAAGTCAATATTTAGAAAATTCGCATAAAGATATTTTTGAAGTAAAACAATTGCGACTGGTTATTTGTAAGATAGATTCAAATAAAGCTATAGGTAGCATTGATTTATTCGATTTTGAGCCAAAGCATAGGCGAGTAGGAATAGGGGTTCTTATTTCATCAGATGAAGAAAAACAAAAAGGATATGCTTCAGAGGCTTTAGAGTTAATATGTAATTATGCTTTTGTACACTTAAATGTGCACCAAGTATATGCTAATATCCCTGAAGATAATATTGCGAGTATTCAACTTTTTGAAAAATCTGGATTTATAAAATCTGGATCAAAAGTTGATTGGATCTATTCTCAAGGATCATTTAAAAACGAATTACACTATCAATTATTAAATAATGTATATTAAAAAAATACTACTAGCAGTCACATTAATTGGACTATTGCTAATGGCAGGTTTTGCATATTATGTATATAATGCTGTTTTTATTCCAAATACTGCATTCAACAATAACGAGGCTCATGTTTATATTCCTACTGGAGCTAAATTTAGTGATGTTATGGAGGAGCTTAAACCTTTATTAAAAGATCCTATTTCTTTTGAAGCTGTTGCTAATAGAAAAGAATATCCTAGTAATATTAAATCTGGACATTTTATTATTAAGAAGGGAATGAATAATAATGATATTATTAATTCCATTCGAACAGGAAATATTCCAATAATTATAAAGTTTAACAATCAAGAGCGTCTTGAAAACCTTGCGGGAAATTTATCTAAGCAATTAGAAGTAGATAGTTTAGGTTTTTTGAAAGTATTTAGAAATAATGATTATTTAAATAAGAAAAGGTTTACTCAAGATAATGCCTTGTCTATGTATATTCCAAACACTTATGAAATCTATTGGAATATAACTGCAAAAGGTTTTCAGGAAAGAATGTTTAAAGAATACCAGTCGTTTTGGAATACCAGTCGAAAACAAAAAGCAGCTGAATTAAACCTAAGTAAAGTAGAAGTAATCAGTTTGGCTGCAATTGTACAAAAAGAAACTGCCAAAGTAGATGAAAGACAGCGAGTAGCAGGGGTGTATGTTAATAGATTAAAAAGAGGAATGTTATTACAAGCAGATCCTACGGTTATTTACTCTAAAAAGAAATTAGATAAAGATTTTGATCAAGAAATAAAGCGAGTATTATATAAAGACTTAGAATTAGACTCTCCTTATAATACCTATAAGTATGCAGGTGTACCTCCTGGACCTATCGCTATGCCTGATATTACTTCGATAGATGCAGTTTTAAATTTTGAAAAGCATAAATTTTATTTTTTTGTAGCTGATGTAAAAAACTTTGGCTATCATAAATTCGCAAAAACTCTTTCTCAACATAACAGAAATAAACGAGAATATGTGAGGTGGATCTCTCAACAAAAAATAAAAAGATAAGCACAACCCTCACTTTTTTAACATATTAAAAATATTACTGCGTATTTAATCGTGTTAATTATACAATATATCTAAAACTTTCTAAATTCTTTTACTGTAGGATAAATCCTACTTATTTTTATTCCATCAAGGCGAGATAACTTGGTTTAAACACTAGGTTATTTAATATTAAAAGAATTTGTATCTTTGCACGCTGAAATCGAAGATGCTATAATGTATCTAAATTTTAACAAAATGAAAAGTAACTTATTTAAAACAAGTTTATTACTATTTGTTGTACTTGCTATAACAACAGGGTTTTCTTTTGCAAAAAAGATTGATCTATCACATTACCATGTGAATGGTTTTGAGTTATGCTATAACGTGCCTAATCAAGATGAAGTTAAAGATGTTTCTTCTAATAAATCTTCAAATTACATTTTTTTAGGAAAATCTTATGTAGGATTTAAAGAAGCTCTAGGGTTTAAAGAATCTAGTGGAGATTATTTTATTATCAATAAATATGGATACATGGGTAAGTATCAATTTGGTAAGAACACACTTAAATTGATTGGTATTTATGATTCTAGCAGTTTTATGTTAGATAGCCAACTTCAAGAGAAAGCTTTTTCTGCAAATACTTCAAGAAACAAATGGATTCTAAGAAGAGATATTAATAATTATGTAGGAAGAAATATTGGTGGAATTAAAATTACAGAATCTGGAATCTTAGCAGCAGCACATCTTGCTGGCGCAGGAAATGTAAAAAAATACCTTAGAAGTGGAGGAACCTTAACATTTAAAGACGCTTTTGGAACTTCCATAAAAAATTATCTTAAGAAATTCTCAGGTTATGATACTTCATTTGTTGTAGCAGATAAAAGAGCAAAGGCTTAAAAATAATTATTTTTGAATAATAAATAAGGTGGGTCTTTTAGAAAGATTCACCTTTATTTTTTTCCATTCCTCTGCAGTATGCGTTTTTATATATTCCGTTGCTAAAGTTATATCACAAGCAACACATAACTTAGTTTGAGGATGTAAAGTACTTATAATACTTTCTAATATTTGATTGTTTCGATAAGGAGTCTCTATAAATAATTGAGATTGATTTTGTTCTTCAGAAAACCTTTCCAATCGCTTAATTTCTTTTTTTCGATCTTGTTTGTCTATTGGTAAATAGCCATTAAAAGCAAAATTTTGACCATTAAAACCACTGGCCATCATTGCCATTAAAATAGAAGAGGGGCCAACAAGTGGTACTACTTTAATCCCTTTTATATGTGCTTGCTCAACAATAGCTGCCCCTGGATCTGCAATGCCAGGACAACCAGCGTCCGATATAACCCCCATATCAAGGCCTTCGAGGCAAGGGTTAAGCATGTTTGGAATATCAGTTTCTTCGGTATATTTATTAATTAAACTAAAATGTAAATCGGGTTGTGATTTTCTAGGAACAATACTTTTTATAAAACTCCTAGCATTTTTCTCATGTTCTACGATATAATGATCAATTTCTTCTACTGCTTTTTTTACCAATAGAGGTAAAACCTCTAAAGGAGCAGTGTCCCCTAATGTGCAGGGAATTAAATATAATTTTCCTTGGGGATTCATAATTAATTATTTTATCACTATTTTTTTAATAATAGATTGACCACTTTCAGAATTTATTTTAACAATATAAATACCACTATTAAGTGAATGGATAGGAATTGTTTTTTCTGATGTAGATATATTACTTTCTGTAATAATAACAGAGCCTTTTAAATCTAAAATTGTAATTGAAGATATAAGGCTATTATTAATAGAAACACTTAAACTGTCTGAAGCAGGGTTTGGGATTATAGCAACATCTGAACTAGAAAAATCTTCAGTGTCGAAAATTTCCCCACCAATTATTCTATGAATACTACCAGAAATATCTGCAATATAAATTTCCCCATTTACATCCTCACCAAAGGAAACCCAAGTACCTCCAAAATTACCATGATTAACTAAATTATTATCGTTATCAACTGTACCAATTAACCCATTAAGATCTGCGAAAAAGTAAAAATCTTGAATATCGCTATAAACACTACCGTGATACACATAACCTCCAGTAATAGAATAACCAACAGAATGAGTATACTCTGCTATAGGAAAAGTTAATTCGGAAGGATCAGGACAACCGCTATTATTGTAGACTTGAGAACCTTCATAACAACGCCATCCATAATTAAGGCCTGAAGCATCTAATACTACACGGTTTATTTCTTCTATTTGATTTTGCCCAACATCAGCAATCCATAATTCGTTAGTATCGCTGTCAAAAGAGAAACGCCAAGGGTTTCGCAATCCATACGCCCAAATTTCATCTAATGCATCAGGGTTTCCTAAAAATGGATTATCTGAAGGAATTGCATAATTATTTCCTCCATCAGTATTGTCAATATCAAGTCGAAGCATTTTTCCCAATAGTAATTGTAGATTTTGCGCTCTATTTCCTGGGTCTCCACCGCTACCACCATCACCTAAACCAATGTATAAATACCCATCTGCACCAAATTGAATACATCCTCCATTGTGATTACTAAAAGGTTGAAATTCATTAATAATTAATAAAGCAGATGCTGGATCTGCAATATCTGGATCAGAATCATCTACTGTATATCTAGCGACTTGTGTGTCTCCTGAGTTATCTGTATAATAAACGAAAAAATAACCATTATTAACATAGTCTGGATGAAAGGCTAATCCTAATAAACCACGTTCTCCACCAGATGAAATAATACTAGTTATATTTAAAAAAGGAACTGGATTAATAGTTGCGTCTGCATTTAATATTTTAATACGTCCAGCTTGTTCTACAATAAAGAGTCGGTCATCCCCAGCATTTTGGATATCAACTGGACTTGAAAATCCAGATTTAAAAAGGTCAATATCCACTTCTTGTGCGAAAGAATAGAAGGATATAAATAATAAGAATATTGCTCGTGATAGAATTTTCATAATAGGGTTTTTTAGAAGACACTAAAGTAATAAAAACCCCTAATATTATTATAGCCTTTTCACAATTTCATTACAAGCTTTGTCCAACATTTGATAAACACTTTCAAAACCTTGTTCTCCACCATAATAGGGATCTGGTACATCTACATTTTCATAGGGGAATAGTTCGTCAAGAATAAGTTGTACCTTTTTAACTTCAGATTCGTTTTGAGCAAGCTGTAAAACATCTGCTTTATTTGAATTATCCATCACAAAAATAAAATCAAAATCTAAGAAATCTTTTTGAGTAAATTGTCTTCCTCTTTGATTAGTAAGGTCTAGTCCATGAACTTTTGCAATTTCAATACTTCTAGAGTCGGGGAGTTGTCCCACATGCCATGAGCCAGTTCCGGCAGAATCTACATATATTTCCTCTGAGTTAACCTTTGACTTTAAAATACCTTCTGCCAATGGAGAGCGGCATATATTGCCAAGACAAACCATAAGTACTCTTGTTTTCATTTCTGAAATAAAATTAGTTAAGTTTTAAAACTATAACGTTAGCTTCTTTTTAAGATCTTCAACATACTTTCTAAATTGCTTATCAGTACTTGAAAGATTATCAACAGTTTTACAAGCGTGAAGTACAGTAGCATGATCTCGTTGGCCAATTTGAGAGCCAATAGATGCTAAGGAAGCTTTAGTTAATTTTTTCGCAAAAAACATAGCCAATTGTCTAGCCTGAACAATATGGCGCTTTCTTGTTTTTGATTGAAGTGTATCTACATCCATTTGAAAATACTCACTAACTACTTTTTGAATATAATCAATGGATACTTCTCTATTGGTGTTTTTAACATAATTGTCAACTATTTTCTTAGCAAGATCTATAGTAATTTCTTTTTTGTTAAAAGAAGAGTGTGCGATTAAAGATATAATAGCTCCTTCTAATTCTCTAATATTAGTTTTAATGTTATTTGCTAAAAACTCGATAATATCTTCTGGTAAAACAACTCCATCCCGATATAATTTACTTTTAATTATAGCAACTCTTGTTTCGTAATCTGGATGGTTTAATTCGGCAGAAAGACCCCATTTAAATCGTGACAATAAACGTTGCTCAATATCAATCATATCTACAGGTGCTTTGTCACTAGTTAAAATAACTTGTTTCCCGTTTTGATGTAAATGATTGAATATATGAAAGAAAACATCCTGAGTACCCGCTTTACCTGAAAGTAATTGAATATCATCTACAATAAGAATATCGATAATCTGATAGAAGTGAATAAAATCATTCCTATTATTTTTCTTAACCGATTCTATATATTGTTGTGTAAATTTTTCTGCGGAAATATATAATACTGTTTTTTCAGGATACTTGTCCTTTATTTCAACACCAATAGCATGTGCTAAATGTGTTTTTCCTAATCCAACACCACCAAAAATTAATAATGGATTAAAAGAGGTTCCTCCAGGTTTATTTGCGACAGCCATTCCAGCTGAACGAGCCAAACGATTAGAATCTCCTTCTAGAAAGTTCTCAAAATTATAATTTGGATTTAATTGAGATTCAATTTTTACATTTCGAATACCAGGAATTACAAAAGGATTTTTAAGTTCAGGGCTTTTATTTTTAATAGCAACATCAATTTCTTGAGACCTTAAATGTCCTCTATTGGCACTTGGAATTTTTTCAGTAAAAGGTTGTTTGTTACCATAGGTGTTTTCCATTTTAATAATGTAAACTAATTTGGCATTTGTACCCAATTCTTTAGTAAGTGCAACTTTAAGAATCTTTACATAATGTTCTTCTAACCATTCATAAAAGAATTTGCTTGGAACTTGAATACTTAGTGCATCTTCGGTAAGCTTAACTGCTTTAATGGGTTCGAACCAGGTTTTGTATGCTTGAGCAGTAATATTGTCTTCGATAAATGTTAGGCATTTATTCCAAACCAAATTTGCAGTTTTGCTCATAGTTAAATTATTGGTGTTAGGTTAGTTAAAAAATAGTAATAAAAATATAAATTATTATGCCCCATAACAATTTATTAACATTGCAAATATGTGAACAAATAAGTTATAAAAAAAACACTTTAGGTATTGAATATGTAGTTTTTTTTTCGCATATTATCTCACGCATAAATCTACAACAAAACTTCCTTACTATTTAAGATTATTTTGAAAAAAACAAATACTAAATTACGAGTACGATATGGTGAAACCGATCAAATGGGAATTGTATACTATGGTAATTATGCAGACTATTTAGAACAAGGGCGTACCGAGTGGCTTCGTACCTTGGGTTTCTCTTATAAGTTTATGGAAGCAAACAACATTCATTTACCTGTAGTTAATTTAAATATAGATTATAAGAAACCAGCACTTTATGATGATGTGATTACAATTACAACTACACTTAAAGAAATTCCTACCGTAAGAATTGAGTTTTATTATGAAATTCATAATCAAGAAGGGCAACTTTTAATCACAGCAACAACTACTTTGGTTTTTGTAAATAGTACTACAAATAAACTTAGAAAAGCTCCAGAATATCTTTTAGAAAAGTTGAGTAAAATTTAAATATCTTCTATCCTTTTAATAGTTACTTTGTAAGTACTATTAAATAAGCTAAATATTCGAGTTGCTTCTTTTTTTCGAACCGAAATAATAAATTCACAATCTAATTCCATTTTTTTCTGTGTAATATTTAACTTCTCATCCTTAATAATTCTCATCATTGTATTCATCTCGGGATACCCAAATTTTAATTGAAATAACTCATCAATTGTTTTCTCCACAATACTTGAAGATTCTAGAGCAAATTTAGCAGCCGTTTTATAAGCTTGTATTAATCCACCAACACCAAGTTTGGTTCCGCCAAAGTATCGCACAACTACTATTAACACATTGGTAACATCAAAAGATTGTAATTGACCATAAATCGGCATTCCGGCACTATTTGAAGGCTCCCCATCATCATTAGCTCGATAATGTTCGTATTTCTTTCCAAGTTGCCATGCATAACACCAATGACGAGCATTATAATGGTCTTTTTTTAATTGCTCTATATGGAGTTTTATTTCTTCTTCAGATTTAACAGGATAAGCATAACCGAAAAACTTGCTCCCTCTATCTTTAAAGAGAACTTCTTTAGAGGGAGTAGTTAGGGTTTTATAAGTGTCTTTTTTATCTTCCATAGACTCTAAATCTATAATGCAATTAAAATAATACTAATAATAGCTAATAGTATTCCAAGCCAATTTTTTGGTAATAGTTTTTCTCTAAATAAAACAATACCAGCTAATGTTGATAAAGTGACTATGGCTACATTATTAATAGTAAATATTCCTGAACTATCCAGAATATCACTTCGTAATGTCTTTACTAAAAAATAAATAGAAAAATAATTAGGTATACCTAGGCAAAATCCTGCAATAATGTTTTTAAATTCAAACTTAAACTTTCCTTTAACTGCTTGAAATATCAATGAAAAAACACCAACTATAGCTGCTGCTAGAAATATAATAGCTGAAAACAATGGAACATCATTTTGTGCAACATAAGTGTCTTCTAAAAATTTAATGCTAGTGTCAATTACACCACTTCCTAGAAAAACTAAAATGGGCAATATAATTAGCTTCCTGTCTATGTTTATTCCCTTATTGGTTTTAATTGAGGATAGGTAAACAGCAATTAACGCTAAACCAATGCCTATTAATTTTAAGGCTCCTAAACTTTCATTATAATAGAAGAGTCCAAATAATACAGGAATTACTACACTCATTTTAGTGGCTACTGAAACAACAGATAGTCCACTTCTTTGTGTAGTAATTGCCATCAAATTAAATACAATAATAAATAAGGCACCTAAACCTAAGGTGTAATAAAACCAGTCTATTTTTGGTAATTGGGAAATAGTGACCGTGCCATTATATGCTATAATACCGGTAGTAAATGCAATTATATAATTTACAACTATAGCTTGAAGTATATTTATATTAAATCTTTCAAAGAGTTTAAAGACTATAAATATTAAAGAAGAGGCAAGTATGCTAAGGAGTAAATAAATCAATAGGGTTTCTTTTTATCTGCGTTAATGAATGTTAAATTTAAAATAATTCCTTTCTTATGCTAAATAAATCTATGATATCTTCCCTTTTAGGGTTTATATTCCAAATATGAATTCCTAATTGTTTTGCCGATTCTGTATTCTCAAAGGTATCATCTACAAATAAGCATTCTTCAGAAATGAGGTTATGGGTATTCAAAACATAATTATAAATGTCTGAATTTGGTTTTCGTAATTGAATTTCTTGAGATAGATAAAATGCATCAAAGCAATTTTTAAATCGTAAATACCTTTCTAAGGTCATGTTTTTAATCACCTTTTCAATATGTAAAACATTGGTATTACTCAATAAAATCAGGTTATATTTTTTACTTTCTGAAAGTGCTTCAATAAAATTTAATCGGTATTCTGGGAAATCTAAAATAATAGCATTCCAAGCCTTACTTAATTGTTCACGGTTAAATTCAGGAAATAATTTTAAATAGGAATTTAAAAAAGTATCCGTATTTATTTTACCTGTTTCGTATAATATATTTATTTGATGCATTTCTTCGCTAAATGAAGTTATGCCTAATTTTTGTAATTGGATTAATGTAGCTTCTTTATCCAAATTGATAAAAACATCCCCGAAATCGAAAATTATGGTTTTAATCATTATTATAAATTCTTAAAACATCTTCCATAATTTTTTCTTCTGAAACAGTTTTTCTTAATAATAAAGGTGCTTTGGTTCCTTCCTTAAATATAGAATTACCTGTAAATACTCTTGCTTCATTCCATACATTTGCATCTATAAAGGTTTGAAGTGTTTTAGCACCTCCTTCAATAATCACAGACTGAATTTTATACCTATATAATAGGTCACAAATTTGTTTCGAAATATTTTTTGAAAAATCTATAGATTCAAAAGAAATGTCTTCATGGTTTTCTTTATTCTTTTTAGTAATTATAATAGTTTGAACAGTTCCATCTAATACAGACGCTTCAACAGGAATCTTTAAACTTCTATCCAAAACAATCCGTATTGGAGACTTTCCTTGCCAATCTCGTGTGCTTAAACTTGGGTTATCATCTATTACCGTTTGTGTACCTACCAAAATGGCTTGTTCTTCTGCACGCCATTTATGAACTAGTTGTCGGGATTGTTTATTGGTAATCCAAACGGGGCTTTTGTTTTCTCTTTTTTCAGGAGCAATAAATTCATCGATAGTTTGCGCCCATTTTAATATAATGTAGGGTTTTTTATGAATGTGATAGTTAAAAAAACGCTTATTCAAATCATCACATTCGGTTTTTAAAACTCCATCAATTACATTACAACCTGCTTCTTTTAGTTTTTTAATTCCCTTTCCAGCAACCGCTGGGTTAGGATCTAAACTACCAATTACTACATTTTTAATTCCTTTTTCTATTATTAAATCGGCACAGGGAGGTGTTTTACCAAAATGACTACAGGGCTCTAAATTCACATATATCGTAGCGTCTTTTAAAAGAGATGGATCGCTTACACTTTTTATTGCATTTACTTCAGCATGTGGCATTCCTGCTTCTTTGTGCCAACCTTCACCAATAATAACATCATTATACACAATAACGCTTCCTACTAAGGGATTTGGATAGGTAGTACCCAAGCCATTTTTAGCAAGTTCCATGCAGCGCATCATATATTTTTCATTTATCTTCACCTTGTAAAAATACAAGGAATAGTTTATATGAGTACTGCAATCATTCGACCGATTTTAAAAAAAGATAATCTCCAGATGGCTAAAGTGATACGACAAGTATTAGTAGACTTTGGTGTGCCAAAAGTAGGAACCGCTTATGCAGATAAAACTTTAGATACTATGTACGAAGTCTATCAAATTCCTCGTGCTATTTATTTTATAATTGAGCTTGAAGGAAAAGTTATTGGTGGAGGAGGTTTTTCTCAATTAGAAAACTGCAAAGAAAATATTTGCGAATTACAAAAAATGTATTTTCTTCCAGAATGTAGAGGGTTGGGTTTAGGAAATAAGATGATCGATTTATGCCTAGAAAAAGCCAAAGAATTTAGATTTGAAAAATGCTACTTAGAGACGATGACTTATATGAAGGCAGCACAGGGGCTTTATCAAAAAAAAGGATTTGAATACTTGGATGGGCCTATAGGAAATACTGGTCATTATTCCTGTCCAGTACACATGTTAAAAGAATTATAATTTGGAATTAAAAGATATAAAACAAGAGTTTGTTAATGCACTTGCAGAAATATATCCTCTCGAAGAGATACAATCTTTTTTTTCAATTTTATCTGAAGCATATTTGGGATTATCGAGAATAGAAATTGCATTACAACCAGAAAAAGTAATTACAGAAGAAAATTCTAAAAAATTTAATGAAGCCATTATTAGATTAAAACAATTTGAACCCATTCAATATATTATTGGGAAAACTGAGTTTTATGGTTTGTTTTTTATTGTAGATAAAAGTGTTTTAATCCCAAGACCGGAAACCGAAGAATTAGTAGCTTGGATTACAAATGAAACTCAAAACAAAGAAATAACCATTCTTGATATTGGTACTGGTAGTGGTTGTATAGCAATAAGTTTAGCACATCAATTATCTAAGGCAAAGATGAACGCAATTGACATATCGAAAGATGCCTTAAGAATTGCTAAACAAAATGCGCTGACTAATAAAGTAAATGTTAACTTTATCGAAGTAGATGTTATTCAATTTGAGCATAGTAAAGAGTTGCAAATCCATAAAGAATCGAAATTCGATATTATAGTTTCTAATCCTCCTTATGTGAGAGCTTCAGAAAAAGAATTAATGAAAGCTAATGTATTAAGGTATGAACCTGAGATTGCATTGTTTGTAGAAGATAAAGATCCCTTATTGTTTTACCGAAGAATTGCCCAACTAAGTAAAGATTATTTAAAACCTGAAGGGACATTATTTTTTGAAATAAATGAATATTTAGGTAAAGGCATGAGAGATATGTTAGAGGTTGAAGGATTTACTAATATCGAAATTAAAAAAGATATTTTTGAAAAAGACAGGATGATAAAATGTAAGGAATTATGAGAAAATTAGAAAGTATTTGTGTGTTTTGTGGAAGTAATGAAGGGAATGATAATGAAATTATTAGTGCTGCTTCTCAATTAGGGGAAGCATTAGCTAAAAATGAAATAACCTTAGTTTATGGTGCCGCAAAAATTGGCATTATGGGATTAATTGCTAAATCTGCTTTAGAATATAATGGTAAAGTGATAGGTATTATTCCAGAGTTTTTAAAATTAAAAGAAGTGGTTCATTTAGGGCTCACTGAATTAATTACAACACAAAATATGCATGAGCGTAAATTATTGATGCAAAATAAGAGTGATGGTTTTATTACCATGCCAGGAGGTATGGGAACTATGGAAGAGCTTTTTGAATTAATAACTTGGCTACAGTTAGGGCTGCATTCTAAACCTATAGGCTTGTTAAATGTAAATCATTATTACGATGATTTAATTTTAATGATTGAAAAAATGGTTAAAAAAGGATTTTTAACTATGGACAATTTCGAGCTTCTACTTGTAGACGATAACATAGATTCTTTACTTCATAAAATGAAAAACTTTAAAGATCCACATTCACCAAAATGGCTTAATTCTGAAAGATCATAACGGTTTTTTTATTAACTATTTCAATTTACTTTTTAACATTTTGCTTTTCCATTGGCTCAAACTATCTATATTTAAAGCTATTAACCATTAAATATTTAATTTTATGAGTGCATCAAAAAAGTATTTTGCAGAAGCCTTAGGGACTTTTGCTTTAGTGTTATTTGGTTGTGGTGCGGCTGTTATAGCCGGAGTTACAGCTTCAGGGCCTGTTGGAATAGGAGTATTAGGTATTTCTCTTGCCTTTGGTTTAACTGTAGTTGTAATGGCCTATACCATTGGTCCAATTTCTGGATGTCATATTAACCCTGCGATTTCAATAGGAATGTTAGTTGCTGGTAAATTATCAATGAAAGATACAGTGGGATATGTAATTTCACAATGTATTGGAGCGATTGCTGCTGCAGGAGTTTTGTATATGTTAGCTACTGGTTCTGCCGGATTCTCTATGGGAGAATGGGCATTAGGATCTAATGGATGGGGTGCTGGATATGGAGGAGCTTACGATATGACAGCTGCCTTAACTGCAGAATTTGTATTTACTTTTTTATTCTTAATGGTCATTTTCGGAACCACTGCAAAAGCAGCTTCCCCTCAAATGGCTGGACTTGCAATTGGTCTCTCTTTGGTTTTAATCCATATGGTTGTGATTCCTATTACAGGAACTTCTGTAAATCCTGCTCGTAGTTTAGGGCCTGCATTATTTGCTGGTGGAATGGCATTGAGTCAACTTTGGCTATTTATTGTTGCTCCTATAGCAGGAGCAATATTTGCCGCTTTAGTAAGAAATATATTTATCGAGGATTAAAAAATAATATTAATACAAAAGGGTCTAAATATTCAAACCCTTTTGTATTTCAACGAATAAAGGTAGGAAAAAACTTACTTACAAATTTATTTGATTACTTTGTCAAACAATTACTAACCAATCTTAAATTATAATGAAAAAAAACCATCTATTATTAGTGGCAATTATCCTTTTTACATTTTCAGGATTTGCTCAAAAAAATGAAAAAACAAAAGCTAGTTACACTGGTAAAATCACGTATGTAGAATATGTGTCTTCCATGTCTTCACGACCAAAAGACCTTTTACCGTCAGATGATACCGTAAGAGAAGCGAAAGACAAAAGATCTATTGCAAATTTAATTGTCGAAGGTCAGGATCCACAGACTCAAGATGACTATTTTATTAGAAATAGAAATGAAATGGAACAATCTGTACGTGCATCTTCACCAAGTGTTGTATTTGATGCATATTCTTCAGGTTCTCAACCAACAGACCCTTCTTTAGCAATAGGACCTAATCATGTAATGGTTGTTTTTAATACTGGATTTGCTATTTATGATAAATCCGGAAATCAATTACAAGGGCAAACGGCTCCTAATCCAGCAATTTTTCCATCAGGAGGATGTTGTGATTTGACAGTATCCTATGATAATGCAGCAGATAGATGGGTACTTACTTTTTTAAGTACAACTGCTGGTGCACAAATTGCAGTTTCAGATGGACCTAATCCACTTACATCAGGGTGGTATGTTTATACGATTGCTGCAATTCAAGATTATCAAAAACTATCTGTTTGGAGTGATGGTTATTATATTACAGAAAACACAGGTGGTTCTAATAAAGTTTGGGCTTTAGAGCGTACTGCTATGTTAAATGGAGATTCAAATGCTCAAATATTAGGATTTAATCTACCAGGAATTGCAACTAGTGGATTTTTCAGCCCACAGGTATTAAATGTTACAGATGATAATTTACCTGCGACTGGAGGAGCAACTGTTGTTTATATGCAAGATGATGCATGGAGTGGAGTGTCTTCAGATCATATAAAACTTTGGACAATAGATGTAGATTGGGCTAATGCTTCAAATTCTACAATATCTGGAGCTCAACAAATAACAACAACTCCATTTATTAGTGTTTTTGATAATGGTAGTTTTTCTAATTTGGTACAACCAGGAAATGGAAGAAAAATAAAAGTAGATGCTTTACAAGCAACAATAATGAATCAAGCACAATTCAGAAAATTTGGATCTCATAATTCAGCAGTTTTTAATTTTGTAGTGGATACAGATGCTTCTTCTGGAAAAAGAGCAGGTGTTCGTTGGATTGAATTCCGTCAAAGTGGAGATAATCAACCTTGGTCATTATATCAAGAAGGAACATATACAGCGCCAGACGGGAGACATGCTTGGAATGCAAGTTTGGCAATGGACGGTCAAGGTAATATGGGTTTAGGGTATACATCTATGTCTGGACCTACAACCTCTAGTACAGTTTATATAGGCTCTTATTTTACAGGAAGAACTAGTTCAGATCCATTAGGAACTATGACTTTAATGGAAGGTACCATTGCAGCTGGGACAGGTAGAATACCAGGAACACGTTATGGGGATTATAGTAAAATAGATGTGGATCCATCAGATGATTCTACATTTTGGTTTATTGATGAATATTATAAGAGTGGAAGAAAAGGAGTAGTAGGAGCGTTTCAAGTTCAGGCTGGACCTGCAGATACCGAAGCACCTTCTAATCCAACTAATTTATTAGCTAGTAATATTTCAGCAAGTGGAGCTACTCTAACTTGGAATGCTTCTACAGATAATGTTGGGGTAGATCATTATAATGTTTCTATAGATGGTAATGTAGTTGGTACTTCTACTACAACATCATTTAATGTTGCGGGACTTGCAGAATTAACATCTTATAATGCTTCTGTTAATGCAGAAGATGCGGCAGGGAATACATCTGGATCTGCAAATACTTCTTTTACAACTTTAGAAGGTGGAGGAACTGGTAATCCTGGTGAAATTGCTGCTTATTATTTTGAAAGTGGAATGCAAGGTTGGACCGATGGTGGAAATGACTGCCAAAGACAAGCTTCATCTAATTCGTATGAAGGTACTTACTCAATTAAACTAAGAGATAATTCTTCTACTTCAAATGCAGTATCTCCTATATTAGATTTATCAGGGAATACTCAAATAGATATTGAATTTCATGTATATGCAAATAGTATGGAAACTGGTGAAGACTTTTTTGTTGAATTTTATAATGGATCTTCATATGAAATAATTGGACAATATGTAAGTGGTACAGATTTCTCTAATGGTTCATTTTTAAATGGAAGTATTTCATTAAGTTCAGGCACCTATAATTTTAATGCGAATAATAGATTTAGAATTCGTTGTGATGCAAGTGCTAATAATGATAATATTTGGTTTGATCAAGTAATTATTACGGGTGACAATACTATGACGCCAATTGTAGCTGCTAATAAAGCTCCAATTATTAAAACGTTTACTGAAAATGCTGAAGCGAATATTAGTCTATATCCAAACCCAACTAATTCTTTATTAAATATAGAAATATTAGAGGGTAGCTATGATGAGTTTTTAGTTTATTCTTCTACAGGTATTTTAGTTTATAAAGGTGATAACTTAATTGAAAAACATAGCATCGACGTTTCTCAATTTTCGACAGGAATTTATTTTGTTAAATTTATTTCAAACGGATTGGCTATTACTAAAAGGTTTATAAAGGAATAATTTATACTTTATTTATATTTAAAAGGCTGTCTTAATAAGATGGCCTTTTTTGTTTATAAACTGTTTTTCTATCTTTAAATGTTTAATGAATGAATTTTATATTTGTTTTATGAATATGGAAGAACAAATCAATCAACTAAGAGAAGAACTTCGGAAGCATAATTACAACTACTATGTATTGGATAATGCATCGATTTCAGATTATGATTTTGATGTAAAACTGAAGCAACTTCAAGTCTTGGAGGAAGCAAATCCCGAGTTTTATGATGCAAATTCTCCAACTTTAAGAGTAGGAGGTGCCATTACCAAAAACTTTATAACAGTAATACATGATTTTAGAATGTATTCTTTGGCAAATTCCTATTCAAAAGAGGATTTAGAAGACTGGGAAACACGATTAAAAAAAATGGTCGATGGTGAAATTGAATATACTTGCGAGCTTAAATACGATGGAGCATCTATAAGTTTAACTTATGAAAATGGCTTATTGCAAAGAGCAGTGTCTCGTGGGGATGGCTATCAAGGAGATGAGGTTACAACAAATATAAAAACGATAAACTCAATTCCATTAAAGCTTAAAGGAGATTTTCCTAAAAAATTTGATATTCGTGGTGAAATCATTCTTCCTTTAGAGGGTTTTAAAAAAATGAACGAGGAACGAATAGAAGCAGGCGAAGACCCTTATCGAAATCCACGTAATACAGCTTCCGGCAGTTTAAAATTGCAAGATAGTGCTGAGGTTGCAAAACGACCTTTAGATTGTTTATTGTACCAAATTGCTGGAGAACGTTTACCATTCGATTCACATTTTGAAAGTTTAGAAAAAGCTAGAGATTGGGGGTTTAAAGTTCCTACTATCGCAAAAGTTGCTAGCACTATGACTGAAGTAATTGAGTTTCTAGATTATTGGGATATCCATCGTCACGATTTGCCTTATGAGACGGATGGTGTTGTAATAAAAGTGAATAATATTTTTCAGCAAGAAGAATTGGGGTATACAGCCAAGTCTCCGCGTTGGGCTATGGCCTATAAATTTAAAACAGAACAAGCGGTAACGGTTTTAAATGAAATCACTTATCAGGTAGGAAGAACTGGAGCGATTACACCAGTTGCAAATTTGGAGCCTGTTGCTTTGGCAGGAACCACAGTAAAAAGAGCTTCTTTACATAATGCCGATCAGATTGCTAAGCTAGATATACGAGAAGGGGATACTGTAATGGTAGAAAAAGGAGGTGAAATTATTCCTAAAATTGTTGAGGTAGATTTATCAAATCGAAAACCAAATTCAGAGCCTACCCGATATATTACACATTGTCCAGAATGCAACACCGAATTAATTCGCCAAGAAGGAGATGCAAAGCATTTTTGTCCAAATACAGATGGTTGTCCGCCACAAATTATTGGAAGAATTCAGCATTTTATCTCTAGAAAAGCAATGGATATCGATGGCTTGGGAGGTGAAACAGTTGCTTTATTAGTAACTAATGGATTGATTAATAACTATGCGGATTTATATGAATTAGAAGTATCTCAAATACTTCCTCTAGATAGAATGGCAGAGAAAAGTGCCGAAAACTTAATTGCAGGTGTTGAAGCTTCAAAACAAATTCCTTTTGAACGAGTTTTATTTGCATTAGGAATTCGATTTGTAGGAGAAACAGTTGCGAAAAAATTAGCCAAACATTATAAAAATATTGAAGCTCTTGCTAATGCATCCGAAGAAGAGTTAATTAATGTAGATGAGATTGGAGATGTGATAGCGAAAAGTGTAATTAATTTCTTTTCCATAGAAGATAATAGAAATACAATCCATCGTTTAAAATTGTTTGGTGTTCAGTTGGAAATATCACAAGAAGAGTTGGCAAATCAAACTAACAAATTATCTGGAAGTACTTTTGTGGTATCTGGAGTTTTTGTGAAAGTAACTCGAACTGAATTAAAAAAAATAATTGAACAAAATGGAGGAAAAGTTTCGAGTTCCATTTCAAAAAAGACCAGTTTCGTTATAGCTGGTGATAAGATGGGGCCGAGTAAAAAAACAAAGGCAGAAGGATTGGGAGTTACTATTATTTCTGAGGATGAATTTTTACTAATGATTTCGTAAATAATGAATAATTGATTTCAAAAATTATATTTTTGCTAAGAATAGTAATTTTCAATGCTAAAAAAAATACAACAACGATTTCTAAGAAAACTAACAGATAAAAATCTTAAAGATAGAGATACTTCTAAGTTAAATGATGCTGTTAAAACTTTAGGATTTTTAGTAGATGAAGAGTTATTTTACGATTTTGAAAGATTGTATGCTATTTCAGAAAAAATGGGTTTGCAACGCAAGGATGTAAAGATATTTACGTTTATGCAGGTAAAGAGAAAATTGCCATCCTTACTACAAAATCAAATAAATAATAAGCACTTTACTTGGAAAGGAGAGATAAATAACCAAAGTGCAAAAGATTTTTTAGAAATGAATTTTGATGTTTTAGTAGGATATTATAATTCTAAAAATGATTATTTAGATGTTATGATGTCTAGCAGCAATGCAAAATTTAAAGTTGGGTTTTCTGAAACAGATAAGCGTCTATTCGATTTAATAATAAAAGAAGATCCTTTGAAAGTAGATCGATTTGGTAATGAGTTAATAAAATATTTAAAGGTTTTAAATAAAATATGAAAGAGTTTATAGGAGCAGGTGTAGCCTTAATTACCCCTTTTAAAGAAGATCATTCTATAGATGTAGAAGGATTGAAGAATGTGGTTAATTTCAATATAGAAAATGGAATAAACTATTTGGTAGTTTTGGGTACAACTGCCGAAAGCGCAACACTTTCTAAGGAAGAAAAGCTGTTAGTTATCAAAACGATTATTGATGCTAATAAAGGTAGACTTCCTTTAGTTTTGGGTATTGGAGGTAATAATACCGCTGGGGTTATCGAAGAAATAAAATCTACTAACCTTAAGGATTTTGCAGCGATTTTATCGGTTTCTCCATATTATAATAGGCCTACTCAAGAAGGAATTTATCAGCATTTTGCTGCAATAGCTAAAGAATCTCCAAAGCCAATAATTGTATATAATGTTCCTGGAAGAACAGCTTCAAATATGGAAGTTAATACAGTGATGCGTTTGGCAAATGATTTTAAAAATATTGTTGCAATAAAAGAAGCTGCTGGAGATATTGTTCAGGCAATGAACCTTATCAGTACTTGTCCTAAAGATTTTCTTGTAATTTCGGGAGATGATATGATTGCACTTCCTATGATTTTAGCAGGAGGAGCGGGTGTTATATCGGTAATAGGAGAAGGATTTCCAAAAGAATTTTCTAAAATGGTATCCTTAGGACTAAATAAAAATGCAGAAGAAGCCTATCACCTACATTATAAAATTGCTCCAGCTATAGATTATATTTTTGCTGAAGGTAATCCTGCAGGTATAAAGACAGTATTCAAAAAATTAGGAATTTGTGAGGGCTATGTGCGTTTGCCATTGGTTGGTATTAGCGATAAATTACAGTCTAAAATAGATGCCTTTATTGAGGAATTTTAAATTGCTTTTGAAATAACTAAGTTAAATATATCAAAAACCTAATATTTCTAACTGAAGTAGCAATATTTTAGCCTAATAATAAGTTTTTGTTATCAGGTATAATTGATTACTTTTGCACGATGTTTTTTAAATTTATGAGAGCGAGTTTACTAGTATTATTTGCAGTCCTTCTTTTTTCTTCCTGTGGGGAATATCAAAAGGTATTAAAAACCCCAAATGCTGGAGAGAAGTATGCTTATGCAGAATCTCTTTATGTACAGGGAAAATATAAGAAAGCTTTAAAGCTGATGGAGCAAATTGTCCCAGTTTATAGAGGGAAACCTCAGGCTGAAAAATTAATGTATATGTATGCAAATACATTTTACAATTTAGAAGATTTTTATCTTGCAGGTTATCAATTTGAGCGATTTGCAAATTCATATCCAAAAAGTGATAGTGTAGAATTAGCTTCTTATAGATCTGCGCTTAGTTATTATGAATTATCACCTCGATATTCCTTAGATCAAAAAGACACTTATACGGGTTTAGAAAAACTACAGGCATTTATTGATACCTATCCAGATTCTGAATTCCGTTTAGAAGCAAATGAAAAAGTTGCTGAACTTCGGTATAAATTAGAAACGAAAGCAATTGAAATTGCGAAACAATATTTAAAAACAGGAGAAGCTTTAGGGTCTTATAGCAATGCTATTGAAGCCTTTGATAATTTTATAAGTGATTTTCCAGGTTCTGTATATAGAAAAGAAGCTTTCTTTGGAAGATTGCAAGCTGAATATGAACTTGCAAATAATAGTGTTCCTGAAAAAGTAAATGACCGTCTATTAATAGCATTAGAATATTATGATGATTTTGTAAAGTATTATTCAGATAGTGATTTAATGCCAGATGCAAACGAAATAAAAGAAGATATAGAGAGTAGATTAACTTCTACCGAAAAGTCAAGTTAACAAAAAGAATATGAAAGATTTAAAGAGTACTGAAGCCCCAACAAACACAACTACAATAGATAAAAATTTAGTGGATGCACCAACTAATAATATCTATGAGGCAATTTCTATTATCTCAAAAAGAGCGATTCAAATCAATGGAGATATTAAAAAAGAACTACTTGAAAAATTAGATGAGTTTGCTACTTATAATGATAGTTTAGAGGAGATTTTTGAAAACAAAGAACAAATCGAAGTTTCAAAATTTTACGAAAGATTACCAAAACCTCATGCTATTGCAGTTCAAGAATGGTTAGACGACAAAATCTACCATAGAAACACACAAGATCAAGAAATAGAAAAATAAGAATGTCTGTTTTAAGCGGTAAAAATATATTACTTGGCGTTACAGCGGGTATTGCTGCTTATAAATCTGCATTTTTAGTAAGGCTTCTTGTAAAAAAAGGAGCTAATGTTAAAGTAGTTATGACTCCTTCAGCAAAGGAATTTGTAACTCCATTAACACTTTCTACTTTATCTAAAAACGAAGTTTTTTCATCTTTTACCAAGGAAGATGATGATAATGCCCAATGGAATAATCATGTTGATTTAGCCCTTTGGGCAAACTTGATTATTATTGCTCCTGCTACAGCAAACACCATGTCTAAAATGGCAAATGGGACTTGTGATAATTTACTTCTCGCTGTATACCTTTCTGCAAAATGTCCTGTCTATTATGCTCCAGCAATGGACTTAGATATGTACAAGCATCCAACAACATTGCAATCTTTCGAAAAACTAGAAAGCTTTGGTAATATTCAAATACCAGCAGTAGATGGAGAATTAGCAAGTGGGTTAGTTGGTCCAGGACGAATGGCAGAGCCTGAGACAATTATTTCATTTATTGAAAACGATATTTTAGAGAAACTTCCTTTAAAGGGAAAAAAAATATTGATTACTGCGGGGCCAACATTTGAAGCTATTGATCCCGTTCGGTTTGTTGGGAATCACTCTAGCGGAAAAATGGGCTACGCCATTGCTGAAGAAGCTGCTAGTCTTGGTGCTCAAGTGATACTTGTTTCTGGCCCAGTTAATTTAACAATCACAAATAATTTTGTAAAAGTTATAAATGTTACTTCTGCTAAGGAGATGTATATAGAAACTCATAATTATTTTAGCAAATGTGATATTGCTATTCTTAGTGCTGCTGTTGCCGATTTTAGTCCGAAAGAAAAAGCAGTACAAAAAATTAAAAAGAAAGAGGATACTCTTATAATTGAGTTTGAAAAAACAAAAGATATTTTAGCTTCATTAGGCGAGATTAAAAAGGATAAATTTTTAGTTGGATTTGCATTAGAAACAGAAAACGAATTGGAAAATGCAAAAACAAAACTGAAAAAAAAGAATTTAGATTTAATTGTATTAAATTCGCTAAATGATAAAGGAGCAGGCTTTAAAACCAATACAAATAAAGTTACATTAATTACTAAAGACAATAAAATATATCCTTTTCAAGTTAAACCCAAGAGGGAAGTAGCAATCGATATTTTACAATATATTATAAAACAACTTTATGCCTAGAATTTTATTTTTCGTTTCGTTATTATTTGCTACAATTACAAGTACAGCTCAAGAGCTTAATTGTACAGTTTCTATTAATGCAGACCAAACAGGACAACCAAATTTACAGGTTTTTAGAACATTAGAATCTCAATTAGTAGAATTTATAAACACTACAAAATGGACTGATAAAGATTTTAAAAATCAAGAGAAAATAGATTGTAATATGTCTATAATTGTCACTAATTTCGAGGCAAATCTATTTCAGGCAACAATACAAATACAAGCTTCTAGGCCTATTTATCAATCTTCTTATTCCAGTCCTATCTATAATTATAACGATAAGCAATTTAATTTTGCATATAGTGAGTTTCAACCATTAACTTTTAATATCAATTCTTTTGGGTCAAATTTAATATCTGTGATTGCATTTCATGTATATACAATACTTGGATTGGATGCAGGTTCTTTTACTTTAAATGGGGGTAATGAATATTTTGATATAGCTAGACAGATTGTAAACAACGGAGGATCTACTAATTTTCAAGGCTGGAAATCATCTGATGGAACTCAATCTAGATTTAGATATAATGACGCTTTAATTTCTCAAGTTTATAAAGAATTTCATACTGCAATGTATGAGTATCACCGTTATGGATTAGATTTAATGTCGCAAAACCAACAAGAGGCTAAAGAAAATGTTATTAATGCGATATCTATTTTAAAAGGAATTAATGACCGTAGACCAAATTCTTACTTATTACGGACTTTTTTCGATGCTAAATCAGACGAGATTCAAAGCATTTTTAGTGGAGGTCCAAGTGTGAAAATTACAGAGCTTGTTAGTGACCTAAATAGAATGGCGCCAACGAAAAGAGAAAATTGGAGTCAGATTAAATTTTAATCTTTATTTTTTTTGTAAAAATATAAAATTCTTATATTTTAGAAACTTAGAATACCTTAATAATTGTTTCTGTGATTACTAACCTTTCCATAAAGAATTATGCACTTATCGATGATATTAGTGTGCAATTTAATTCAGAATTAACAATAATTACTGGTGAAACAGGTGCGGGAAAATCAATCTTATTAGGAGCATTAGCATTATTATTAGGAAAACGAGCAGACCTTAGTAGTGTGCAGGATATTTCGAAAAAATGCATCATTGAAGCAGAGTTTAAACTGGAAGAACATTTGCATTTATCCATCTTTAAGGCTAATAATTTAGATTTTGATTTTCATACCATAATTAGAAGAGAATTATTACCCTCTGGTAAATCCAGAGCTTTTGTAAACGACACACCAGTTACATTAACACAATTGCAAGCTATTGCGCCACATTTAGCAGATATTCACAGTCAGCACGAAACCTTATCCTTATTTTCTGAAACCTTTCAAATAGAGGTTATCGATGTTTTGGCAGGAAATGCTGCATTACTTAAAAAGTATACTGAAAAATTAGAAGAGTTTAATGAAACTTCTGAAACCTTAACCGAATTACATTATAAGAAAGAAACTGCTTCTAAAGAATTGGACTATAATACCTTTTTGTATAATGAATTGGTAGAAGCAGATTTGTCTAATCTTAATCAAAATGCCCTGGAAGAAACCTACGAGACGCTTTCCAATACAGAAGTAATTCAAGAATCTTTATCTAAGATTAATCAATTAATTTCTAATGAAGAAATTGGAGCTTTCGAAACATTAAAAGAAGTGAGATTAACTTTGGGTAATCTTCGAAGTATTTCTTCAGACTTCGAAGAATTTTGGAATAGGCTAAATAGTGTTATAATAGAGATTGAAGATGTATCTGAAGGACTAGAAAATAAAGCAACTATTATTGAAGCAGATCCTACAAAGTTATTTGAAATTAATAATACGCTTCAATTACTTTATAAATTGCAAGAAAAGCATACCGTAGATTCTGTTGAAGATTTACTAGTATTACAAAACAAATTAGAATCAAAAATTGATATTACCCATCATCTAGATAGTAAAATAATAGCTTTAGAGCAAGATCAAAAGAATTTATATACAGAGGTTTCAGGAATTGCAAGTAAATTACATAATAGTAGGTTTAAAGTAATTCCAACTTTAATAAAAAAGCTAAAGTCATTATTAGTAGACTTAGGATTGCCTAATGCACAGTTTAAGTTTGAGATTACAACTTCAGAAAATTTCAGAAAAAACGGTACAGATAATCTGCAGCTTTTGTTTACTGCAAATAAAGGATTGGCTTTTGGAACCTTAAAGAAAGTAGCTTCAGGAGGAGAATTAAGTAGAATCATGCTTGCCATAAAAGCAGTTTTAGCAGAATATAAAGCCTTACCAACATTAATTTTCGATGAAATAGATACAGGCTTATCTGGAGAAGTTGCATATAAGATGTCTGGTATATTAAAAAATATGAGTCAGTCGATGCAAATATTTTGTATAACGCATTTACCACAAATAGCAGCATCTGGTAATAATCATATTAAAATATACAAAGAGGATATTAATGAAATTACAATAACTAGATTAAAAAAATTAAATAAAGATGAGCGGGTTAATGAATTGGCAGAAATGATAGGAGGAAAAACACTTACAGAATTAAAGTGTATATTTACAAAGTTGAATAAATAATTTAGAAATAAAAATACAAATAGAATATGTCTTATAATTTATTAAAAGGGAAACGGGGAATTATATTTGGAGCTTTAGATGAACAGTCCATAGCCTGGAAAACTGCTGAGCGTGTTTCAGAAGAAGGAGGAAGTTTTGTGCTTACAAATGCACCTATTGCTATGCGTATGGGGCAAATAAATGAATTAGCTAAAAAGACTAATTCAGAAGTTATTCCAGCAGATGCAACTAGTATTGAGGATTTAGAAAATTTGGTGGAAAAGGCAATGGAAATTTTAGGAGGTAAAATTGATTTTGTTTTACACTCTATAGGGATGTCTGTAAATGTTAGAAAAGGAAATCATTATACCGACCAAAATTATAGTTATACACATAAAGGTTGGGATGTCTCTGCAGGATCTTTTCATAAAGTAATGCAAGTTTTATATAAAAAAGATGCAATGAGTGAATGGGGGAGTATTGTTGCATTAACTTATATGGCTTCACAACGAGTTTTTCCAGATTATAATGATATGGCAGATAATAAAGCCTATTTAGAATCTATAGCTCGTAGTTTTGGTTATTTCTTTGGGAAAGATAAAAAAGTACGAGTAAATACAATCTCTCAATCACCTACTCCAACAACAGCAGGACAAGGAGTTAAAGGATTTGATGGTTTTATAGCGTATGCAGAAAAAATGTCGCCTCTTGGTAATGCAACTGGATTAGATTGTGCGAATTATACTATTGCCATGTTTAGTGACTTGACAAAAAGAGTAACTCTTCAGAATCTATATAATGATGGTGGATTTTCTAATATGGGAGTAAGTAATGAGGTTATGGATACTTTTATGAGTTAAATAAAATATTTTTTTAAATAAAATGACCCACTTTCAAAATACTGAGAGTGGGTTTTTTCTTTTTAAACATGGGGGTTGATTTCTTTTTTGTAAGAATATTTCACAAATATTTAACGGTAATAAATACTTCTTATCGAAAAACATTTGTACCTGCTTTTTTTTTTTGATACATTAGTGCCTTATTAACTATAAAACAATTATAATATTATGAAAAAATTTACATTATTAATTGCTTCGTTTGTTTGCGCTATTGGTTTTAGCCAAACAGGAAGCTTAACTAATTGGGCGGATAGTAATCCGGATCAGTTACAAACACAAATTAATACCCAAGCTGAAGCGAATACTCCAATCGTTTTAACAGGTAATGAAAATTATTTGTCTGGAGAAGTATCTTATTCTGAATTGGAAAACAGTTCTACTGTAAACAGAACTCCAATTACTTCAAACAGAAGAACACTAGTTTCAAATAATCAAAGAAACGGAGGTACTGCAACTTTTACTGTTTTAGCAGATTTTCAAGCTGCTTGTAGTGGTACTTTAGTATCTGAAAATTTCGATGGAGGCCCAGGTGGAATTACTGCATGTGGCCCTATAGCAAGTAGTGCAGGAGATGGATGTTTCCCTGCAGGTGAATTAGAAGAAGGATTTGAAATAACAGCTTCAAATGGTACAGATGTTATTTTTATAGAAGCTGGTGCAATTGGTAATACTTCTACTCTTATGGGAGCTAACACTTTTTTAGAGTCAACTATAATTACTTTTACTGGTCCAGACGATGTTAATTCTGTAGGTATGGATATTTGGAATAATTCAGATCCAGATACTACTTATGATGTTTATGACACTGGTGGTGTTTTAATGGATTCGTATAACTTAAACAATCCTTCTAATACAGAAAATTTCTATGGAATAATGACAGATTATGCAATTGGTCATATAGAAATTAGAGGTGCAAATGATAGTGGTGAGTTATTTGGAAACTTTTTATTCGGAGATTGTAGCGGCGGCAGCGGCGGCGGTTGTACTGCTGGTGTTTTTACCGATAGAGCTGCTTTTGATGCTGAAGCTGGTGCATTACCATTAGAAGATTTTGATGGAGGACCAGGAGCTCTTTCTGGTTGTGGTCTTATTATTGATGAAGTAGGAGATGGTACTTGTTTTGCTGCAGGTGAGATTTTACCAGGAATACAAGTTACATCAAACAATGCTGCTGGAGGTCAAACAGTATATATACATCCTAATGATGGATTTGGAAATACCATTCCAATGGTAGGATCAAATACATTTACAGATTATACAATTATTAATTTCCCTAATGGGGACGTTAATAGTATTGGTTTTGAAGTGATTACTTTATTAAGTGCTGGAAATGTAGATATTCGTATTTTTGGTACTGGAGGATTAATAGAGACTCAGACTGTAGCAACACCAATTCCAGAGAGTTTCTGGGGTTATATTTCTGATGAGACTATCGTTAGTATAGAAATAGAAGATATGACAGGTGCTAATGTAGAGTTAGTAGGTAACTTTGCATTTGGTGAATGTTCTGGTGGAGAACCAGGAGGATGTGATGTAGAAGAAGATTTTGAAGCTGGTTTACCAGCTGGATGGTCTACTGTTGTAAACTCAGGATCTTGTGATTTTGCGAGTTCTAGTGTTATGTCTGGTGGTACAGATTTCCCTACTCTAGCAATGACATATGATGATGATGCTTGTGGTGATAATGGAGAAAATAATAACATTTCTGTATTGTCTGATGTTTATGATGTTTCTGGAGCAACAGCTGCTTCTATTGGTTATGATTATGGATTCGTTTCTGTAGGAGCTGGAGATAGCTTTACAGTTGAAGTATACGATGGTGCTGCATGGCAACAAGTTGCATTTTACGATGCAACCGTAGATCCTACGCCAGAAACTTTTGATGTATTAGCTATGGCAAATGCAGATTTCCAAGTTCGTTGGACTTATGATGATGCAACATCTTGGGCATGGAGTGCTGGTGTTGATAACTTCTGTTTAACATTTGATGTTCCAGCACCACCAACTTGTGATGAGTCTGCAGATTTTGAAGCTGGTTTACCAGCTGGATGGTCTACAGTTATAAACACAGGAAATTGTGATTGGATGAATTCGTCTGTTATGGCAGGGGGTACAGATTTCCCTACTTTAGCTATGACATTTGATGATGATGATGCTTGTGGTGAAGGTCAAGGTGCACCAGCTAGTAATGTTTCTATACTATCTGATGTTTATAACACTAATGGAGCAACAACTGCTACTTTAGGCTATGATTATGCATTCGTATCTATTGGATCTGGAGATTACTTAGAAGTTGAAGTATACGATGGTGCTGCATGGCAACAAGTTGCGTTTTACGATGCAACTGTAGATCCTACGGCAGAATCTATGGATGTACTTGCTTATGCAAATGCAGATTTCCAAGTACGTTGGACGTATGATGATGCAGCAGATTGGGCATGGAGTGCAGGTGTTGATAACTTCTGTTTATCTCATGATGGTGGTGGATCTACTGGTGTAGAAAATGATCTTTGTGGAGATGCTTTACCTGTTGAATGTGGAGAAACCGTTTCTGGTGATACTACAGATGCTACAGATTCTGATCAACCAGGAACTTGTGATACTGATTTAGGTGTTGCACCAGGTGTATGGTATACTTTAACTATCCCAGCTGATGGTGATTATAATGTAACTGCTGATACTTTTGGATCTGCTTACGATACTAAATTAGGAGTATTCTCTGGTGATTGTGGTGCATTAGTTTGTGTTGCAGGAAATGATGATGCTGGAGGTGTACTTCAATCTGAAGTATTGTTTGTAGGTGCTGCAGGAGAAACTTATTCTCTTTATGTTACTGGATGGGGTGGTAATGCTGGAGCATATGACTTGAATGTTGCTTGTGTGATAATTCTTGCTACTAGTGATAACACTATCGAAGGATTTAGTTTTTATCCAAATCCATCAAGTGATGTTATTAACTTAAGTTCTCAAGACAACATTGAAAGAGTTGCTATTTACAATATTTTAGGTCAAAAAGTTGTTGATCAAAATATCAATGCAACTAGCTCTCAATTAGATGTTGCTAACTTGGTAACTGGAACTTACCTTATGGAAGTTTCTGTAGATGGTAAAACAGCTACTTATAAAGTTATTAAGAACTAATTATTAAGTACTAATAATTAAATTTCTAATAATAATTAGAAAGCCATCCTGATAATAATCAGGGTGGCTTTTTTTATTTACCTTTGTTTAATGCAGTTAAACTTTTCTTTTATTATTCCAGTATATAATAGACCCCAGGAAATAAAAGAACTCTTAGAAAGTTTTGCTCAATTAGATTCTAATAATGATTATGAGATTGTTATTATAGAAGATGGATCTACATTGTCTTCTGAAGAAATTTGCAAATCCTTTGGATCACAATTAAATATATCCTACTATTTTAAAGAGAATTCTGGCCCAGGTGCTTCTAGAAATTATGGAATGTTGCGAGCAAAAGGGAATTACTTTATCATTTTAGATTCAGATTGTATACTACCTTCTCATTACTTAACTACTGTAATTTCATTTTTGGAGAAAAATTATTATGATTGTTTTGGTGGTGCAGATGCTGCGCATTCTAGTTTTTCTACTTTACAAAAGTCTATAAATTATGTAATGACCTCATTTTATACTACAGGGGGAATTAGAGGAAGCGAAAAAAGCGTCTCCAATTTTGAGCCAAGAAGTTTTAATATGGGAATCTCTAAAGAAGCATTTAATGCTACAAAAGGCTTTGCTAATATTCATCCAGGGGAAGATCCAGATTTATCCATACGATTGTTAAAATCAGGATTTAAGACAATCTTCATTCCTAATGCTTTTGTTTATCATAAACGAAGAATATCTTGGAGTAGGTTTTATATGCAAGTAAAAAAGTTTGGAATGGTAAGACCCATATTAAATAGTTGGCATCCTTCAACTTCAAAAACCACCTATTGGTTTCCTACTCTCTTTGTAATATTTTCAATAGTATCCATCCTATTATCGGTATTAGTTAATTTGTTTTTTGCTGTCCCATTGGGTTTATATTTAAGTTTAATATTCATGGATTCAAGCATAAAAAATAAAAATTTATATATAGGCTTATTATCAGTATTTGCATTATTTATTCAATTTTTCGGTTACGGATTGGCTTTTTTAAAATCTACTATTTATATAAATATTTTAAAAAGAGATGCAGAGAAACAGTTTCCTCATTTATTTTTTAAGTAAATTTAACGGAATACAATAATTTAACTATGCCAAGGAAACATTCAAAACAAGTTAAAAAAGGAAAGTTTAAAATGGCTTTGTTTTTTCTGTTTGTCACCTTCTTTATTTGGTTTTTATCAAAATTTTCAAAAGATTTTACTGCAACAGTAGAAGCTTCTGTAAATTATATAAACTTACCTATTAATACAGTGTTAGCAGCCAATAATATAGATAAAGTAACTTTTGATTTGAACTCAAGTGGTTTCGATTTTTTGTTATATAAATTTAAAAAGCCTGTAATTACAATTAATATAAGTAACTATCTTAAAGACGAAATGCCTGTAAGTATATCTAATAATGATTTAATTAAAGTGATTACTTCAGAATTAAAAAGCAACATTGCTGTTAAAAATGTTTCAATTAATGAATTAAATTTAAATCTAGACACTATTGTTTCTAAAGAGATGCCACTAAAAACTGTTTCGGATATTACTTTTAAAAACGGGTTTAAAGCAGTGAAAGAAATTGCATTAGATCCTAAAACTATTATAGTATCCGGCCCTTCTAAAGTAATGGATAGTATGACAAATGTGTTAACTAAACCCATAAAGTATGAGTTGCTAAATAGTCCGGTTTCTGGAGAAATTGAAATTGAAGCTATAAAAATAAATAATGTAACCTATTCTAAAAGAACGATAACTTATAGTATTATGGTTGAGGAGTTTACTCAAAAAACACTTATCATTCCAATAACGATTGAAAATTTACCTCTTGGCACCAATATTAAATTAATTCCGGAAGTGATCTCCATAACTTTTGATGTTTCAGTTTCAAAGTTCAATAGTGTTTCAGAAAAAGACTTTACTGTTATTTGTGATTTTAATAATAGGAATATTGAAGAGAATTATTTGATTCCTGAATTTGATAAAAAATCAGTGCTAGTTCAAAATGTTTTATTGCAAAATAATAAAATTGAATATTTAATATTTAAATGAAAATAATAGGACTTACTGGAGGAATCGGCAGTGGGAAAACTACTGTTTCAACGATGTTTAAAGATTTTGGTATTCCTATTTATATTGCTGATATTGAATCGAAAAAACTCACGAATTCTTCCAAAATAATTAGAAAAGAGATTATTGATGTTTTAGGAGAGAAATCATATTCCAATGATAAAATTAATAATAAATATGTCGCAGAGTTAATATTTAACGATGTTAATTTATTAAAAAAAATTAATAATATAATTCACCCAAAAGTAGCAGAACATTTTAATAAATGGGCTATTGAACAAGATGCACCATATATTATTAAAGAAGCAGCAATTCTCTATGAAAATGATGGATATAAAAACTGTGATTTTACTATTTTGATAACTGCACCTTTGGATGTTAGAATCGATAGGGTTTTAAAAAGAAATACAATAACTAAAGGTGAAATCTTAGAACGTATAAAGAACCAATGGGAAGATGTAAAGAAGGAAAAACTTGCAGATTATATAATTGAAAATATACATTTAAATGATACTCTAAATAAAGTTAAAGAAATTCATTTAAATCTGTTAAAAAAACAATAAAAACAACAATTCTGTATTTTGTTAACATTTGGTTAAATAGACAGTTCTCTAAATGTTAAAATCCTATTTTTGAACAATGAATAATAGGCTTTTTCCTTTATTAATTGCATTAATGACATTGTCCCTTTTGGGTATCATTTTTGTTCAGGGATATTGGATAAGAAACTCCTATGAAACAAGGGAAGATCAATTTACGTTAAACGTTCGACAATTGTTAATTTCTGTTTCAAAAGAGATTCAATTAGATGAGCTTGAAAAATATTACGAAGTCTATAGTGGAATAATTGATACCATTACAGTTCCTGATCAAGCAAGTTTTAGTGAATTAATTTATACCATCACAAACGATCGAAATGATGAAACTTTTATTTTTTCTGATGGGGTTTTAGAAGAGAACTATAAATTATCTACAAGTGCTTTAGATTTGGATATTGATAGTATTCAATTTAAAAAAATTACGAGTAGAAAAATTACTACTAGAATAACACCAAGTATTGATGGAAGTAAAAGTGTTCAATCCAAAACCGAAAATTTCAAGAGGTTAAAAGATTATGAGCGCAATCAATTTGAAAATGCATATAGAAATCTTTTAGCAAAAACACCTATCCATAAAAGAATAACAGGAAATAAAATTAAAAAATTAATTTCTAAAGAACTAAAAGAAAGAGGATTAAGTACTAATTTTGAATATGCAATCTATAGTAATAATTTGGCAACAAAGATAAGGTCTAGAGATTTTAGTTTAGATCCAGTTTCAACGTATGGGGTGCCACTTTTTGTTAATGAAGATATTAAGACAAGTTTTCAATTGTATGTAAATTTTTCAGATAAAAAGAAGTTTGTTTTGAGTTCTATACTAGGAATGGCTATTTTATCTTTAGTTTTTACTGGTATTATTATTTTTACATATACCAGTGCTTTAAGGCAATTACTAAAACAACGACAAATATCTCAGATTAAAACGGACTTTATTAATAATATGACTCACGAATTTAAAACACCTATAGCAACCATAAATCTTGTTCTAGATGCTTTAAAAAACCCGAAGGTGTCCGAGAATAAAGAGTTTGTTGCAAAGTATCATAAAATGATTCGAGAAGAAAATCGTAGGATGCACACTCAGGTTGAAAATGTATTGCGTATATCTAAATTAGAAAAAGATGAACTAGATTTAGATAAAAACAGGGTACTACTTCATGAAATTGTAGAAGATGCAATAACTCATGTTATTTTAATTGTAGAAAATAAGAAAGGATATATTAGAACTCATTTTAATGCTCAAAAGTCTTCTATAAAAGCTAGTGAGGCTCATTTAACCAATATCATTGTAAATGTTATTGATAATGCTATAAAGTATACAGAAGGAGCTCCAGAAATAGATATATACACAGAAAATGAAAATGATTTTATCATACTAAAAGTAGTGGATAAGGGCATTGGAATGAGTAAAGCAGTACAGAAAAAAATATTTGAAAAATTTTATAGAGAACAAATGGGGGACATTCATAATGTAAAAGGGCACGGTCTTGGATTGTCTTATGTAAAACGAATTCTCGATGACCATGATGCCGAAATATATGTGGAAAGCGAAAAAGGGAAAGGGAGTACCTTTTTTATTAAAATGCACTTAATATCATAAAAATATGGAAACAGAAAACAAAAAAATTCTACTTGTAGAAGACGATCCAAACTTTGGAACAATACTAAGAGACTATTTAGCAATGAACGATTATAACGTAACTCATGCTAAAAATGGAATGGAAGGTTTTGAAAAATTTAAAAAAGGCGATTATGACCTTTGTATTCTTGATGTAATGATGCCTTATAAAGATGGGTTTACACTTGCAAAAGAAATAAGAGAGAAGAATAAAGATGTTCCAATTATATTTTTAACAGCAAAAGCATTGAAAGAAGATGTTTTAAAAGGGTATAAAGTTGGAGCAGATGACTATCTAAACAAGCCTTTTGATAGTGAAGTGTTATTGATGAAAATTAAAGCAATAATTCAAAGAAAAGCTACAGACACACTTGCAGATAGTAAAGAATATGAATTTGAAATAGGAAACTTCTTTTTAAATTCAAGATTGCGTTTTTTAACTTATAATAAAGAAAATCCTGTTAAATTGTCACCAAAAGAAAATGACTTATTAAGGTTATTGGCTTTGCATAAAAACGATTTAATGCCAAGAGAATTAGCGCTTACTAAAATATGGAGAGACGATAATTATTTTACATCTAGAAGTATGGATGTTTATATCGCCAAACTACGTAAATATTTAAGTAAGGATGATGAAGTTGAAATCGTCAATATCCATGGAGAGGGGTTCCGGTTAGTAATTAAAAATGAAGTTGATCATTAAGTGTAATTAATTAACGCCCAAGAAAATTATTTTTTTTGGGCGTTAATAATATCTTTAATAATATCTGAGGGCTTTGTTTTATAATCAAACCAAATAATTTCTTTATTCTTTCTAAACCAAGTCCCTTGTCTTTTGGCAAACCTTCGAGTATTTTTCTTAATTTCCTCTATGGCAAATTCTTTGGAATATTCTCCTTCAAAATATTTAAATAATTCTCTATAACCAACAGTTTGAAGTGCATTTAGATTTTTATGAGGAAATAATATTTCCGCCTCTTTTTCCAATCCTTCTTCCATCATAATATCAACACGTTGATTTATTCGATTGTATATTATTTTCCTATCGGCTTTTAATCCTATATAAATGGTATTAAATGTTCTTGGTTCTTTATCGGCATTTAGAAAAGAAGAATAGGGGAGTTCTTGACTCCTGCAAACCCCTAAAGCCCTTATTATTCTATGTTGATTTTGAAGATCCACCTTATTATAATAAAAAGGATCTTTTTCTAATAATTCTTTTTGAAGTGGCTCAATTCCAAGGTTTTCAAACTCTACTTTAAGTTCCTCTATAATGTTTACTGGAACTTCTGGGAATTTATCTAATCCTTTTATAACAGCATCGATATATAATCCAGAACCTCCTACCATTACAATAGAATCTTTAGTTTTGAAAAAAGTATTTAAAAATTCAAGAGAATCTTTTTCAAAATCACCAACACTATAATCTTCAAAAATGCTTCTGTTTTGTATAAAATGATGGGGTATTTCTGCTAATTCTTCCTTACTAGGAACTGCAGTTCCTATGGTCATTTCTTTATAAAACTGTCTGGAATCTGCAGAAACTATTTCTGTAGAAAAATGTTTTGCAATTTTTATAGCTAATGCAGTTTTACCAATAGCAGTAGGGCCTACAAAACATATTAGCAATGGTTTTTTACTCATTTTAACTCTCTATTTCAGAATCAAATTTCACACCACAGTTATGACAAAATATAGCATCGTCATTATGCTCAATTTCATTACAATTTCTACAAACTTGAGTGTTTAATTGAACATCATCATGGCTGTGTCTGCTATATTCTGCGCTAACAATACCTGTAGGGACTGCAATAATGCCATAACCCAGAATCATAATAAAGGAAGCAATTAATTGTCCGAACGGAGTTATTGGTGCAATGTCACCATAACCAACAGTAGTTAAAGTAACAATACTCCAATAAACACTTATCGGGATATTAGTAAATCCACTTTCTTCTCCTTCTATTAAATACATTAATGTACCAGATATAATTGCAATTATTAGGACAGCAAATAAAAAAACAAAGATTTTAATTCTACTATTCTTTAAAGCATTTATTAATTTATTAGACTCACCAATATAACGAGTAATTTTTAATATCCTAAAAACTCTTAATAATCGAAGCGCTCTTACAGTCAATAAAGTTTGTGAACCAACAATAAAGAATGATAGATATAGAGGTATTGTAGATATAAGATCTATAATACCATAAAAACTAAAAATATATTTAAAGGGCTTTTTTACAGTAATTACTCGAGCAATATATTCTATGGTAAAAAATATAGTGATAATCCATTCTCCATATAAAAGTATGTTGTGAAATACTTTATCAATTTCTTTTACACTTTCTAACATTACTAAAATAATACTTAGTATGATTAGAATAAGTAAAGTGACATCGAAAATTTTTCCTAATGGAGTATCAGCTTCATAAATTATTTCATGAAGTCTACTGTGCCAAGTATGTTTTTTTGTTGAAATAGCTTTTAAATTTTAAAATATAATTTACTTATTTTTCTTAGCTAATATAGCTAAGTTAATTTTACCACTTTTAAATTCTTGTTTTTCCGTAAATATCCTTGAATAATATGTTGGGTATCTCTATCATTTTTCATTGGATTAATGATAGATTTTAATATTTCAGGACTGTTAATCTGAAAGTTTAAATTGTAAAAACCATAACCCTTATAGACTCCATCCTCGATTAAAATTACAGAATGTTCGTCTACATCTCGTCCTTTATCTAATATAAGCATAGAGGAATGTTCGTAGCTGCTTTTGTCAATAAATTTTTGAACACGTACATTGTAATCCTTTGGAGTTTCTTTGTCAATACAGGCTCCGAAACAAGTTTTAATCCCGTAATTAAAACAACTTCCCTCATTTTTTTCTAAATGAGTTAACTTCTGACATAACTGAAATTCATCTGTTATATTAAATAAAAAACTTTTAGCTTGTTGGTAATTGGTAAATGTGGTTAAAATAGTTTTAGAATCATCTTTTTCTGAAGTCACCTTTTCTATCTTCAAATTAAGATATCCTTTTTCATCTGTGAATGAATATAATTGACTCTGAAAGATAGTACGTTTTAGAGCGTGATTAAAAATAGGCTTCAGTTTTTTTATTTCTTTGCTTTCTTTTAGTTGAGCAATTAAATCATTACCAGTAACCTCATAGGTAACTGAGGCAACTTCTAATTGGATTTTTTTTGATTTCCTATTATCATTGGTGAAATGCTGTACCAACCTTTTTTTAATGTTCCTGCTTTTACCTATATATATAATTTTACCATTTTTGCGATGCATATAATAAACACCTATGGATTCTGGAGCAGACTCAATTATATCTAAAAGCTTAGGTTCTAATTGTCGTTTTGGGTCTTTTTTTACCGCCTCAGTTATTATTTCTTTTGCCGTATCTTTTTCGAGAAGCATTTTAAAAAGTGTTACCGTAGCTTTTGCATCTCCTTGCGCCCGATGTCTGTCTGTTATTGGTATTCCTAAAGAACGCACTAATTTTCCTAAGCTGTAAGAAGGAAGATCTGGTATTAATTTTTTAGAAATTTCTACCGTACAAAGTGTTGGTATATCAAAGTCATATCCTAATCTATCAAATTCAGTTCTTAGAATACGATTATCAAATTGCGCATTATGAGCAACAAGAATACACCCTTCTGTTATTTCAATAATTCGCTTGGCTACTTCATAAAATTTAGGGGCATTACGGAGCATTTCATTATTAATCCCAGTAAGATTAACCACAAAAGGCTGGATGCTTTTTTCTGGATTTACTAAACTCGAAAATTGATCTACTATCTCGTGACCGTCAAATTTATATATGGCTATTTCGGTAATACCTTCTTCGTTGTATTTTCCGCCAGTGGTTTCTATGTCAAGTATTGCGTACAAATTATATGTTATAGTTTCGTTTGCCAAAAATTGAACTTCCTACACGAACCATAGTACTGCCATTTTTTATAGCAATAGGATAGTCGTCACTCATACCCATACTT
>MAAC01011340.1_pt1 | contig 43072 bp, 46 predicted proteins | sample 1115981 | NCBI WGS metagenome assembly MAAC01 (sample SAMN04961126, study PRJNA320927) | seawater metagenome | isolation source: sample BD02T64 sea water enriched with oil for 64 days | place: USA:Gulf of Mexico | collected 2013-07-27 | reverse complement strand
ACAGGTCGTCGGGCTCATCGGCAAATCTGTCTATGTCGCTTTGGTAGGCTAATAATTGCAGTACATACACATGGCAGGTTTCAGCATCTCTTTGGTTTAAAGGGGTCTTAATCCATGTTTCCGCTTTATCCCAAAAATCACCAAATGCATTACTAAGCTTGTTTACTTCGCTGCCTTCGCGAATCCAAACAGGTAATTCAAATCGTTTAGCCATACCTAACCCTCCACTACGCTTAAAGAGGACAAACGCGGCACAGACATTTCAGACACAATATCGTTTTGATTAAATACAATGCTTTCGATATCAGGGAAGTTTCTATAAATCTCACTGGCCATGCGGGTGAATGAAAAGCGTGAAAAAGGCATGGTTTGCGTCATCAAATAAGCTGAGTTAGAACGAAACGCCGCATTAATGGATTGATTAACGCCTGTTAGAATCTGGTCTTTTTCTGACTGCATTAATGACGTAGGTAAATACACAGTCGCCACTAATGAATGATTGGTTTCAGGCATCACAAAGGCTTGTAAATCAATTGAAAAAAAAATCCCCTAAGAGCATCTCTAAGTTGATGTCTATTAGTGGTAATTTGGCTGAATTAAATTATCAGCGTTTTCAAGATTGGGAGATGACACATGAATTGGGGGGAATAAAACAGGCAATTTATGCTTTTCAGGGAGATGTTTATCAAGGTTTAGAAGCAGCTAAGTTTACACCTGAAACGTTGAATTATGCTTTGGATCATTTTAGGATGCTTTCCGGTCTTTATGGGGTTTTACGACCAATGGATATTATTTACCCTTATCGACTTGAAATGGGGACCAAATTGACTATGGGTAAACATAAAAATCTATATGGTTTTTGGGGAGCTAAAATTGCTAAGAAATTGAATGAATTGGGAGATGAGTTGTCTGAAGATATCCTTTTGAACCTCGCTTCAAATGAATATTTCAAATCTGTAGATAAAAAGGCATTGAAGCTGGATATTTGGACCCCAGTTTTTAAGGACCATAAAAACGGTCAATATAAGGTGATTAGCTTTTTTGCGAAACGTGCAAGAGGCATGATGGCGAGATTTGTTCTGGAAAATAGAATTGAAAAACTGGAAGATCTTAGAGCTTTCGATTTAGATGGGTACTATTTTGATGGTACTGATGAGAAGAAACAAGAAATTATTTTTTTAAGAGACTAATATGGAATTTGGAAATATAAATCAGGCTGAGTTAATTTCATTGGAAGGTAATGCCTTGACATTGGCATTTGCTGAAGGTGAAGAGGTAGTTGCAGAATTGCCTTCGGAGGAGTTAGCTCCAGAAGTAGGAAATAGTTATGATTTCTTTATTTGGAAAGATTTAGATGGGAAAATTTGGGCTACCCGAAAAAAACCACTCGTCAAATCTGGTGAATTTGCTATTATGCAAGTATTAAATAAATTTGAGGAATTGGTTGAATTGGATTGGGGATTATCCGTTCCATTAGTTGTTCCTGTGGAAGAACAACACGATAAGTTGCATCAAAATGCAGAATATCTATTTTTTATTTCTAATGATGATAGAGGGCGTATCTATGCCAGTAGTAAGGTAGAAGATTATGTTCAGGCACAATGTCAAGAATTGGAAAAAGAAGATGAAGTTGACATATTATTGGTTAAGGAAACTGACCTTGGAATCAAGGTTATTGTAAATGATACCTATTGGGGATTGATTTATAACAATGATATTTTTACGCCAGATTTATATCAAGGTCTGAGACGTAAAGCATTTGTGAAATTGGTTCGTGAAGACGGAAGATTGGATATTACACTTCAAAAAAATAAATGGCAAAGTATTCCGGATAATGTGGAAAGAATTTTGGCCTATTTAGAAGAAAATGACGGAAAAATGGAGCTGACTGATAAGTCCGATCCAGAGGCTATTTATGAAGTGTTGGAAATAAGTAAGAAAGCCTTTAAAAGAGCACTAGGAACGTTATATAGAGAACGTAAGATAGAATTGGATAAAGATAGTACGCGTTTAGTGAAATAGTTTCCAATTTAATACTAAGCTAGTAAGACTTTGGTTAATTTTGCAACACAAAATATTAGACATGGAGAATGCTATTGATCAGGGCTCGGTAGAGTTCCAAATAGAAAATAATATTGCAACGATAACTTTTCAACATCCTTTAAGTAATTCACTTCCTGGTAAGGTACTGCGCAAATTAGCTAGTACTATTACTGAATTAGGAGAAAAAGAAGAAGTTCGTGTTATCATTCTTAAAAGTGCTGGAGAGCGGGCATTTTGTGCTGGAGCTTCATTTGATGAATTGATGTCTATCAATGATTTGGAAACAGGAACTGTTTTCTTTTCCGGATTTGCAGGGGTTATTAATGCTGCAAGAAAATGTCCTAAATTTATTATTGGAAGAGTACAAGGTAAAGCAGTAGGAGGTGGAGTTGGTATGGCTTCAGCAGTAGATTATTGTTTTGCTACTAAATATGCAGCTGTAAAGCTGAGCGAGTTAGCAATTGGAATCGGACCGTTTGTTGTGGGACCTGCTGTAGAACGTAAAATGGGAACTTCAGCGATGAGTCAGTTGGCGATAAATGCCACTGAATGGCAAACTGCTGATTGGGCTCGGGAGAATGGATTATACACTCAAATCTTTGATGATGTAGAGCAAATGGATCAAGAGGTTATGGCACTTGCACAAAGGTTATCTTCTTCTAATCCAGAAGCTATGGCTTTATTGAAAAAGGCTATCTGGCAAGGAACAGAACATTGGGATGATTTATTAGCTGATAGAGCTGCAATGAGTGGAAAATTAGTATTGTCTGATTTTACAACACAGGCAATTAATAAATTCAAACAAAAGTAATGTCAACAAAAACTAAAGATATAGCAGTAATGAGCGTTAAACCGGATAAAAAGACTTTAGGCGAAGCTTTTAGGTTAATGTGTACAGCCAGAGCAATGTCTGATCTTTTTGAAGACAATGCGAAATTGACGGCAAAGTATGTGCATGCGTCTTCCAGAGGGCATGAGGCTATTCAGCTTGCATTAGGTATGCAGTTGAAACGTCAAGATTATGTATCTCCTTATTATAGAGATGATTCTATTTTATTGGGTATTGGACTACGTCCTTATGAAATTATGCTTCAGCTTTTTGCTAAAAAAGATGATCCATTTTCCGGAGGTAGAACCTATTACTGTCATCCAAGTTTAGATAGACCAGATTTCCCTAAAATTCCTCATCAGTCATCAGCTACTGGAATGCAAGTAATTCCTACTACAGGGGTAGCTATGGGAGTGCAATATTTAGAGAATCAAGGATTGGCGGAAGATTTTGGAGATGAAAAACCGGTAGTAGTATGTTCTATTGGTGATGCTGCAATGACTGAAGGTGAAGTGTCTGAGGCATTGCATATGGCTTCTCTTAAGAATTTTCCAATTCTATATCTGGTTCAAGATAATGAATGGGATATTTCTGCTAATGCAAAAGAAATACGGTCTAACGATGCAGCTTATTTTGCTCGTGGATTTAAAAATATTGAAGTAAGAAGTATAGATGGTAACAACTTTGAAGAATCTTATGCTACAATTAAAGAAGTATTAGAGATTATTAGAAAGGAGAGACGTCCATTTATGGTTCATGCAAAAGTGCCATTGCTGGGGCATCACACATCTGGTGTTCGTAAAGAATGGTACCGCGATGACTTGGAAGAGCATCAGGAGCGTGATCCAATGCCAATATTGGAAAAGCAATTGTCTGATGCAGGATATTCTGCTGATGAAATTAATGCTATCCGTGAAGAGGCTAAGGAATATGCTACCTCTGAATTTTTTGAAGCACAAGCTGCTGAAGATCCAAAACCTGAAGATTTAACAAATCATTACTTCGCACCAACCCCAATTACTGAAGAAAAAGGTAATAGGGAGGGAAAAGGGAAAGATGTGACCTTAATGGTGGATTGTGCTTTATTTGGTATACAGGAAGTATTGGCTAAACACCCAGAGTCTTTATTGTACGGACAAGATGTTGGAGGTAGACTTGGAGGAGTATTCCGAGAAGCTGCAACTTTGGCTCAGAAATTTGGAAGTGATAGAGTTTTCAATACACCAATACAAGAGGCATTCATAATTGGTTCTACTGTTGGTATGGCTGTTGCTGGTTGTAAACCGATTGTAGAGGTTCAATTTGCTGATTATATTTGGCCAGGATTGAATCAATTGTTCACTGAACTTAGTCGTTCCTATTATTTATCAAATGGTAAATGGGCTGCAAGTGCCGTAATTAGAGTACCAATTGGTGCATATGGAAGTGGTGGCCCTTATCATTCATCAAGTGTTGAGTCTGTATTGACTAGCATAAAGGGAATTAAAATAGCCTATCCTTCCAATGGGGCTGATATGAAAGGTCTCATGAAGTCTGCTTATTATGATCCAAATCCTGTGGTTATGTTAGAGCATAAGGGATTGTATTGGTCTAAAATAAAAGGTACTGAAGATGCTAAATGTATAGAGCCAGATGAGGACTATGTGATTCCTTTTGGAAAGGCTAGAATTGTACAAGAGGCTGATGAAGATAAAAGAGCTGAAGGTAACAGTCTATGTATTATATCTTACGGAATGGGAATTTACTGGGCTAAAACAGCAGCTAAATCTTTCCCGGGACAAGTGGAGATTTTAGATCTTAGAACTTTGGCACCTTTAGATGAACAAGCGATGTTTGATGCTGTTGCACGTCATGGGAAATGTATGATTTTAACAGAGGAAGCTGTAGAATGTAGCTTTGCTCAGAGTTTGGCAGGAAGAATCCAGGAAAATTGTTTTAAGCAATTAGATGCACCAATAAAATTAGTTGGTTCTGTAGAAACTCCTGCTATTCCATTAAATTCAGTATTGGAAGCAACTCTAATGCCTAATGCAGATAAAGTTAGTATAGCAATTCAGGATTTATTAGATTTTTAATCTAACTAAGTATATATAAATAAAAAAAGGCCCCTGCAATTGCAGGGGCCTTTTTTGTAGTTGGTATATATTATTGTAAAATAATTATGGTACCATTTTTCTCAAATACAGGAGAATATAGGAAGGTGTATTTTAAATAATACACATATAATGATTGATGTGGATCTGCATCTAATGGGCCTGCCCATTTTTCTGAAGGGTCAGTAGATCTAAACAATTCTCTACCCCAACGATCATAAATCATCAAATCATAGATGTCAAATTCACATTCAGGTAGCACCTGGGAATAGTCTATCAATTCGAAATAGTCATTTACTCCATCTCCATTGGGAGAGATAGCATTGGGGAATTCTATTGGGCATCCACAAAAAATAGGTTCTACCTCAATCCGATCTTTAAAGGTTCCACATTCGGTTTCAACCTCTAATTCATATTCTCCAAATTCAGTTACCAAAAGTTTTTTGTCCGTACTTCCAGTATTCCAGGTATAAGAAAGAGCTCCTTCAATTCCTGAACTAAGGTAAACGGTATCATTAATACACTTGTCTATGTTTGGTCCAAATTCAAAATCAGGTAATTGATATAATGTTACCATTATATCATCCGTTGCAGTACATAAATCAAGTGTTACAGTAACACTTTGTAATCCATCTTCTAAAACAGTAAAGGTGGGTTCAGTACTTCCATCATGCCATAAATAGGTAGCATTAGGATTGGCATAGGTAGCATCTAATATTATCTGTTGATCTTCACATAAGCTGGTGTCAGGTCCTAAATCTACTATTGGTTGTTCCCACGCAATAAGTACCATCGAATCTAAAATTTGACAGCCTGTGGAATCGATTACTATTCTGATATATACCGTTTCGGGATTTGTCGTATTGATATAACCAAGTTGTATTAACTCTAAAGTGTCTGCTTCAGCATCACTTAAGGAGGAATAATAATGGAAATCATATGAAAGGTCAGTACTCATTTCATCATTTCTCGTGTACAGGTCAAAGGCTGCGTACCCTATACTATCAATATTCCCACACTGGTTAAAGTCTGATGGGGGATTTATAACAGGAAGAGGGTAAACAGTGAGTGTTACCGGATCAGTGATATATCTGCAATCGACGTCATTAATGTTTCCGGTCTCTGCAATGATGGTTCGAATTTGATATCCATCGAAAAAACCAATTAATTCTATTGATGAAGAATCCGTTCCAGGTATATCTGTCCATGAAATTCCATTATCTGTGCTTAGTTGCCACTGAAATTCTGGATTGGAATAATTGATACCGGAAGTTGGCAGGCTTAGACTTATCGGAGTATTAGTGCAAATTCCTTCGTTAAGGGCTTCTATTGGATTGCCATTAATATTTACGTCTGGAGTGCATATTTCAAGAACTAAATCATCTATACTTAAATCATTTCCTGGACCTCCTGCGATATTGGTAGATATTTTAAAGTGAATAGGAGAAGTAGAGGTTGTAAATGGCCCCAGTGTATATTGACTCCATTGATTAGTGGTAATGATAGTGCTAGATGTTAAGACAATTCCGTTATCATCTTCTGCACTTACCGTAATATTATTCACGCTGCTAAAACAATCTTTAGCCCAAAAGGAAAATTTGTAGGTTGCATTTTCACAAGTTGTAATGCTCCAATCATAAGCCAAACCAGTATGTCCATTCCAAAAATTTAGATATAGCGATTTATTACCAGAATGTGGACAATATGATTGAGGTGTACTTTGGTAGGTTGTCCCTGTAATGAAGCCAGGATTTGTACCTGGGTATTCAAATCCTTCTGAAAATACTTCTTCGTAATTTGTGCATTGCCCGAAAGAATTGAAGGGTAAGAAACACAGAAAACAAGTTAAAAAGGTCAATAAAAATTTACTCATAATTTGCATATAGACACTGAGTTAATACAGTTTTATTTTGGTTTATGAGGGGGCTGTTGGGTTTGACACGTACAATATATAAAAAGATGATCGATTTTTTATACATCATTAGGTGAAATGCTTGTATGTTGTTTGTAATAACAAAATTTTTGATAAATGTTAAATTTTCTATTCTTCGGTGTTTTTTGATTTTGATAGGTGGTCCCTGTAAAAAAAATAAAAAAAAAAGCATGTAAAAATTAAATTTTACATGCTTAAAAAAATCTGTTCAGTAGGCTTCTTAAGATCTATATTAGATATTTCTAATGATCGCCAAGGAGAAATTTAAGGTTTGATAATCTACATCAATTTCTACCGGTTTACTAAATTCTAAAGGGATTTCTAATTCAATTTCAGATGAGATTGGTTGTATAGAAATGTCCTTCATCTTAACGTTTGATTTTGAATAATCCATTGCTATTCTAAGGCTTGTTTTATTGAGAACTTCATATTGAGTAGCCAAGCCCAAAGAATATATGAATGAACTTTGACTAACCTCAGGAATAGTTACAGCATCTATTCTAATAGGCAATCCTAATATTTCATTTACTCCAGCTGTAAATGTAGGTGATTCAAGCATTAGGACACCGACACCAGCTTTAGCATGAATAGAGAATTTACCATAAGACTGTTTAACCTTTGGTCCTATAACTATGGAGTTTGATTTCCACTCCGTAACTCTTAATCCAATTTCAGTAATTAGTTCAGACTGCCCTTCCAGGAATTGGTTGAAAAGTAGTTCTAAACTTTGAATTTCACTTTCGTAAAGGTTAAATTCTGAATTTGTCCATTGTAGATAAGCTCCAAAATGTTCATCCTTGTCATACTCGGCAAAAACACTGAATTGATTACCTTGTTTAGCGAAACTATTATCCAAAAAATCCGCTAGACTCACATCAGGTATTTCTCCTTCGGTAAAAGCACCTAAGTTATTTGGGCTTAAATAGGAAAAGTGCTTATCTCCAAATTTCCCTTGAGGTTTCGTAATTCCATAAGATACCCCTATAGATACTTTCTCTATGAAAGATTTTGATACTTGAGCTTTTGTAGAAAATGCAAAAGCGCTTATTACAAGTACGGATACTATAATTTTATTCATTTATTATTTCTTTATAGTTATACAAGCCTGCATTGGGCTATAATATATCCCAGATGAACACCTTCATGAACACTATTGAAGTTCATCGCGTCATTTACATTATTTAGTGCAACATTATAACTAGTAGTATATTCAGTGAAGTCTTTGAAGACACCATTGTTATAATCCTCTTCTGTCTTATCAATAATTGAAATAAATCGAGATTTAAGCTCGGCAATTTCTTCAGTAGAAATATTTTCTTCAGGTTTTGTCCCTATTCGGTATTTGCTTACCCACTCTTTAGGAATATCTGGATTCAATCCACTTAATTTATAAACTAAAAGTTGTTGAGTAACTAAGATATGTGCGAAATTCCATGCGATACTATTATTGAATCCTTCTGGAATTTTGTTTAACGCTTCTGTATCTAGGTTTTCAATAGATTTGAGCACTAAATTTCTAACGGCTTTTTGATCCGTAAATAACTTCTTCATAACTAGTGAATTTAATGAAAGCAAATTTAGTATATATTTTGAAGAAAAGGATGCCCTTTAGAGAAGCTTTTTCATAGTTAGAATATGACCTATATGATTGCCTTCATGGTAATTATTGAATACCAGAGCTTCATCTATATTGGTGATTTTTGCACCATAACCTGTAAAAAAGGGTTTAAAGGTTTTAAATAGTCCATTTGTATAATCCAATTCAGTCTGTTCAATGAGTGGAACTAACTGTGATTTTATTTGTTGAATTTCGGCATTTTCCACCTTGATATTTCCGATGGAGCCTATTTTAAAAAGCTTAATCCAATGTTTAGGAGCTTTTAATTCTAATCCACTCAATCCATAGGTCAGCATTTGTTGGCTAATTAGTAGATGGCCTACATTCCAAATTATAGAATTGTTCAATTTTTTTGGAACATGATTTAATTGACTTACATCTAAATCATGGATTATTTCCAAAGTATATTTCCGAAATATTTTGTTTTGATCAAATATAATTTTTTGCATTTTTATATTTTATAGACTGATTAATGATGTTAATTCAATGGCTTATTTTTTTGCCTCATTATAGCCTCCGTAAACCAAATAAAATCAAGGATGAATCTTTTAGATGATTTAATAAATCGCTCATCTATAACATTTCCCAACTCATCTACAGCTTTATTTACTTCACCAATCATTAGGGTGGTGGGTAACGGGAAGGCTCGTACTTTAAGTATTAGTTTTAGAAGGTCATGAGACATATTTACTCCCGAAAATTTACCAGCTGAAACAGTTACTATGCCAATGGGTTTTTTACCATATTCTTTATAAAAATAATCCAATGTATTCTTAAGGGACCCGGGAAACGAGCCATTGTATTCAGGGCTTACTATGATGATGCCATCGGATTCAATTAAATATTGACTGAATTCCTTCATTCCTTCAGGTGGATTTTCCAGATATTGCAAACGTTCCTTCATTACTGGGAAGTCATATTTGGCGATATCCAATAATATGACCTCAGTTATCAAATCATGATTTTTCAAGGCTTTAGTTATAAAATGAGCAATGTTAGGTGTCATTCTTCCTCTTCTAGTAGAACCACTAATGACTGCAATTTTCATGGTGATATTAATTAATACTATTGAATATTAGGTAATTGTAACTGTAAGATAATAAATTTGAAGCATAGAATCTACATACTTGACTATTCAATAGTTGTATTAATTAAATTGATTTAATTGAATCATCAATTATTATTAGTATTTTTGATGTACGCTGAAAATCGCATATCTCTTGCTAAAAGTATTCTTATACTACAGTGCTATCGGTTGCTAAATAGATTCAATTTTGAATTAAACCCCAAGTAATGGAAATAGGTAAGGAAATCACTCAAAAGGCCTTTAAATCACCCCAGGAGAAGGCTATAATAAATATTTTATTTACTTCGAATTGGTACGAAAGGATGACTATGCATACGCTCAAACCACATGGATTATCGGGGGAGCAATACAATGTTCTTAGAATACTTAGAGGAAATAAAGGTGAGCCCTATAGATTGAAGGATATTCAACATAGAATGATAAATAGAACTTCCAACACTACTCGGTTGGTTGAAAAACTACGAGTAAAGAATTTAATACAGCGTGAAGTTTCTAAACAAAGTAGAAGGGAAGTTTTAATCTCTATTACCAATCAAGGGTTGGAATTATTATCTGAAATCGATGCGGGTATGGAAGATATTCAAGCTCGATTGATCCTTGCATTACCTCCTGAAAAAGCTGAATTATTGTCTGATATTTTGGATGAATTTCGAACGGTATATTCAATGAAAGAGAATAAGAAGGTGCTTTAGTTAATTTTGGTATTATTTCAATTTATTAGGTGTAAGGTAATTATCCATTGAGTTAAGTTTTTCATACTATAATTTCTACTTATTTTATTTGTAGTTTGCTACTGGAGGTTCAAAGGTTCTAAAATTCTTAATCCTTCATTTTCTTCTTGTGAATAAGACAACATCTTTTTAGCTAACGAATCTACGGGCAATGGTTTTTGTTTTTTAAATAATGGCGGGATCACTTTTGAAAGAAATTCAAGAACTGGATAGGTCATTTTTTCGGTTAATCTACTTTCTTTTCTATCCGGAGCATAAAGTAAAGGAGGTCTAAAAATGTTCAATTGAGGAAATTCCATATCGATTAATTTTTTTTCCATTTTCCCTTTTGTCTTTAAATATAAAAAGAAGGAGTTTTCATTTGCCCCAGTACTACTAATCACACTGAAATGATTCACCTTTCTATTTTTAGCCCAGATACCGAGTTCGATAACATAGTCTAAGTCCACTCGTATAAAATTTTTAGCTGATTTGGCTTTTTTTCTTGTTGTGCCAATAGTACAGAATACATCATGTATTGGTGATTCAATATGGAGTTGATCAATCAGCCTATCCATATTGATAATATGCTCTATTATTTTTGGATGCTTTGCTATGTTTGTGGGTCTATAATGGACAATGTGAATTTCATTGTATAATGGAGATTGTATCAATAAATCTACCAAGGAGTTACCAGTAGCACCAGTAGCACCCATAATTAATGCATTTTTCATATTAGTTGAGGCTATTTTTTCTTCTTTTTATTGGGCTTAACAGGTAATATTTCTTCAGGAAATGGAAATACAATAGTTGAATTCTTTTCAGAGGCAATATCGGCCAATGTTTGGTACAATCTCAATTTTATCGATGAAGGGGATTGATCAATCATTTTCCCGGCCTCCAATAAAGCTCCAGCGGCCTGTTTTTCGGCATCTGCCAAAATGATTCTTGCACGTCTACTTCTTTCTGCTTCCGCTTGATTCGCCATTGAACGTTTCATGTTTTCCGGTAACTCAATATCCTTTATTTTGACATCTTCAATCGAAATTCCCCATTCGTCTGTTTGCTCATCAACTATTGATCGAATATTTTCACCTATAGATTCTCTTTTCGATAGAATTATATCTAGTTCAACCTTACCACAGACATCTCGAAGTGAGGCTTGAGCCATTTGAGAAATGGCAAAATTATATTCTTCAACTTCTATGATGGCCTTTTCTGGATCAATTATCTTAAAGAACAGTACCCCATTAATTTTACAAGGTACATTGTCTTGTGTCATAATTTCCTGGGATGGAATATTGATGGTAATTACACGAATATCTACAAATTGGGTAGTCTCAATAAATGGAATGATCCATCTGAAGCCAGGATTAAGTACCGAAATATACTTCCCAAATCTGAATTTTAAAGCGCGTTTATATTCATATACAATTCTAATTCCTAATAATATAAACAGCACAAATATTGAAAATAGGAATGTGGAGAAAATAAGCATATTATTTATTTTTTAAGTTTCTATATCTCAATAAGTTACAAAATTTTAAAGAGATGTGCAAAAAGTATTAATGTCGGTCGAAATATTGGTCGTAAGTATGGAGTTTATATTATTCTTTAATTGTTAAATCATTGTGTTGTAAGATTTTGAACATGAAAAATTGGTGATAGGTATAATGGATTTTGATCAAGGATATATTTCGGCTGAATCAATATGAAATAGAAGTTGGGTTATCCCATTCTTGTAAATGGCAGAAGGTTGAAATAGGAAATAATTATTATTTTATTTCAGGAAACAGTATGTTTTATTGGAGGTGGGAGTTGGTTAGGTAATCATATAGCTATTTTTTTAATTTTCGGCACATTTATTGTTTAGTTGCTAGCGATCAGTTCTGTTTAAGAGAGCTGAATGTATAAAGAATTTCAATTTTTCTGTATTTCTCTGGTAACAGATGAAGTGCTCTTTTAATTTTATTAACACATATTTATGTTAGGAAGTTTCAATTATTTTCGTGAGAAGGAGTTTTGGAAAGTCATTGCCATGTTGGACTGGCAGTTTGTTGGAGACGATGAGAAAGTGTTGGAACGAGCTAAGGAATATTTAGCTAAAAGATCGAATGTATCAATCGAAGCTTTTCGAAATACATTGAATGAAAAACTTATTAGTTTAGAGGATACTAAGTTTCTTGAAATGATGTTAAGTAATTCGATCAATGGGGCAAAACGTAATATTACTTCCCGTCATTTTTTAAATACCAGGTGTTTAGTAGTGGCTTCTGGACAAAAGTATTATAAATCCGTTCTTGCTAATCCTGCAAAGATGAAAGAGAATATGGAGTTTGGAGTTTTGCTGGATTTGCCTGATAGAGCTTTGCAATCAAAATTTGGTAGTACCTATCAAAAAAAATCAAAAGATAGAGACCTTAGATATGAGTTAAGATAAACTATTTAAAGATTTTAGTTTTTATTAGTTGGTTTGTTTTTCCAGCCGAATTTCATTTTGAAATTCGGCTTTTTTTTTACATTAAAAATAGTGTTTTTATACTTTAATTAGGTCTAATATGATTCATTTTTCCTACTGTTTCATTTGTCTATAAGCTATGTAAATACCGTGCTTACGGACTATTTTGTTTTAATATATACTTATTCTAAAAGCATCTTTTCACTTAACCCTTTAATTCTCCCACTGAGCGATAATTACCCCCTTAGTTAGCTATCAGATTGTATTCTTGCAGCGTATAATTTCGACAACAAAGAAGGAATTAATTACCAATTCGTAATGAGCAAAATTACTTTATTATTCACCTTTTGTTTTCTTTTTGGACTAGGAGCTCTCCTGGCCCAAACTGAGGGTAATGATAACGGTAATGGAAATTCCAATTCTAATAATGTAAATATTAGTTTTCCTCAATTTGTAACAATTAATATTACTACGACTAATAGTCCAGATGTAAATTTTACATTGAATTCCGATGGATTGGAAGCTGGGGATGAGTTTATTATTGATGAGGAAAATTCAGATTTATGGATCAATTACACTAGTGTAATAAATGGTGCTGGTAGTACTCGTTCTATCACTGTTGAATCAAGCTCAATACCTTCTTTGCCTGGGTTGACGTTGCAAGTAATTGCATCTGATCATATTGGAAATGGTGGAGGACAAGTTGGTTCTTCAACCTCTATAGTAACTCCTTCATCACTACCAACAGATGTTATCTCAGGAATTGGTAGCACTTTTACCGGAAGTGGTAATTCTAATGGACACAATTTGACATATTATTTAGATTATACAGGAGATTTCGGAGCCTTGACAGTTGAAGATGTGAGTCAGGTAATATCAATGGCATACACTATATCAGATTAAGACGTTTTAATAGCCTTGGCATATAAAAGGTCATTCAGCCTTATGAATCGGATTTTTTTAATTAAAAACCCGATTTTTTGTTTTATTATGTCAAAGTTTACTCTTTAATTTACTGTAATTCAGTAAATTGAACTAGTGGGGTATAGTCTAACATTAAATTCAACCGTTATGACGCTTATGAAAAGAAATACTGAAGATACATTCCCTTTTCTAAATGATTGGATGACTGATTTTTGGAGTCCTTCCAAGTTTTTTGATGAGAGTTTCAATAAGCGCTGTGTATTGCCTTCTGCTAATATTATTGATTACAAAGATAGATATCAAATTGATCTGGCTGTTCCGGGAATGGAAAAGGAGGATTTTGATATAAGTATTGAAAATGGGGTTCTAATTGTCCGTGCTGAAATTACGCTGGAAGAAGAATCTGAAAGTGAAAATTATACTAGAAAAGAATTCAGCTGTCAGTCATTTAGTAGGAGTTTTAACCTTCCTTTAGATTGTGATGAAGAATCTATAAGGGCTAATTATAAAAATGGTATTCTTTGCTTTACCATCGGTAAGCTGAGAACTAGATTAGAGCGTAAACAGAAAAAGATTGATGTGGAATGAGAAAAGATTTAAAGATCATTAATAAAAAGCCCTTCCATGTCGGAAGGGCTTTTTTATAATTTGATTTTGTTAGTGTAGAATTATTTTTTGTTGATAATTTTGCCCTCCAACTTGTTGTTGAAATATATAATTTCCAGATTTCAGGTTTCTTATGTTCAATGTTCCAGTGTGTTTACCAGGATCTTTAATATGCTCATCCTTTATTATAATTTGTTGTACCAGTGCATTGTATAGAGCTATGTTAATTGTTGAGTATTAGTAAATAATGGGAGTGTAGTCACGAATATTAATAGTATTAATTTTTTCATAACATTTAGTTTTATTGAATTACTTAAGTTAGGGATTAATTCACTGAATAACAAAGGCTTATTTTATTATTGAGTGTTCTGAGAGTGATACTGGAGGTAACTTATGTTACTATTAAAGTGAAGGGGTGCTGGCAACGATTTTGTGTAGATATGATTTAAATAATTGTATTTGTAATAGTATATAACTAACTTTAAATGATTGGTTTATGAATTATACTTTTCTAGAATCAATGGTTTTATCAAATGTGAATTGAGTTAAATAATATAAGTGTTATAATTTGGGTATGAAGGATAAGATACATTATTCTCAAGATGAATTAAAAATATACCAGCAAATACAATCAGTAGTAAAGGCTTATTTAAGCACTTGTTCTTCTGGTCAGCATGCTAATTTGGGATATTTTTTGAAAATGGGTTTAATTACTTTTATTTGGTGCGGATTGTTGATTTATCTATACCATGTTAATACTTATAAAGAGCTACTGCTGATATTTAGTCTGGTTGGGATTTTTAATACTTTAATCTTTTTAAATATTCTACATGATGCCGCCCATCAGACGATTTTTAAGAATAGCAAATACAATAACATCTTATTTCAATGGTTGAATTTAATTGGAGGTAATAGTTATATCTGGAAAATAAGGCATCTCAGCTCTCATCACCTATTCCCAAATATTCCGGGTCGAGATATCGATATCGGGCAGTCTGATATGGTTCGTTTGAATAGTGAAACTTCCTTTCGAACTATCCATAAATTACAACATGTTTATATGCCAATTATTTATTTGACTTATACCTTATTTTGGGTCTTGTTTAGAGATTTTAGCGACTTTTGGAAGGGAGACATTTTGAGAGGTCAAGAAAAAGGTTACCCTGCCATAGAATGGTGGAAGCTTTTTCTCTATAAGGTGGTTTATTTTTCAATTTTTCTTGTACTTCCCTATTTGGTTTTGCCTTTTACATTTGGGGAGATTTTTTTAGGATTTGTATGTATGCATATTTTTCAGAGTATTTTATCTGTTATGGGCCTGCTTACAGCTCATGTAAATGAACATTCAAAATTTCCAGTCCCAGATGAAAATGGGGATATGCAGGATTGTTGGGCGTCTCACCAAATAAATAGTACAAATGACTTTGGAACAGAAAACCCTATTATTAACTACATTTTTGGAGGATTTAATTTTCATGTAGCACATCATTTGTTTCCAAATATCTCTCATGTACATTATCATAAGATAACTCCTTTAATAAAAGAGGTTATCGAACAAAATGGTTTGACATATCAAGAAATGGGGATGTTTGAAGCTTTGTTGTCTCATTGGTATTTATTAAAAAAATACAGCGTAGATAAGTAGTTGGTCTATTTATAAATAAAATGAATCGTGTTGGCAATAATGAATGCGGCTAAGACAGATGAAAGACTCATTACAAAAACGAAGGGGGTAAGTGGTTTTAGTTGGAGGGCATTGTAGATTAAATAACTACCAAAAAATAATATACCCAGTCCAAAAGTATAATGCAATATTCTGACAGAAATGGTTGGTTTTATCCAGGTTGCCAAAGTTGGTATTGATAAAATAATGGCAAAAGAGGAAAAGACATAGGCTGTCTGAATGAGGTCGGCTAAAATGATAGCCAACACAGACCCTAATATAACAAAACCGAAAATGGCTTTTCGGATCATTCTTTTGGTATCATCTTTAGATTCACTCTTAAAAAAATCCTGTATCAGGGTAGAAGATGCGGTATAGATGTAGGTGTCGATGGAAGACATAAGAGCGGCAAAAAGGACTATAACTACAAAACCTGAAAGTCCAGCCGGTAATAAGTAGACCAATCCGTGTACCAAGGCTATATTGGGATCTATATTGGGTAATTCATTTTTGATCATTAGGCCTATAAAGGCTAAAACCAAACCAAGTACAAGGTATAGTATAATGGAGCCAATAAGGCTTTTGGTTAATAGTTTTCTTGAAGGAAAGGCATATACTCTTTGCCATAAATCCGGGGAAGCAAACGGTATGAAAAATCCCAGAATAATAAATCCTGAGATATTTATAAAATTCGATTGGAAAGGATTCCATTCTTCAATGGGTATTTGGATGTCTCCGGACAAGACAAATGCGAAAATACCAAGTATAGATAAAATTGCTATATACTGAAGTATATCAGTGTTTACTACGGCATTAAACCCCGCAAGAAGGAGGTATATTAATATTACTAAGGCCACAATTACGACAGCTAGGGGATAATTTATATGGGTGTAGAATGCAAATACTTTAGCGGTTGCGATTAAGTTGATAAGAAAGAGTCCAAACATGGTAATAAGGTTGATTCCCGATGCCCAGTAAGAACTTTTTTTATCATAAAGTTTGTAGTAATATTCTGCTAATGTGTAAAACTTACCATCTGATTTGCTATGTAGTCTCTGTGCGAATGGAATAAATAGGGTATAACCCGCAGCAATTCCGATAAAGAACCAAATGGCAGAGAAACCGAATACATATAATAAGGCGGTAAATATCATTAGGATACTTCCCGTTTTTGTAGCGTTAATAGTAGATATTCCAGAGATCAATCCCAATTTTCTATCAGAAATTAAAAAGCTTTCTGTTCCTTGCTTTTTAGATGCTCTTATTCCAATTGCAATTAAAACAAGAAAATATATTGCAATAAATATATAATCGATTAATTCAAACTGATACATGAATATAAGTTACTAAATCTTTATAAATCAAATGGATATATATATTTTTAATTTATGTTTTACACCCTATTTTAATTCGATTTTTTTTGGGAGTGTATTTAGTTTTATCGTAAATTATGCTTGTTAAAGAGTTATAACCGACTCTATTTTAACATATATGATAGGGTTTCTAATTAACTTTTGATATAATTTAAAGTTATATAATTAAAATCTTATAATTATGCAGTATCAAATTATTATTATCAATCAATCTGGTAAATTTGGAGATGTTTGTCTTTTTCAAAAAGACAAAGTAATACATGAATCCTCTTGGAATTCCCTTGCATGGATAACTCAAATATTGACTCCGGCTGCCAAACGTGTACTTAGTTGGAATATTGACTATGGGTTCTATTGGTGTAATCTGGGAGAATTATCTGCTGGGGAAAAGTGTCTTCCAGGAGAATTATTGACAGCTCATTCCGGGGATAATATTCATTTAGGAATGGAATTTAAAATACCAACTTTTATGGATCAAAATGGCAACGGAGAACTGTCCAAATTGAATATATCCATTGGAGAGGGCATCCCGGAAAATAGGATATCTACAGGCATTACCGTGAGTGGTAAGCCTTGTTTTATTCAAAAGGCACCTCCGGGTTCCAGTCAGAATATTATCTTAAATCCAACTTATTTTTTAAGTTTTGGTAATTTTGAAGAGTCCACCATTTTGGAAGTAGAAGTTGTCGAAAAGGCGGTGCCTGTTTATTTTCCTCCAAATGTATATACGATGTTTGCAACTTTACATCCCGATTATAGTTGGACATTAGCTATCAATGAGCCTAATATTGTAAGCACATCCTAATTAACCAATTCGTTGACCATTTTCTACCTGGCTTTCAGGTTGAATAAGGGTTATAGAATGCTCCTCTCCAATACACCCCAATATCAGACATTCACTTTGGATATTGGCTATTTGTTTCGGAGGAAAATTAGTAACTGCAATAACTTGTTTACCAATTAAATTTTTGGGTTGATAACGTTTTGTAATTTGAGCTGAGGATTTTCTAACGCCTAAATGGCCAAAATCTATCAGGATTTTGTAGGATGGGTTACGTGCCTCCTTAAACAATTCTGCCTTTAGAATTGTACCGACTCTCATTTCAATATTTTGAAAATCGGACCAACTTATTTGTTTTGTAGAACTGGATGACATACAGGAAGAATGAGTTATTAGATAAGAGATTGGCTAAATTCAAATAAATTTGTGAATGAATGGTCGATGTTGGGATGTGAATCCTCTGATTCAATTCCAATTAAAACTGTAATCATACCTGCATTTTTTCCAAATTCCATATCGCTAAGTGTATCCCCGACCATGATACATTTTTCAAAATTGATGTTAGGAAATTCATTTTTAGCCTCTTTTGCCATTCCTATATTTGGCTTACGCATAGGACTATTTTCATTAACTAATTGAGGTGCGAAATAAACTTGATGGATTCTACCACCTTTGTTTTTCACCTCTTCTTTTAAATGATCGTGAATAAGAGCTAAATCTTGTTCAGTCATTAATTTTTTTCCAATTCCCTGTTGGTTGGTTACAATAACTGTAATTCCAAAAAGTAAGCTCAGGTCTCTAATGGCATTTAATACTCCAGGAAGAATTTCAAAGGCTTCAATAGTTTTTACATAATCTCCTATTAACCTTTTGTTGATTACGCCATCTCTATCCAGGAATAAGGTCCAACTATCGTCAATGCCTAAAGTTTTCAAATCCATATTTATTCTTATTTTTTACCTTTTAGTCTAAGTGTTTTTTGATGGCTAACAAATGTAAGGAAATTATTAAATTCATTATTCGCTCCTATCCTTTTTAGTTGAGGGATTTCCATTGATTTGATATGACTTTAGACAATAATTTGAAGCTTAGTCGTTATACTCTTAATGCTAGATATTTTGACGTTATGGAAAAGAATAATCACATTGAAATAAAAACAAATAAACCGTTATATACCTTTTTGATCAGTTCAATATTTATTACTTTCATTTTGTTTTACATAGATGAAGGAAATTTTAATTTTGATTGGATGACCAATTTTGGGGTCTGGATAGTTTTCTTTCTTTATGTCCTACCTATTTTTCTAAGTCAATTGATGTTATTTCATTGGGTGTTTAAAAGAATGAAGATATCCATACGTTTTATTCTTAGCATTCTTTTAGGTATTGTTATTGGATTTATTTCTGTTATAGGTCTAATTTTTTGATTGTTTTTTTAAAACAGGCCTGTATATTATTTAACCCAAAATTTTCTTTCATTTTAAGTGTATGAAACAATTAGTTTTATTTTTTTTTATTACTCTATTTATAGCTTGTGAAAAGGAAAAATCTTCCAATGAAGGTATTCAAGTAGAAAATTATGTATTCAGCAGTGAGTCAGATTTGAAGCCTGTTCAAGGGGTTTTTGTAGGGGAAGAGTTGTTCGTATTATCCACATCTGAAAAGAATCAAGGATTGCAGTTGGATAAATTAAATAAGGACGGAGAGCTTCTTGATAGCTACTTTCTTTTAGATAATACAAGGGCAATTGCAAGGTCTCTGACCTTGCAAGGGGATAAGCTGATAATTACTTCAAGTGTAAATTTTGGTGGTGTTAAGAATATTCAACTTTCGGAAGTTCACATTAATGGAAATTTGAAAAGGAACGAAATAATTTTTGCTGTATCTGATGAAAAAACCTCTAAACTGATTCAGAAAAATGAAACAGAATGGCTCTTAGCTGGTTACAGGCGGGATGAACAAACGGGACTGTTGGGGATCCTCTTGTATGTAATAGACAAAGGAACTTTAACTGTTAAGTCTGAAAAGTATTTACCAGGTATCATATTGTCTGTTGCTGCAGATGTGAAAAGCAAATCGGATGGATCAGGATTTTATTTATTTGGTCATGAAATTATTGCAGAAGGTGAAGAGACAGATTTAGTTTTATATGAGTTGAATAATAATTTAGAAATCATCGGAATTCAAAATAACCTGGGAGGTGCTGAGTACGAGGAAGCAAGTGAAATAATAGTAGACCCTGAAGGATATATCTACCTTTTGGGGCACTCGGCAAGTGAGGATATACACCACAATGTTTATTTGGCGAAATTGAATCTTGATTTGGATATAGTTTTTGAGAAGCAATATGGAGGGTTGCATCATGATGGAGGAGAAAGTTTTACTTTCAATGACGATCATAATTTTTCTATAGTAGCTAGATCCAATTCTACTCCAAGTGGGGATCAAAGCATAATGTATTTAAGAATCGATAAGTCAGGAAATCAACTGGAAAATTATATTTTTGGGAATGATCTGGATAACCGTTCCGACTATATCTTACATTCAGCAGGAATCGATTATATTATTGGTTATACGCTAGATGAAAATAATATCAATCAAATGGAAATTTTTAAAGTTTTTTATTAAGTCGTTTTAATGAGGAAAGTAGTATTGAATTTGTGCATTAGTCTGGACGGTTATATAGAAGGCGTAGATGGTGAAATCGATTGGTGTTTTACTGATCAGGACTATGGGATGAATTCATTTTTGGCAAGTATTGATAGTATATTTTTTGGAAGAAAAAGTTACGATCAATTGACCGAAATGGCACCGAATGCATTTGCTGATAAAAAACACGTTATATTCAGTAATTCTAAGAGATATACGGGGGATAATCAGATGGGTATTTCAGGAGATATTGTCGCCAATGTTCAGAAAATTTTGAATGAGCCAGGAAAGGACATATGGTTGTTTGGAGGGGCTAATTTATTTCACTCCTTTTTAGAATTAAATTTAGTGGATGAATTGATAATTGCTGTACATCCCTTATTACTAGGTTCGGGAAAACCTTTATTGAAAAATCTTCCATTCAGGAAAAAGTTAATTTTTAAGGAATGTAAGCCTTATTCTACAGGCTTGGTACAGCTTTTTTATTCTATAGACAAAAAGTAACTATACTGTATCGGAGTCCGAATAGCTTATATAAAACTCATCTTTAGTGATATTAAATCCATTTTTGAAGGTTTTATAGCCAATATGGAGTTCGATTGGGATAGCTTTTTCTACCCCAACACAGTGAAAGTTCTGCTTTGTTTTTACAAAGTAAAAAACGAACAATAGCAAAAGTCGCTTTAACACCATATTCATCAAATACATTCGATTATTGTTCGTTTTGTTGATTAGTTATTTCTTAAATATAATAGTTGGTATCTTTTGAAGGTCAATTATTGAGTAGTTAAATTGTAGAAATATGTAACTAGAATGACTCAGTTGTTTCAAATGAATGCATTAATTTTAAGCCATTCTATTAAAGTGAATTAAAAAATGCAAAGCAGTCATGGATTCAATAATTGTTCGAACAGAAAATTTCAAAACTACCCACTGGGGAGGGGGAAGTACTACGGAGTTTTACATATATCCTGAAGGGTCTAATTATGCAGAACGGAATTTTGATTTTAGATTAAGTATGGCTACTGTTGAAGTAGAAAAATCTGATTTCACTGCTCTTCCAGGAGTTTCTCGAAAGTTGATGGTGTTGGATGGATTAATGACTTTAAATCATGAAGGTCAACATTCAAAAACCTTGGGAAAATTTGATGTAGATCGTTTTGATGGAGGTTGGAATACTTCTTCTATTGGGAAATGCACCGATTTCAACCTTATGACAAGAGGGGATTGTAATGGAGATATTAGTGGTAAACTGTTAGAAAAAGGAGCAAAGTATCAATTGTTGTCTAAAAGTCAGCCAAATATGATTTGTGTCTTTCTTTATAAGGGACAATTGTCTATTGATTCAGTAAAGGGAGTTGATTTGTTAAATACTGGCGAGTTGTCTGTTTTACACCCTTCAGATACTTCGAATTTATCTTTATCGGCAATGGTAGATAGTGAAATTGTAATTGTAGAGGTAAACCTATAGTTTGGGATACCACAATTTTTGACCATATTATTTTTCTTTTTTCATGGTCAAAAGAAAAATAATATGGTCAGAAATTATTTTAACATTCCGGTACAGCAACCGAAATATTAATCGCCAACCCGCCTTCAGAAGTTTCTTTATATTTATCATTCATGTCACGGGCAGTGTCTTTCATCGTCTTTATTACCTCATCAAGGGTAACTTTTGCATCTTCAGGATTTCCAGACAATGCTATTTGAGTAGCCGTAATGGCCTTCATAGCTCCCATGGTATTTCTTTCAATACAGGGTATTTGAACCAATCCGTTAATTGGGTCGCAAGTTAATCCTAGGTGATGTTCCATTGCAATTTCAGCTGCTTGAAATATCTGTCCGGAAGAACCGCCAAGGCAATGAGTTAGTCCAGCTGCGGCCATTGCAGAAGAAACTCCGATTTCAGCTTGGCATCCACCCATTGCTGCAGATATAGTAGACCCTTTTTTGAATAAAGACCCTATTTCTCCCGCAGTTAAAATAAATTCCTTTATGTCTTTAACGGATTTGTTTTCACAAAAGCATAACATGTATAATAAAACGGCAGGAATCACACCTGAAGCCCCATTTGTAGGTGCTGTAACAACCCTTCCGAAAGAGGCATTCTCTTCATTTACCGCCAAGGCAAAACAACTTACCCATTTGGTTACATTACTGAAAGAATGATTACAAGTTTTGATTTGTTCAATCCATTCATCCACATCGGTATATGGTTTGTCTCCAATGAGGTCTGCATTAATTTGTTGAGCTCTTCTTCTAACTTTAAGCCCACCGGGAAGTATTCCCTCTTTATGACAGCCTCTGTAAATACAAGCTTTCATGGTTTGCCATAAATCTAAGATATCGGCATCAATTTGTTCTTCTGAACGCCAGGCTAGTTCATTTTTATAGACAACGTCATAAATTCCAAGCCCGGTTTCTTTCATGTATTTTAAGATGTCCTTTTCCTTTTCGATAGGGAAGGGAAGTTCTATATCATCTGAGTCACTGGCTTTCTCATTTTCTTGAACTACAAATCCACCACCAACGGAATAATAAATTTCTTCGATAGACGAACCATCTTCAAATTCACCAATAATAGCCATAGCATTTGGATGGAATGGCAACTTGTTGTTGATGAATTCAATATTTGTCACAGGATCGAATGCAATTTGTTTTTTACCATTTACATTCAATAATTTACTGGTGCTGACATCTTCAATGTACTGATGGATACTATCTACGTCGATAGTTTTTGAATCATGACCTGCTAGGCCTAAAATAACCGCTATGTCGGTCCCGTGTCCTTTTCCGGTTTTAGATAAGGATCCATATAGTTTTACTCTGATAGCTTTTAATTCTTGCCAATTAACTTTCGCTAAGAATTTTTGAGTAGCTACCCAAGGACCCATGGTATGTGAGCTAGAAGGCCCAACACCTATCTTAAATATATCGAAGACACTTATTTTCTCCATGCGATTATCTTTCTAAACTTTACGTTTTCCAATAAAAAATTGCCGGGCAAATATATCGGAATTTTTATTGATTATTAATAGTAATTGAAAAATTGAACTTTTTGTAATATAGTCTGGAAAATTTATCTCATTTGAAATATTGTATTCAATTCAAATTCAACAACTTGTCCAAACTATTGCTTTTGTTTAAGTCTCTGTGCAAAATTACTCAAAAAATTAAAAAGAGCATTTTTCTTGGACAAGTACGATAGAAATATAAGTTGTTTTGTCAAGTGATTAAGTAATCGCTCCATACTAGAGTGCTAAGTCAAGCAGTATTTAATAGTATTAAATTTTAATAATCGATTCTTAAATTACTTAGGTAGAGATAAATATCTCTCAAATTCATGAGAAATAATTTTTTTCGTAAAAAGCTTTGATGTACAGTGCTTTAATTATAAATTTGCACTTTAATTACTAATAAATTACTATCATGCATAAAGGCACAGTAAAGTTTTTCAATGAAACTAAAGGATTTGGTTTTATTGTCGAAGAAGGTTCAAACCAAGAACACTTTGTTCACGTTTCAGGATTAATCGATGAAATTCGTGAGAACGATGTTGTAGAATTTGACCTAGAAGAAGGAAAAAAAGGATTGAATGCTGTAAATGTTAGAGTTCAATAACATTTGCATTATATATTTTTTTTGAGAAAAGCCTATCCCGATGTTTCGGGATAGGCTTTTTTTTGCTCCTCAAAATCTTCTTGTGGATAATATAAAGCGCATAGAGGAATATGATTATTATGGAAAGCATAGTTTTTCTCAGGAGTATGATACCAGGTATTTCTTTGGGCCTATAGCAATACCCATAAAAAAAGGTCACGGGTATTATCAAAATAGATATGCCACATTTAATTTTGCCAATTATGCAATATCAGATAACTTCTCTATTGGTGGTGGATTTGAATTCATAACTACCATTACTATCGGTGAACCGCTTTGTTTTTTAACTCCTAAATTTGGCATGAAAGTTTCAGAAAAAGTCCATGTTGGAGCTGGGGTATTTGTGATGGGCTTCTCAGAAGGTTATGCAAATTTACCTTATAGTGTCGTTACTTTAGGAAGTTCAGAAGCGAGTGTTACAGTTGGTGTAGGATATGCTTTTCACGAAGGTGAACGTGCCAATGATCCATTGATTATGTTTGCGACTACTCATAGAATAAGTAATAGAATTTCTATTCTAATGGATAACTATTTTATCTCTGGTGATTTATGGGATAAGATGGCTCTCTAAGAAAAGCGCCTTTGATTTTGGTATAATACCAGTTCCTTTGAAAAAAAATAAAGAAAGGTTAGTACATAGATTACGTGAAGTTCAATATTTTCTTCGTAGATTCGCACTTTATTTACATAATTAAATTACTATCATGCATAAAGGCACAGTAAAATTCTTCAATGAAACTAAAGGATTTGGTTTTATCGTAGAAGAAGGATCAAACAAAGAGCATTTCGTACACGTATCAGGTTTAATGGATGAAGTCCGTGAAAATGATGTAGTAGAATTTGACTTGGAAGAAGGAAGAAAAGGATTAAATGCTGTAAATGTTAAAGTTCAATAACATTTGCATTATATGATTTTTAAAAGCCTATCCCGAAATATCGGGATAGGCTTTTTTTTGATTAAATAGTGCTCGTACATCCAAATGTGTCCAACTGGATAATTCATCTTATAGAAATATAATAGATTATTATCTTGGAATGACAGGATACATGATAGAATTGGTATTGTATTTTGAGCATTAATTAATGAAAAAATCTAATTTTGCTAGATTCAGCTGTTGTTTTAAGGTTATTAAAAGTTTACTTTTAATTGTTATTCTCAGTTTAGGAATTTTAATTATTTGAATTTCAACCATTATGAAGAAATTATTTACACTTATTGCAATCCTGTTCTTGTTCTCTGCTTGTCAAGATAAGATAGACTTGAATTCAGAAAATGAATTATTGTTAGGGGATTGGGTACAAGTGGGATTCACATCCGACAAATCGGTGAAAGATTTTTTATCTGGGGACAGTGATACCATTGTGTATGATTTCATCAAAAATTCTCCTTTTAGGATGACAGTTTCTATTAAAGATATATTTTTTTATAATAAACTAGAAGGGTTCAGAGTTGGTAGATCATACGATTATTTGGCTGGATATAAATATTGGGCGGATACTGAACATTATTTGAGGTTTGGTACTGAACATAGGGACATACGTTATTTGTCTGAAGCCGAAGCAGTATTTCTTTATCCTATAAGTAATGGTGTGTGGAGTTTTCCTATCTATAGGAAAATTGTAGAGGTGGATAATGAAAATTAATACTAGACAATAAACTTATATCTTAAATAAAAAAAGCTCCTAAAATTTAGGAGCTTTTTTTATTTACTAAGTTATACGATAATTAATTTCTGAATATTCATTTTCTTTTTTTGACACTATGTACAATAATTTATTAATAATCCCTTGACATTAAGATTTTGGCACATCACTTTTGATTAGTTTTTTCGTGATTGAGCCACTTTCTACTTCTATTCTGATGATGTATATTCCCTCTGGTAAGATGTCTAAAGGTATAGCGTTAAATCCAGATTTTATTTCTTTTACCTTTTTACCAAGTGTGGAATATATAACTACATGGATAACTGGTGTTTCAGATTCAATGTTTAACGTTGAAACAACCGGGTTTGGGAAAATTGTAATCGATTCCGCAAGACGTTCTGAACTTACTCCAGAAGTAAAACTTTGAATAGTTCCTCCTCCAGGAATATTTACAATTGAATTGGTTGGGTGAATACAATTACCTGAAAAGGAAATGGTATTGTCAACTACATAATTTGGATTTGCCATTGCTGCATCAACATTGACTACCTGAATACAAGATAGACTTGGTGTATTTAAAACTGTTAAATACTGTAACATTACATTTGAACTTAAGTCTAACGCTGTCAGCATCGTATTAGAAGCTAATAAATTTGTTAAAGTTAAGTTTTTAGTTAAGTCTAATTCTGTAATTAAGTTTTTAGAACAATCCACATGGATTAATTCCGGGTTGTCCGATAAATCCAAAAATACAATTTGATTTTCCTGAGCTTCCAGAATGCTCAGTGTTGTGTTTTTAGATAGATCGATATAATCTAAATGATTATCATTAACACCTAAATAATCAAGAGCGGTGTTTTGAGTTACATCCATTTCTCCTATTTCATTCATGGAAACATGAAGTCTAGCAAGGATTTCGTTTGCAGTAACATCGATCGATGTAATGTGATTTAAAGAAATGTCAATTCTTCTTAATAAAGGATTTTGTGTAACATCTATTTCTGTTAAATCATTTTCAGAACAAATGAGATCATCTAAGGCCGGATTATCCGATAGGTTTAAGGTCCTTAATAGGTTGTTAGAACAATACAGTGCTTCCAGATTTGAATTAGCGTCTACTTCTAAAAAAGAAATAAAGTTTTTAGAAACATCCAATGTTTTTAAGGCTGAATTTTCTGTCAAATCAATACCCCTAATAGTATTGTTGGAGGCAAGAATGGACTCTAAAGAAGTGTTTTGGAAGACATCCAGGTCGTTCAATTGGTTGTCTGAAATATCTAGTCTTTTGAGTTCGCTAAGTGGCCCCAATTCTAAAACTGCAATACTGTTACTAGCACAATAGAGTTCTATTAGTAATACATTGCCTGTTACATCTAACTCTTCCAAATCGTTTATGGAACAATCGAGTACTTTTAGTGCTGTATTTTTACTTAAATCTAAAATGGTAATTTGGTTGTCTGAAATGTCCAACTCTTCAATTTTCAAGAATTCTTCAATTCCTTCTAAACTAGAAATGTTTTTTTCATGTAAGTCTAAATTTGTAAGGTTAATAATGTTTTCGGTTTCAACAAAGTCATCTAATGGTCCTACATCATATCCTAAATCTATAAGTGCTTGTTCAAAGTTATCATCTGGAATATACGTTGATTGAGCATATAGATTAAAAACGCAGAACAAAAAGAACAAAGTAATCGCTTTCTTTTTCATAGCTGTAGTTTTTAAAAAAATGAATTATTTTTATGACATTCTAATTTATGAAAAATAAGTGTGTAATCATAGTGAAAAGCAATGTAATTTTAGTCTTTATTCGTTGGCAATCAGTTGTTTAGTTCTAATTTTTACCAGATTGTTTTTTTTATTATTAAAGTGTTTAAAAATTAATAATACTTAAAATATGCATTCGTCATATCTGCCGGTTTAAGGTGTTTTAAACAATATGAGTCACGTTATCGTGAAAGTTGGTTTTGGATTGCTTAGAAGGGCTTGAAATCGTGTTTGAAGTATTGTGTAAAGTAGGAGTGCTTTGTCGTTTAAGATTCATTTAATTGAATAAATTTGGTTCTTAGGAACGTAGGAGGGTTTTAACTAATTTTCGTATAATTATAGGCCTATTATTACTAATTTTATTGGTTCTTTGAGTTAAATAAATCTCGAGAATAAATTGTACTTACCAGTAGGAGAGATAAAGGGAATAAATATGAGATTGGATATTACAAGATGTTTTATACAGATTAAGACTACACTCTTTTTATTGATGCTGGTTGCTTGTGATAAATTTGATTATAGTCCTCATGCGGTTGATGTTAATCAGAAATATTCAAATATTAATACAAATAGTATCAAAAAACTCCTGGAGGATCCAACTCCTGGAGATACCATTCGTTTGATAGTTCTAGGAGATACCCAACGGAATTACTTATCTACTGAGGTAGTAATTGATAAGGTAAACAAAATGCCAGAGGGCAGTTTTGATTTTATTGTACATACCGGAGATTTGGTTGATTTTGGATTGCAAAAGGAATACAATTGGATTCATGAATTGATGAATACTTCACATTATCCATATGTAGCTGTTATCGGTAATCATGATATGGTTGGTAATGGGGTAGAAGTGTATAGAAGGATGTATGGTGATCTCAATTTTAGCTTTACACTAAAACATACCAAGTTCATTTATATTCATACCAATTCAAGAGAAGAAGATTTCAGGGATGATGTGCCGAATATTGAGTGGCTGGATGCTGAGCTTTCTGATACTGCCAATTATGGAAATGCTATTGTAGTCAGTCATGTTGCACCCCACCATTCGGGTGATTTTAATATGGAATTGGAATCTGCATATATTCAAACTTTGGAAAAGTATGAAAAAACCTTGTTATACATAAATGGACATGATCACAAACATTCATACGAGGATATTTATGATAATGGTATTTCATTTTTGAATACCTTTTCTACTTCCCATGAAAAAGCGTTAATATTGAAGGTTTGGAACGGAGGATATGCATTTGATATATTAGAATAATGAAGGGTTTATTTACTATATTAATGTGTTTATTGAGCCTCCATTTTTGTAAGGGGCAATCAACAAGTAGTTTGGATTCTGCAAACAATACTACTGCCATGACCTATATTCGATCATGGTTGCAACCTTCTGCTGTAACCACACAATTTGCCGGGAATGTTGGTTATTTTTCCGGAGGTCCCGTTTGGAATATTTATAAAAACAAATTGGAATTATCCGGTTTAGTAGGATTCATACCTACGGAATATTCAAGAACGGATCATGTAATTTTTACACTTAAGTTGAATTACAGATTTAAAACTGCCATTTCTCTGGATGAAAATACGGTAATAAAACCTTTTAATCCTGGAATTTTAAGTACTCGGTTTTTTGGTGAGCATTTTACCAGATACAGGGATGAAGAGAAATATGCAGATTATTATTACAGATGGGGCCCTTATTTACGACTCGGTTTCTCCAATGAGATTCATATATCCAGAAAGTTAAATCACAAATGGTTTGAAAAAGTGAGTTTTTACCTCGATACTAGTTTTTGGGATTTAGATATTAATAGTTATGTAGCTCATAAAAATTACAAAAGCAAAGTAATGGATTTTGAAGATCTGATTACTTTGGGATTGGGTTTTACCACATATTTCAAATAAGCAATGAAGAAAGTACTTAAACTAATTGGTTTCCTTTTTTTAACTTTTTTGGTATCAATTTATATATTTGGAGGTGGATTTGGTTCACCTGAAAATCTGTTGAAAATAGGAGATAAACCGATCATTTTTTCCCATAGGGGAGTGCCAGTTAATACAGTTGAGAATAGCGATGAAGCCTTCATTAAAAGTAAGGAATTAGGCTTTAGGGCCATTGAAACGGATATTCGATCGACTAAAGATGGAACCTTAGTAATTTTTCATGATGAGTCGTGTGAAAGATTATTGGGCATAACTGGAAATATCCAGGACTATTCTTGGGGAGAGGTGCAGAATAAATTCTTGGAGCACGAAAAAAATACTACCATGAATAAAATTAAAACGGTTAAGGAATTGTTAAATACTGAATCCTATTCAGATATTTTATATCTCGACTTGAAAAAACCTTCCATAGAGGTAGCGGATAGGCTTTTGGCTATTTTAGATGAACAAAATAGTTATAAGAATATATTAATAGCGGATGAAAATATTTTTTATTTAGCCTATCTTAAATACCATAATCCTAAGGTCAATACTATTTTGGAAGGTTATAATAAAGGAAAAGAGTTTATCCATTTCCTTATACCCAAGAACTTTAAACCAGACTTTTATGCAAGTTTTTTATCGGGTGTGGATCAGGATCATATGGAATTTCTAAAAAAGTATGATTTGTTGAATCGGAGAATAGTATATGGTATAAATGGAGAAAATATACGAACCGCACAAGAATTTGGACTAAAACATATTGTTCTCGATTATGAAGATTCATTAGGCACATTAGACCAGATAGAAAGTAGTTTTATGGAATAGGAAGGAAATACAAGTATTTACATATCACTTTGTCAGCTTATAATTTACGACTATATTGGTTTTTTTAGTTCAAATAATGGACTGTTGGATAAATAATATTGGATAATAAATTCCTTTATCTTGAAAAAAGCAGCTTACGTTTTACTGGTGGTTTTTATTATAGCTGAAATTATATTTTCCTTTGTTCAGCATTATCATATTTCTTTAGATGGTGATTTGGCAAATATTGTTTTGCCAGATCCTGGGTATCAAAAAGTACTGGATGATCCTTTTGGAGTTAATGTATTTTTAAATGATGCTGTATACCCGGCTACTAACCGGTATTTTGCACATTGGTTTCAACTTTCGTATTTTAGAAATATGCCGCTCTTCTTGCAGCATTTCACAGATCCTATAAATAGTATTTACTTGTCCTGTTCCATTGCCAAAACGGGAATTCAGTTTATGATGATTTTCTTATTGGCATTCTTTATTACTGGATCAAGAGGGGTGTTTAAGAGAGATTTTTTATTGGCTAGTGCGCTAATTACTCCCTTATTTCAGACTTTTGGTTATAACGGTTATATGGGAATAATAGATCATTCTATTACCTATTCTTTTTTTTATGCTTTGGCATCCTTACTTCTCCTTCTATTTTTTCTTCCCTTTTTTATACAAGGGTTCCATCAGAAGGAAAAAAAACTCAACGTATGGTCTCTTATTGGTTTATTGATCCTGACATTTATTCTTCCATTCCATGGGCCACTTAATTCGGCGGTGATTCTTATAGTATGTCCTATGATATTTTTAATAAAATGGTGGTCTAATTATAAAAAACTACCTGAAGAAAAATTGGTCAGAAGGGCTGTGATTGCACTTAAGGATATGCCATTGCAATTGTCAGTTTTCTTTGTTTTGGCTAGTGTACTATCCTTGTATTCCTTGTATATCGGTAGGAATAACAGTGAGAATTTCTGGGTGGAGGTTTCTTTATTAGAACGTTATTCAAGGTTGCCGATGGGGCTATATTATCAATTGACTCAGAAGTTGGGGTTGCCTTTGCTTCTGGGATTAATAATCATTAATACATCGATTATCTGGAAGGGTAATATTCACAAGCAAAAATTGGTAGGCTTGTTGAAATGGATAATCTTATTTTCAGTGATTTACTTATTATTGCTACCTCTTGGAGGATATAGAGAATACAGACCAAACATCATCAGAAGGGATACTATTATGCCTATCATTTTGGCCATGATTTCCTTTTTTGGGATTTCTAGTTTTTACATTCTTAGGCATATCCGCTTAAGGAAAAACTTCTATTATGCTGGGATTATTGTTTTTGAAATCATTTTCATTGCGGCTGATGCCAAAATTCAAGATCATAATAGTTGTGAAAGGAAGGCCTTATATGATTTGGCTTCAAGCTCTGAAAAGGAGGTTGTCTTAGAAGACGACTGTAACGTTATGTCCTGGGGGAACTTTAAAGACTTTCAAAGTTCAAAAAATAATACCAGCCTTTTATTGTATTGGGGGGTGATAAATGAAGAAAAGTTGTATCGGCATAAATAGGTTTCTTTCAAATCATTATATTAACCTACTTGTAAAGTATTGTTTACTAGTGATTTTTTATAAATTTATCTGTAGTCAGAGTATTTTACATTTCTAGGATCCAGTTTATAAACTTGAACCAGCATACTTTTTATTTATTCGTTCAAGAACATAGAATTAACACTAAAAGTTATTAATGCTAATGTTCATTCATAAAGTTCTTTTTAAAGTAGTATTTTAAATCAGCATAGACTTTTTCCAGTTCCTCTTCAGAAAATCGTGATATAGTCATAGTTGGCGTTTTATTCACATCAACAATATATATTTGACCATCATTGTTATCCCGAAGTATGTCCATTTCACCATAATCTAAGCCCATTCGTTGAGCCATTTCAATGACTTTTTCCTGTTCGTCGGCTGATAATAATTCATTGGTGTCCTTTCTGCTATATTTGTATTCCAGATCCGTTTTAACGGCTTTTTTATAACGTCTTACCTTTGGTATCCATTTGTCAATTATGAATGGAATATCTGTGCCAAAAATTAGCACCCGCATATCTGCTATATAATCATTGTTTACGTTGTTATCAATAACTTTTTGATAAACAAACCCTGGTTTTGCTTTCGGAATTGGACACAGTATTTCATCAATTTCCCCTAGCGCATTTTCATCACATTTTTGAACGCATACCCCTTGATAAGTTAATGGATCGACTGTAATGCTATAGCCGAAAACTTCTCCGAAGACCTTATCTACGGTTGTTTTGCTAATATCCAAACAATTCTGATTAAATGCTTTATAGCCGAGATTTAGTGGTTTTAATATCTTATCTACCTGTATTGTTTCCGTTTCGTCTTTCCAAAAAAAGACAAGGTCATAACCTTCTTTAGGATTGTTGGTAATATTAACATTTAACGCTCGTAAAGTTCGTGCAGCTGTAGATCCTGATTTAGGATATTCAGGATAAAAGAGTGCAGTAATATGACGCCCATGAACTTTATGATTCTTATACTTATAATACTGATATCGAATGTTTTTTAAAAATGCCTCAAAAGCTGAAACACGATCCTTAGGGTAAGTATTTATAGATAACATGGGATAAGATTATTTAAAAATCGTTTTATCTCGGTGCAGCAAATATACTTGTTTTTTAAAGTATTCTTTAAAAAAAATACGAACTATAAATGAGAAGCTTTTAAGGTGGGCTCAACGGGATCAAATCATGGGCCATTTGAATTGGGATCAGGTACTATAACCAAACGAGATAGAAGCTCTTTTGGCTTGAGTTTATAAGGGCAAAATGATGCAATTAGTTAATGTACATCTACTTGTTCGGCCTCAGAAATTTTTAATACAATTTACTTACCCTAATCAGTAGTTCATTGTCAATTTTAATTTAATATTACATTATAAAACATTTGAAAATGAAAGTGTCTAAAATAAATCGTTTTTATTTCATTATTAGCTATTTGATAATAGGTATTCTTGTTGTAAGCTTTTTTTCGGTTGGAATGGAGGTAAATCATATGGACTTCATGAATAGCGATACAATGTATATGCCTTCCATTTATAAAGACCTTATTGAAGATGGACATAGCATAGAAGGGTGGATGTTTAACTCTGCCCCCAATTTTTTCCCTGAAATGTTGATTTATTTTGTGGTAAGGTTTTTTTCAGGAGATTTCCTTACGGCTAATATGGTCTATGGGTTAGTCCAAGTATGGATAATAATGGGGCTGGTTAATTTAATTTTCAAAAGTCTGATTCCAGACAGACATATAATAATAAGTACTTATGCGAATCTTCTATTTTCGATTTGTTTTTTAATTATTCATTATGCCGATGTGATAGATGTCCCATTTTATTTGACCACTACCGCATACCATACTGGTGCTTTTATGATGCAGCTATCATCTATATATCTATTAATTGAATTATCTAAATCATACAATAGATCTAAGTTGATTACTCTATTTATCATTAGTTTGTTAACGGTATTCTCGGATAAGATTTTTATTTTTTATTTTAGTGTTCCTTCTTTGGTGCTTGCCCTTTCTTATCTGTTAAAAAGAAAGAGGAAGTTGGCACTTCAATTTTCCTTTGTCTGTGTAGGCCCTGTCTTATTGGGGATTTTGTTATTTAATTTACTAAAGTCGTCTTACTATATTCGTTTTATTTCGCCTCCTAAAAATCTGGGTTTTCAAAGCAGCTTAGATTCCCTCTCAGTAATGAAAAGTCAATTTTTTGAATATCTGTTGGCTTATGATCTAAGATCAGTATTTGTGTTCTTTGCTTGTCTTTCTTTTATTATGATTATTGTCATTGCGATCAAGGAAATGAGAAAATCATTTTTGTCTCCTGGGTTAAGATTTTATTTTTTGTTCATATTGATTAATAGCCTACTGGTTACACTGGTTCCTATAGTAGCGGGTAACTATATTGGGTATGATACTTTACGGTATAATATCACAGTGTTATATCTCCTGTTGTTTACTTTGCCTTTAGGGATACATATTTTGTTTAAGGGGTGGGTTAGAATGGTCTATCCTTCATGGATTAAAGATTTAACCTTATCTGTTTTAGCAATTTCCTTAGCAATTATTGGAAAGATAAATTTGGATTTAGATGGTTTAAATTCCTACCTAAATTACTATCCTGATAATGTGAGAAGAATGGATGAAATTGCAAAAAAAGAAGGACTTAAAAAAGGTATTGGGGGCTATTGGTCTTCTCATTATATCACTATGTTATCCAGAGAGAATATTAGAATTTATCCTTCTTATCCGGATTTAACACCCTACTTTCATAGTGTAAATACCTCTTTGTATTTTGATGACGAGGCAGTATTTGATTTTGTTTTGTTGGATAGATACATGGATCAAGAGAGTTATGGTAATTTATTAAATAGTAAAGGTGAGATATTGCCTTATGAAGGCACAAAGGTTGTGAAATTTCCTAAATTCAGATTCGATAAAGAAAACAAGCAACCTTATTTTATAGACAGGTAATTCATTCATTCGATATTTAGGATGTTGTCCTAGTCTCAACCAAGATTTCCGACTCAAAAGTTAGTTCAATCTCCTTTACTCCTCCTTAGTGTCACTCAAATAGGACGTTGAGGTAATTATATCATAAACTCCCGATCAAAATATCTTAAAAACAAAAAAAGCTCCTCATGTGTATGAGGAGCTTTTTTGTAGGGTCCATTGGATCCGTCTCCCAAAGCTTCGGGAGACGAACTGATTGTGACTAAACTACCTTTTGGGATTTAAATGGTTTCATACTAGTAGTATAAGATTTCACTTAATTTTTGATTTACATGCTTTTTGCATACTTTTATTAAGGATCATTGTTAGATAATTCCTTACCTTAGAGGGAGTTAGAAATCAAATTATGAAATATTTATAACTTTCATATTGTACTGTTCTGTACAACCATTTCAATTCAGGTTAATTCATTAAATTCTGAGTTTGAGCAACTGGAATTTCAACCAGCTTGAAAGCTTGTAATCTAATTATTTTTGAAACCATATAGGAAAGATGAATTTACGAGTAAATATATTGTTCTTAATACTACTTTTTGGTCCGTTGTCACACGCACAATCACTTATTGATGAGAAGGCTATTTCGGGTATAACAAGTGAAATCAAAAATACGGAATTGATAGTTCAAGCTAAACTTTTAAAAGTTGTGTATTTTGCAATGGATGATGATGGTAATATTCTCGGAAATGAATATGCTAATGAGGATTTTGGCCGTATAAAATATTTTCACCAACGCGATGGTTCATATGCTAAAGTTATGAGTATAGCAACCTTTGAGATCTGTCATTATTTAAAAGGTATTTTTCAAACCAATGAAATAGAAGTAAGGACTGAGCATATTTGGGCTCGGCCAATCTTAGTTAAATTACCAGGAAGAAGCTATTCAATTGATATTATGGAAAATTTACTTAACCAATTCTCACCGTTTATATTTATTGGGAGAGGTTTAGTTGACGGTTATTTTATATTACCAATAAATAAATCCAGTACATCTAACCTTTATCGTATTAATGACAAAATGGGATATATCTATTTTAACACATTCCCTAGGGCTGATTTTAAAGAATTTACTACCTCAAATACTGGTTTAATTGGAGTATTGAGTAATGGTCGATTTAATGGTTATGATGAGCTAATAGATTTTCTATCCAATTTTTCTGATTATTTGGATGTTCAAATTATAGATTGTAATGGAGATCGATAACTAATTAAATATTGGCAGACATAAAAAATAAGGTGTATTGCAAATTCTGTAATTATTGTAATACTATAGCCGAAGTCCAATTTTTATTGAGGGCTTTTTTATGAAAATATTTTATCTGAAGGTTTACAAGCGCAGTTACAAGCAATGCTTCGTGGGGTTAAAATGTTATATTTGTGATTCTTTACGAATTGATATTATGTAAAGCAATATTTGCTGGCTACCCTCAGTGTAAGAAAATTATATGCAATCATTTATACACTATTTTTTACATTTTGTTTTTCCGCTTTTCATCGCCTTGATGTTTTTTCGAAAAGAATGGAAAAAGGCATATTTAGTTTTTTTGGCGACTATGCTGGTTGATTTGGACCACCTATTTGTTAGTCCAATCTTTCAGGAAAATAGATGTAGTGTTGGATTTCATTACCTACACTCTATTTATGCCATTGCGGTTTATTTCCTTTTATTATTTTTCCGCAAACCTTTCAACATTATTGGAATAGGGTTGTTATTTCATATGTTTACGGATTTTATTGATTGTCTAATTATGTTTAACAGATGTAAAGTGTGTTTTTCAGAAGCTCCGGCATTTAAACTTCTCGAAGCTGTATCAAACCTACTTGGGATAAATTGAGCTTTAGTAAATAGTCCCCTCTGCCGTGAGTTTGAAACTGGTGAAGTATAAAAAGTCTCTATTCTACTTCTGCTTTAGTGTAAGATTAAAATTACCTCAACCAAAATATCCAACTCAAAGTCAATTCAATCTCTTATACTTCATATCCACAGAAGTAAAATTGCTCTTTGCCAATATATGTATGATGTTAAAAGAAGTTTTAAAACCTAAAACCTTCTCCCGAGAGATAAACTAATTCTTCCGTAAACATCATCAATATGATCTGTATTTAGAAAGTTTCTCCCTAATCCCCCAAATAGCTCTCCAACATATTTTTTACTTTTGGTTAGGAATTTCCCGCCAATACCGGCACCTAGCCCTAAGGCAGTATACTCTTTGTCGTTCATTTTTAAATCATCGCTATAATCGTCCTTTTTCTCACCGTACAAAGACATAAAGCCTTCAATGAAAAAACCGTTAGCATTTTCGTTCCCAAAGTACACTCTAAAATTTGGACTAATCATATATTGGGTTTCTAAGTCATCATCAATTGAGACAGATGCTGAAAATCCTACCGAGGTTTCGTGACCAAGGATATAATCATAATTTAATGCGGGTGCTCCAATATAAAGCATTAAAAAATTTATTTTAAGGTCATGTTTTTTATCGGATTCATCCTGATTATTGCTTTGGCCATAAAGGTTAAATGAAAGAGCGGTAAGAAAAATTAAAATAAGGTTTTTCATAATTTCTATTTAAAAGATTTGACATCATACAAGAATTATCTGTTCCAATTCTTTGATGACTTACATTGATGATGTAATATTTTATTTTTGCTATGACAATTTAAGAATTAATAGAACTTCAACCAAAACATCCAACTCAAAAGTCAATTCAATCACATCATTTAAAAACATAAAAGTAAATCGTTTTCGATAGGATATTAAATCGGAATTATACAATAGTGTTTGATAATTAAATAAAGTATATAAAAGCCAGTTTTTAGTATCTGAGAGCGTATATCAAAAAGTAAAAGATATTGGGCTCCCAATTACGTCACTAGGAGAGGTTAAACTAAAAGGAATTGAACGACTAGAGAAATATATCAATTGGTATAATAAGCAAACAAAATAAATAATAATTGGATTAATTTGCTAACGTTCTCTAACTCGTCTATACATCATTTTAGTAGTGTGGAGTGCCCTGTTTCCATAAACAGAGATAGGATTCTCAAAAATAACATAAAGTAAGTAGGAATAGGCTAATGTTATTCCCCAGTAGGTCAAATATTTTAATGAAGCATTCATAGCCATAATATCAGGATAATTCTTATCTAAAATTTGAATTATCATTAAATTGAAGAGATACATCGCATAGGATAATACACTAATGTGAGAAATAAATTTACCAAATACTGTTTTTATATTCTTCAGCCTGTCAATAAAAGGAAACCAGAGCATAATATATATTGCAGACAAACTTAGGAATAAGACGTTTGTATACATTGAGTTAATTGTATGAGGTACATAGCTTACTAGTAAAAACAGAATTATTCCAGCTAAAAATGAATGAACAGCATATTTGTTCCATATCTCAGGAAAGTAATAGCGGATCCATGCAGCTATTACCCCAAAGAATATACTATCTATCCTTGAGACCGTCACTTTTCTAATGCTTACATCCCACCAAAAGGAATCATATTCTACATTGCTAATACTTAAACGGTAACATATTGAAAGTACAATAAACGATACTGAAATAATCAGTACGGCTTTTTTTATATTGGTAATTCTGGTTAATACTAATAATAACAGAGGAAATAAGAAATAAAACCATTCCTGAACTGCAAGGCTCCAGGATTCCCAGAAAAAATTATAAAAGGGATAAAATAGGTTTTGGGTGAATGTAAAGAATAATCCTAAATTAAATTTGTCAATTGACCCTGGCAATATGTTCTCGGTAACAAGAAGATAATTTAATGCTAAAATTAAATAATAATTTGGGAGTATACGTAAAGTAGATCGCTTCCAAAAATTCAGTGATTTTTTTAATGCCAATTTACCATTCGTTTTATTGACATTCGCAATAAAGCTATAGCCAATCAGAAATCCACTTAGAACGAAAAAGATATCGACGCCATGTGGTAACTTAATCCAGGGGAAACTCTCTATTGTAGTGCCTTCTAGCAAATGTTTTCCGTGACCATGTATAACGCAGAAAATGGCAAAAGCTCTTAACAAATCAAAGCCATAAATTCGCTTGTCATAATCTATATTAATTCCCAGCATCGTGTTTTTTTGTTTTATCCCAGAATAGGATAGAGTCACTACTATTTGATATCCTAGATAGGATATCCTATTGTCTAATGAACAAATTCGTCCTCCAAATTCATTTTTTTTTTAAGAGCAAAATTACATATTTTTTTTTAATTGATACGATTAAAAGTATTTCGGTATGGGAAACAAGATTACAATCATCATTCACATAAATTATTGGGACGAAAAAGCCTTAATCAAATATTTAGAGAATTTTCATTCATGCTAGATACAATGCAAAAAACAAAATGGTTTAATTTTAGAGCTGTGTAAAAAAGGGCAAGTGTGATCATCCCCTCCCCAATTTGTTGAAGAAGAAACAATGCTAAACTAAGGGCTACCGCCAGTTTACAACTGGCGCTTAACAACAATGCTAAACCGGTATTATATTAATGAAATTCAATTGATAGTATTTCTGAAACCAAAACAAAGGTTTAATAATATAGATCTTTTTTCTATCTTGTTAGTATATTATGTTCTTGCAAAAAAGATGTTGGAATTGGGATATATTTTTGGTTTGAAAGCCTATAAGAGAAAAGGTTTTTCGAGAAGGAGATATTAGAAATAAAAGTTACATTTACAGATATATTTGAGTTGTACATAATTTAAATGCGGATTCTTAAGAATGGAATTTCACAAGGAATTAATGGGCACGAAGGTAAAACAGAAAAATTAAAACCGCTTAATAGATAACATTATGGGAAAAGGTAAAGACGCAAAGAAATCCGTTAAAAAAGAGGCTGCTAAAACTCCAAAAGAAAAAAAAGCGGAAAAGAGACTAAAGAAAGCTAAGAAGGGTTAATAGTCTTCCCTAACTAAAAAGAATCACTAGGTGTAGTTTGCAACTACACCTTCCTATCTAACAGGATTTGCAATCCGCTTAGATATTTCAGAAATTAAAATTCTGTAGAAGAATCCATAGATGACTATATCTGTGGATTCTTTTTCATTTAACTAAATTGTATTGTAGCTTTCAGTTGTTGATTATGATGTCCCTCTGGATAGTCAATTGCAAATTGAGATTATGTGAGGGATGTAGTTGAAAACTACACCCAGAGGGGGTTGAGAATAAAAAAGAAGATTGATGTGAAGCTTTTACCACCAAGATACTTTCATTGAAAGAGAAGGTTTAATAGATTTTGTACATCCTGGTCAGAGAGGGAATATTGGACATATTGAGGTTATATCTGGTGGTTAGTTTCCATCAGAGTCACTTGAAAAGGACTCTGATGTAGTTGCGAATTCAAAATATCCTCAGTGTCTTCAAAGAATGACTCTGAGGGGGAGTAATTTGTTCTAGTTCATTTTGTTGAATATTATTTAGAAACTTTATTGTTGCAAGCTTCGCAAGGATTGAAGACTTTGCAAAGGGGGTGTTTTATGAAGTTGTTGTTGTTAGATATTTTCTTATCTTAGAGTTAATATAATCCTCAAATTATGAAACAATTATACCTTCTTATTGTACTATTTTGCACAGCATTTTCTACTCAAGCTTATACCTCAAATTATAATGAATTGGCAGAAGTACAAGCCTGTCCTGATACTATTATTTGTGATATTTTAATAAATGGCGAATCATTGGATGGCTTTCATCCGGATACTACCTATTATACCGTTGTTTTACCTGATTCTATCACTACTTTGCCCATGCTCATTCCAGTAGTATGTGATTCTACTTTATCCTGTGTTGTCACGTATACAGCATCCACTTTACCCTTACCCGATATAGTCACATTTTTCTATGAATGTGAGGACAGCTGTAACTATTTGTATTCGGTCTATTTGACAACAGAATCTATGGCTCTAGTTGAAGAAGGTAAGAATCAAATAGAAATGTATCCTAATCCAGCAAAGAACTTTGTTAATATCTATATCAATAATCCATCATTAACAAACCTATCTTTAGTTGATTTTTCAGGAAGATTATTACAATCAATTGATATCCCAGATGGGCAAGAAGATTATCAATTAGACGTATCCAAATATCCTTCAGGAATGTATTTTATAGAGGTACACCTTGATGGGAAACTACTTCAGAGTGAAAAGTTGATTATAGAGTAATACTAGAAAAAAGACCTCTTGCAATTGTTGCAAAGTTTTCAAGAGTTGCAATCTTATAGAAGCTCCTTAATTATTAAGGGGCTTTTTTTGTGAGTATATTTTGATTGAAAAATCACTGAATTCATTGATTGAGAAAATGTTAATAATTTTGTACCTTTATTTGGTTATAAATTACTGATATTGAATCGATTAACTTATTACTCTTGAGTATGGGGTTAGAATAAATTCTATAGTGAATTGGTAATAAATTTTATCATGAAAAAACTTTATCTAATAGTATTAGCGATTATGTATACATCCCTAGTCAATAGTCAGAATTTAGATTCTGTCTTATTGGAATCAAAAAATACGGGTGTTTGGGAGAACAATGTAAATACCTCCTATACATATAATGAGGATGGTAATATGTTGACTTGGCTAACAAAGAAATGGGAGTCAAATTCTGAGAGCTGGCTAAATTTGTATTTAGGTGAAAATGCTATAAATAGTGATGGGACAGTTGATTCTACTTTGTTTAAAGAATGGAATGGTACAGGATGGGATAATTTTGATAAAAGAAATTATCATTATACTAGCACCGGTAAGGTGGATACATTTACTGTTCAGGACTATGGTGCTGGGGGTTGGATTAATAATATTAGGACCATATATGAATATGATATAAATGATTATAACATTTATAGACTTGAACAAATTTCTTTTGGTGGTTGGAAAAATTCTAGGCAAAATTTTATAACAAATAATGTGGAAGGGCTACCAATTGAATTAATTCAAGAAAGATGGAATATCAGTTCAAATGATTGGGAGAAGAATTATAAAGAAGGTTATACTTATAACAATTCCGGATTAATTATAGAGGTTTTAAGAGAAGATTGGGTAGAACCAACTTGGGTAAATTTTAGGAAAACTACTACCAGCTATAATAGCACTGGTTTAATTACTTTTGTCCAAGGCTTGAAATGGGATATTCAAACTGATAGTTGGGTTGTAATTGAGGAGGGGTCTTATTCCTATAATTCCGACTTTACCCAGATGCAAATTGTGGGTTCTGATGTGGATTTCAATACGGGGACTCCAGAAGAAAAAGGTAGGCTGACCTATTATTATTCAGCTCCATTGGATTTATTTGAAGGACAAAACCCTTTAATAAGCCTATACCCTAATCCAGTAAATAATCTTGTAATAATTGACTTCAATACTGCTTCTTCAACAAACATATCCTTAGTTGATCTGTCAGGAAGAGTGTTACAAACTATTGAGGTAGAAGATGGTCAAAAAAGGTATCAATTAGATATTTCAAAATATCCTTCAGGAATGTATTTTATTCAGGTACACCTTGATGGAATACTACTTCAAAGTGAAAAGTTGATTATAGAGTAGAAATTGAAAAAATACCCTACTTGCAAAGTTTGCAATCTTATAGAAGCTCCTAAGTTAATATGGGGCTTTTTTTATAATGATTTATGTACCCCGAATTGTGCACCTCTTAGCTCCCAATATTAGTTAATATAAGCATAGATTATTAGTTGAAGGAAAATAGAATAAAAGCTAAAACCCTAATAGCCAGAAAACAAAAAAGCTCCTCATTTCTGAGAAGCTTTTAAGGTGGGCCCACTTGGGCTCGAACCAAGGACCACCTGATTATGAGTCAGGTGCTCTAACCAACTGAGCTATGGGCCCCAATTGGACTGCAATATTAGGAAATACTTTTATATCTTGCAAA
>MAAC01015745.1_pt1 | contig 43078 bp, 34 predicted proteins | sample 1115981 | NCBI WGS metagenome assembly MAAC01 (sample SAMN04961126, study PRJNA320927) | seawater metagenome | isolation source: sample BD02T64 sea water enriched with oil for 64 days | place: USA:Gulf of Mexico | collected 2013-07-27 | reverse complement strand
CAAACCCTCATAGCGAACCACCTGCAAATGGTAATACCGCCATAACAGTACGCCAGCCAGCAACACAATAACCAACACTGCGAATAACAAGCGGGCAGCAAACAGCCGGGCTTCGAGCAGGGGGTTTTTTAAGGCGTAGTCATCGTTCATGGAAAAGGATTGTAACTGTAAGCAGCCCTGTTTCACCAAGGGATTCCATCACACAGCCTCTATTGACAAAAAAATGTTGCTGATTCAATGATCAGGTGGCCGCCATCAAAAATAAAGGTACGCTCATAAAAAAGCGGGGCTAAGCCCCGCTTTTTAATATGAACTCAATGTTATTCAGTTCATTTTTCTGTGGTCTCTGGCGCATCAACAACAGGGGCTAGATCAGCAGCAGGTTGCTCTTGAACAGCTTCTTCAGCGGCCACTTCTTTCATGGAAAGCTTGATACGCCCACGGGCATCCACGTCGAGTACTTTCACACGAATTTGCTGACCTTCCTTTAGGTAGTCTGTCACTTTTTCAACACGCTCTTGAGCGATTTGAGAAATGTGCAGCAGGCCATCAGTACCCGGCATAATAGTAACGAATGCGCCAAAATCGACGATGCGTGCTACGGTACCTTCGTAGATACGACCAATTTCAGCTTCTGCTGTAATCTCTTCAATGCGGAAGATTGCATCTTTGAGGCCTTCAGCGTCATCACTGTAAATACGGATAGTGCCATCATCGTTAATATCGATAGTGGCACCCGTTTCTTCAGTCAACGAACGAATGGTAGCACCACCTTTGCCAATCACATCACGGATCTTATCGGGATCAATTTTCAGAATGTGGTAACGAGGCGCAGTATCGGAGACTTCATCACGTGCGCGGTCGAGAACCTTATTCATTTCACCAAGAATATGGAGACGGGCATGCAGCGCTTGTTCTAGCGCCTTTTCCATAATTTCTTCGGTGATACCCTCAATCTTGATATCCATTTGCAGGGCGGTAATACCTCTAGCAGTACCAGCCACTTTAAAGTCCATATCGCCGAGGTGATCTTCATCACCAAGGATATCGGTTAAAACAGCAAAGCTATCTTCTTCTTTTACTAGACCCATGGCGATACCGGCAACGGGTGCTTTCAATGGCACACCGGCATCCATCAATGCCAAGCTTGTACCACAAACTGAAGCCATTGAGCTGGAACCATTAGATTCAGTGATTTCTGAAACAACGCGCATGGCGTACGGAAATTCTTCAGCAGAAGGCAAAACGGCAGCTATACCGCGGCGAGCCAAACGACCGTGGCCCACTTCACGACGTCCAGTGAAGCCCATACGGCCACATTCACCCACAGAGTATGGAGGGAAGTTATAGTGAAGCATGAAAGGATCTTCACGCTTGCCTTCCAGAGCATCAATCAGCTGAGCATCGCGCATGGAACCCAATGTCGCAGCAACCAATGCCTGCGTTTCACCACGAGTAAACAGTGCAGTACCGTGAGCCTTGGCCAACACACCTACCTCCACGTCGATGGCTCGAACAGTTGTGCTATCACGACCATCAATACGAGGTTCACCACGAGTAATACGACCGCGGACAATTTTCTTCTCAAGCTTTTTAAATGCGTCACGGACATCTTCACCACTGATTCCAGCGGCTTCATCAACCAATGTCATTGCGTCATTACGCAAGCTGTCGAGTTGTGCTACACGCTCTTGCTTGTCCGTTGTACGATAAGCATTGTCTAGGCCTTCACCAATTTTGGCCTTCAATGCTTCAGCCAAAACTTCATTTTCAGACGCTGCCTGCCAATCCCAGCGGGGCTTGCCAACTTCACTGGCCAGCTCGGCGATGACTTGAACCACGGCTTGCATTTCCTGATGAGCGTAAAGCACGGCACCCAGCATGGTGTCTTCCGGCAACTCGCTCGCTTCGGACTCCACCATCAACACCGCATCTTTAGTACCAGCAACCACCATATTCAACTCAGACTCGGCGAGTTCAGCGTAGGTTGGGTTCAACATGAAGCCCTTGTCAGCGCTGTAACCCACACGAGCACCACCTACAGGACCGCTGAACGGTACACCAGAGATAGACAACGCGGCAGAAACACCAATCATGGCAACAATATCCGGATCGATATTCTTTTCTGCTGACATCACAGTACAGACAACCTGCACCTCATTCTTGAAGCCATTAGGGAACAGCGGACGAATGGGTCGATCGATCAAACGGGAGGTCAGTGTTTCTTTTTCGTTAGGACGACCTTCACGCTTGAAGAATCCGCCGGGGATTTTACCGGCAGCATAAGCTTTCTCAATGTAGTGAACACCAAGAGGGAAAAAGTCTTGTCCCTCTTTAGCTTCTTTGGCGGCAACAACCGTACAAAGTACAGAGGTTTGATCCATGGTGCACAAAACGGCAGCAGTGGCCTGGCGCGCAATACGCCCAGTTTCCAATGTGACGGTATGGTTACCATACTGAAATGTTTTTGTTACAGGGTTCATAAAATAAATTTCCTATTCGTTTTTTCTATCATTTGAAGCCCTGATAAAACACCGGCAATCAGCTGCTCGGGTTACCCATAATCACCTTTCTAGTTAGATGCCCTTTCGATGAAGAGACTGTCTGGAAATTTTCTAGATCGCTCTAGATAACGAGAAGATGACTATAGGTAACTCGATCAGCCACAACATACAGATGTGTTATCTGGCCTCACCATAAATCAACAGCGGCTCCCGAGGGAGCCGCAAGTGATTCTATTAACGACGCAGACCAAGCTTAGCAATGAGTTGCGTATAGCGAGTTGCATCTTTACTTTTCAGGTAATCCAGTAACTTACGACGCTGGTTTACCATGCGGATCAAACCACGACGTGAGTGGTGATCTTTTTTGTGATCACCGAAGTGACCTTGCAGTTTATTAATATTAGCTGTCAACAGCGCCACTTGTACTTCGGGTGATCCAGTATCACCTTCCGCTTGGGCGTGGTCTTTAATAATAGCGTTTTTTTCAGCTGCATTTAACATCGTTTCATTCTCCAATATGCGGTTTAAGATTCAGGATACCCGCGCATATTTACAGGGATCCCAGGGTTTATTGATCTCGTTTTATTGGTCTGGCTTTCTTGATCCAATCTTGGCTATCTGAAACCAAACCTACTTCTGCCTACATGGGGCAAATTCTTTTCACGAGCTTTAGGCTTAAACTCTTCCCTTAATAAAGCTCAATATCTAAAACACAACGAGGCGTTTGGGCGCTACCCGTCCATCATCAGTCACTTCGGCGACACCCAAAAAAGGGCCGTTAGTTTCAAAGACGCGCACTATATCGCCTTCTTCGCTGTCGCGATAGACCTGAGGCGCCATCACTGGCTGCCCTTGTTGGAAGTAAAATGCTGTATCTTCTGACAAATCCACTGCCATCAAGTGTTTGATGCCTGCATCCATTGGCTTGAGTAAGTAATCCAATTCCTCAGCCTGACACTCTTCGCGTAGGGTCTCGAGCTCTTCCACGCTGATAGTATCCACTTCATCGAATGGTCCGGCAATATTACGATGAAGCCTGGACACATAGGCACCACAACCCAGCTGTGCACCTATATCCTCTGCCAGGGTTCTGACATAAGTACCCTTGCTACAATGGATTTCCATATCAGCTTCAGGGAACTCACCGGGACGAAAATCTGTCATTTCCAGTGAGAAAATGGTCAGTGGCCGAGCCTCCCGCTCTATTTCAATACCCTCCCGGGCCAGCTTATACAATGGCTGGCCTTGGTGTTTCAGGGCCGAATACATGGACGGCACCTGAGAAATATCACCACGAAACTCTGCCAGTACTGCCTCAACCTGCTTTGCAGTCAGGTCGTTAGCACCATTTTCACTAATCACCTCACCATCAGCATCGCCACTGGCCGTGGCAATACCAAAGCGAAAAGTCGCCCGATAGTGCTTGTCTGCATCTAACAGAAACTGGGTAAACTTGGTCGCCTCTCCCAAGCATATGGGCAATACGCCGGTAGCCAGTGGATCGAGGCTACCGGTATGCCCCGCCTTGGCAGCAAAAAATAGGTATTTCACCTTTTGCAGCGCACCGTTCGAGGACATACCCAACGGTTTATCCAGCAACAAAATGCCGTTGACCGGCCTGCCTTTACGACGACGAGCCAAAATCAGTTATCCTCAGATGTATCCGAAGAACTGCCTGAGGAAGAACTGTCTGATAAAGGGACGTCTGAATCCAAACGCCTAGTATTATCAGTTTTTACAGCAGCATCGATCAGTGCTGACAGATCCTGTCCGCGCTTACTGCTGGGGTCGTAAATAAAATGTAATCGTGGCGTAGTACGCATCTGCATTCGCTTGGCTAGCAGGGATCGCAAAAAACCTGACGCACCGTTCAATATTTTGGCGGCCTGAAGGGACTCATCTTCGGAGTCAGAGCCAACAAAGGTGACGAACACCTTGGCATTGGCCAAGTCACGATTGACCTCCACACCCGTAATATTGACCATCTTTAGCCGTGGATCACGCACTTCATCGCGAATTAGCTCTGCTAGCTCTCGCTGAAGTGCATCTGACACCCTGTCATTACGGGTAAATTCTCTTGGCATATCAATTCGCCGCTAGAGCTAAAGCTCTCGCGCCACTTCCTTGATCTCGAAAACTTCGATTTGATCGCCCGCTTTAATGTCGTTGTAGTCTTTAACGCCGATACCACACTCCATACCGTTGCGGACATCATTCACATCATCTTTAAAGCGACGCAGAGATTCCAGCTCACCCTCGTAGATCACCACACTGTCGCGTAGCACTCGAATAGGCTTACTACGGTGAACTGTGCCTTCGATAACCATACAGCCGGCCACCGCACCAAATTTTGGTGAGCGGAATACATCCCGCACTTCGGCAATACCAACAATTTCTTCTCTCTTCTCAGGTGTCAGCAATCCACCCAATGCCTGCTTCACATCGTCCAACAGGTTATAGATGATGCTGTAGTACCTAAGGTCCAAGCCTTCGTTTTCCGCCAAACGACGGGCAGTGCCATCAGCTCGAACGTTAAACCCAATCACTGCTGCGCCCGCGGCAACGGCCAGATTAATATCGGACTCATTAATGCCACCAACACCGGAAGCAATAACATTGACTTCTACTTCATCGTTGCCGATATCACTCAGCGTAGAAAGAATTGCTTCCAGCGAACCACGCACATCGGTCTTAATCAAAAGAGGAAGCAAGCCTTTTTCTTCACCACCTTCAAAAGTAGTAAACATATTTTCGAGCTTGGCAGCCTGTTGACGGGCCGCTTTTTCCTGGCGAGCTTTGTCCTGGCGCCTTTCGGCCAAATCACGGGCCTTGCGCTCATCTTCTACCACCAAGAATTCTTCACCGGCAGCAGGCGGCTTATCCAAACCAAGAATCTCTACAGGAATCGATGGGCCAGCATCAGTAATCGAATGACCCGCTTCATCATTCATGGCTCGAATCTTACCGACACTCTCACCCGCCAGAACTAGGTCACCCTTGCGCAGAGTACCGGCCTGAACCAATGCCGTGGCAATAACACCACGACCCTTCTCAAGTCGAGATTCTACAATCACACCTTTACCAGGCACATTTCTGGATGCCTGCAGTTCTAGCAACTCGGATTGCAGCAGTACCGCTTCAAGCAACTCATCGATACCCTCACCAGTGTGGGCAGAAACTTTTACAAACTGAGTGTCGCCACCCCACCCTTCGGGAATGACGTCTTTGGCAGACAACTCATTAGTCACCCGGTCAGGATCGGCACCTTCCTTATCAATTTTATTAATCGCAACAACGATGGGCACACCAGCGGCGCGAGCATGCTGAATGGCCTCTTCTGTTTGTGGCATCACACCATCATCTGCAGCTACCACCAAAATAATCACATCGGTACTCTGAGCACCACGGGCTCTCATAGCAGTAAAGGCGGCATGCCCCGGAGTATCCAGAAACGTTACCATCCCTTTCGGTGTATCCACATGGTAAGCACCAATGTGCTGAGTAATACCACCCGCTTCACCTGATGCGACTCGGCTTTCACGAATATAGTCCAGTAATGAAGTTTTACCGTGATCGACATGACCCATCACTGTCACTACCGGTGCACGAGGTTCCAGTGCTTCTTCCATGGTGGCCTGTAGTGCATCAATCAGCTTCTGTTCTACTTCCTCTTCAGAAATTGGCACAGGGTTATGCCCCAGCTCTTCCACCATCAAAATGGCTGTGTCCTGATCAATGACCTCATTAACCGAAGCCATGGTACCCATCTTCATCAATCCTTTGATGAGAACAGCTGCTTTTACTGACATCTTCTGGGCCAGATCACTGACAGTAATTTCTTCCGGGATTTCTACATCGTGAACAATCTTATCCGTCGGTCTTTTAAATTTGTGCTTGTTTTCAATTTTGATGGCTTTCTTTGCACCAGATCGAAGACGAGGCTTCTTCTCATCATCCGCCTCATCAACAACAGCCTTCATCAGGTCTTCATTTTTACGCTTGACTGCTTTGACTGCACCACGCTTTTTCGGCTTTTTGGGTTTTTCTTCTGCATCAACAACAGCACTCTCATCCACCTTCGTATACGTTTTTACATGCTTGGTGGCAGGAGCTTTAACGGAGGCAGGAGACGTAGGCTCTACTGGCGTTTGAGTGGTTACTTCTTGTTTCTGCTGCTCTTCCTCTGCTTTACGCTGAGTTTCTTCCTCAGCTTTGAGGCTGGCATCTTCTTCTGCCTTGCGACGTGTTTCAATCGCTGCCTGTCTCTGCAACTCCACATCATCAGTACGAGAAGGTGTTATTTCTACGGGAGAACTACCTGGAGTACTATCTGGAGTACTATCAGCTACTGGCTCTTCAGTATCCAGTTGACCGCTCAGATCTTCCTCACTGCGCTTCACATAGGTTCGTTTTTTACGAACCTCAACATTGACTGTTTTACGGCCAGCACCCGTTTTGAGCGTGCTAACTGTTTTACGCTTGAGGGTGATTTGCTTTGGCTCACGTGATGATTCACCGTGCAGGCCTTTTAAATAAGCCAGCAACTTCTGTTTTTCTTCATCATCGACAGTCGCATCAGCAGAATTATGCGATAAGCCAGCCTCCTGCATTTGACTCAGCAGGCGGTCGACGGATGCCCCAACAACCTTGGCAAGTTCGCTTACAGTAACTTCAGCCATCAGTATTCCTCGATTTTTCGCCTTCGTGTTTAATTGTTGTCGCCATCTTCAGCGAACCAGGGTGCGCGGGCTGTCATGATTAATTCAGCCGCTCGCACTTCATCAATAGTGTCGATATCCAGCAAGTCATCAACGGCTTGCTCTGCCAAGTCTTCCATGGTGACAATACCATGAGCTGCCAGCACTCGAGCCAGCTCATCATCCATGCCATCCATGGTCAGCAAATCTTCTGCTGGCTCGGCAATACTCTCTTCCGTGGTCAACGCCATGGTTAACAGTGCATCCTTCGCTCGGGCACGCAAGGCTTCGGCTATATCTTCATCAAACCCATCAATACCTGCCATTTCTTCGAGGGGGACATAAGCCACTTCCTCGATAGAGGTGAAACCCTCTTCAACCAGAACGGTGGCGACGTCTTCGTCCACATCCAGTTTATTCTCGAAAGTTTCGATCAAAGAGCTCGACTCTTCCTGCTGTTTGCCTTCAGCCTCTTCGATGCTCATGACATTAATTTTCCAACCGGTCAGTTCCGAGGCTAGGCGAACATTCTGACCATTCCGGCCAATCGCCATCGCCAGAGAACCTTCGGCTACGGCCACATCCATCGAGCGAGTATCTTCATCAACAACAATGGATTCCACTTCTGCCGGTGCCATGGCATTAATCACTAGCTGGGCAGGATTGTCATCCCAGAGAATAATATCGATGCGCTCACCATCCAGTTCATTAGAGACTGCTTGTACACGAGCACCACGCATACCAACACAGGCACCAACTGGATCAATACGCCCATCATTGGTTTTCACTGCAATTTTAGCTCGAGAACCGGGGTCACGTGCGCTGCCTCGAATTTCAATCACCTCTTCTGCAATTTCCGGCACTTCTATGCAGAACAACTCGATCAACATCTCGTTACACTTGCGGCTTAGAAATAACTGAGGACCTCGGTTTTCCGGGTTAATCTCCTTCAGAACAGCTCGCACTCGATCATTGATACGGAAGACTTCCCGGCCTACCAGTTCTTCACGGGTCATCAATGCTTCAGCATTGTTACCCAAGTCCACAATAATGTTATCGCGGGTAACTTTCTTGACGGCACCACTGACGAGTTCACCAATCTGATCTCGATAGTGCTCAACCACTAGAGCGCGTTCAGCATCACGCACCTTCTGAACAATGACTTGCTTGGCAGTTTGTGCGGCGATTCGACCAAAACCGATGTTCTCAACGGGCTCCTCGTAAGTATCACCGGCCTTGAGCGCTGTATCTTTTTCGTGTGCTTCTTCCAGTGTAAACTGGGTACCAAGCTCTGCCAGAGTGTCGTCATCAACAACATCCCACCAGCGGAAAGAGTCGTAACCACCCGTATCACGATCAATTAACACACGGATATTGGCATCCTCGTCGTAACGTTTTTTGGTTGCCGTAGCCAGCGCCTGCTCGATGGCCTCGAATATAACGTCCGAGGCAACGCCCTTTTCATTAGAAACAGCTTCCACCACCATCAAAATTTCTTTGTTCATTTGTCAGCCTCGCAATCGTCCTCAAAACTTGGGAACAATATTCGCCTTTTCAATACTATCTATGGGAAAGAGGAACTCATGGTCATCAACAACCAACAAGATATCCTCTCCCTCTACACCGCTCAGACGGCCCTTAAAATTTCGTCTTCCCTCGTAAGGGAAGCGCAGCCGCAAGGCAGCATCTTCACCTACATACTTCTCAAACTGGGCAAGAGTATACAGTGGTCTGTCCATCCCAGGAGAAGAAACCTCAAGGGTATATTCTCCACTAATTAGATCTTCCACATCCATCAAACTACCGACTTGACGACTGATTTTTGCGCAGTCCTCAACCCCGACAATACCTTCATTACGATCAATATAGATACGCAACATAGCACTGCGGCCCGACGACAAATATTCCAACCCCCAAAACTCGCAACCCATGGCTTCAACCACTGGCACGATCAACGCTTTGAGTATTTCCTGTCTTGTCGCCACAGTAACTTCCAGCAAACTTAATCAAAATTTCAGCAAACCCAATCAAAAAATGGGCACTAGGCCCACTTCTACGGCAGCTTGAGCCACCTAACAAAAAGCCCCTAAAAAGGGGCCTTTCGAACGCGCATTTTACCCGCGCATTGATATTGTTTCAAAAGAACCAATATCTAAATTTGGTAGCGGGGGCAGGATTTGAACCTACGACCTTCGGGTTATGAGCCCGACGAGCTACCAGGCTGCTCCACCCCGCATCAAATCACTTTGACTTCCCAGTCAAGAGGCCTTAAAGAACCTCCCATACCCACCGGATCATAACTCCCGGCTTCGCCCTTCAGCTGCTCCTATGGGGCTACTTCAAGGGCCGAGGATTATAGGTCTGCCCTACCCTAGGGTCAAGGCCCCATTCCGTTATTTTGGTACTTACTTCGAACCCTTTTGTGTATCCATATAATTTAAAAAATTCAAAGACAACTTCCTTCTACCTATTGTCTATTTTTTAGCCAACAGCTCGCCCCACAGGGACTGAATAAATACAGAGGTTTCATTTAAAGCGCCATAAAAAAAGCCCGCAACTGCGGGCTTTTTCTGACCAGAATAATACCTGGATTTAGATGGTGCCCAAGGCCGGACTTGAACCGGCACGGCTTACGCCACTACCCCCTCAAGATAGCGTGTCTACCAATTCCACCACTTGGGCAATAATTTACTTACTACTCAACACCAGATGTAGGGACTTCCTGACTAGACCCTGTCACTTACTCTTCTAGCACAGGAATGTCATCTGCAACAGTAGCAGTAGTTTCTACCTCAGGAACTGCTGACTCCAGCGACTGCTGAACCGCTTCTAATTCTGGAAGAATAGCATCACCAACTTTAGCTGAATCTTTAGCGATAACAGCCAAACCAAAGCTAGTAATAAAGAAGACTGTAGCCAGAATTCCGGTTGCCTTGCTAAAGAAATTCCAACCACCAGCACTACCTAGCATTGTCTGCGATGCACCAGAGCCAAAAGATGCGCCAGCTTCAGCACCCTTACCTTGCTGCAGCAGGATCATGCCAATAATGGCCAGCGCTGTGAGCAGGTGAATAATTAGTATGATCTTTTCCATTCGCTTAATTCAGCCAATCTATTAGTTAACTATCATTAATGCCGACTTGAATTACGCCAGCTTACAAATCTTGTTGAACTCTTTCGCATCCAGCGAAGCACCTCCGACTAATGCGCCATCAACATCTGGCTGCATAAATAGTTCAGAAGCATTGGCGGCCTTAACACTACCACCATACAATATTCGGGTTTTGGCACCAGAATCGCCTAACTGCTGACGAATGGCCTGATGCACTACCTGTGCCTGTTCAGCGCTGGCAGTTTTACCTGTACCTATAGCCCAAACCGGCTCGTAGGCGATCACTGCCTCGCAAACTGCGCTCAGACCACTACCCTTTATCACTGCATCTATCTGGGCGGCAATGACAGCCAGGGTCTCACCCTGCTCACGCTGCTCAAGAGTCTCACCGACACAGAGCACGGGTATCAATCCACCCAACTGAGCCGCGGCAAACTTCTTCGCAACTTGGTGATTAGTTTCGCCATAAATATTGCGCCGTTCAGAGTGCCCGACAATCGTATACCGACACCCAACTTCACGTAGCATTTCACCGGATACTTCTCCAGTAAAGGCACCAGAATGTTGCTCAGAGATGTTCTGGGCTCCAACTGAAATATCAGTGCCTTCTATTCCTGCAACTACCAATGGTATGTATACATAGGGCGGGAAAATGACAAGGTCTGCGTCGCTTCGTATTTCAAGCAAACTGGCAATCAGAGCAGCAATCGATTCATGATTGCCATTCATTTTCCAGTTGCCTGCCACCAGCGGATGACGCATATCTTATGTTTCCCCGGCCCCGAAAAAGGGGCGCAATCTTAGCTGAGTTACCAACAACATACAACCAGCGGAAAGAGCAAAATCTAGCACTAACCAGCACATGACTCCCTAGCCTACGTCACAGCCCACTTCACTCTCAACCACATCGGCCACTTGGCGTACCAACTTGCTAACCAGAGCAGCATCTTCGGCTTCCACCATTACTCTCACCAAAGGTTCTGTGCCTGAAGGCCTCAATAACACACGGCCACTATCCTGAAGTTCATCCTCAGCAGAGGCTACAGCCTGCTGGATAACAGGGAAGTTATTGAGGTTAAATTTTTGCTTGATCCGAACATTAACCATACTCTGAGGGTATTTTTTCATGCCTTTTTTGAGTGTATTTAATGGCATACCCGTTTCCCCCATGGCATTCAGTACCTGTAAAGCCGCCACGACACCATCACCCGTGGTGGTCAGGTCGCTACAAATAATGTGACCAGAACTTTCACCACCAAGCTGCCACTTATTTTCTCGCAGCGCTTCAATCACATATCGGTCACCCACATTGGTACGCACAAAAGGGATACCCAACTCACGCAGTGCGATTTCCATCCCAAAGTTACTCATTAGGGTCCCAGCAACACCGCTGCACCCACCCTGCTGATGACGGTGCTTAGCAATAACAAAGAGTAATTCATCACCATCAACGGTATGACCTTTGTGGTCCACAAATAAGACTCGATCACCATCCCCGTCGAGAGCAATACCCATATCAGCGCCTTCGCTGACAACCGCATCCTGTAGCAACGCTGGCTGTGTCGACCCACAGTTTTCATTGATATTAAAACCATCGGGCTCAACAGCCATTTCAACCACATCGGCTCCAAGCTCTCGAAAAACATTCGGTGCCGTGTGATAGGTAGCACCATTGGCACAATCCACGACAATCTTCAGGCCCTCCAAGCTACTCCCTGACGGCAAGGTACCCTTACAAAATTCAATATATCGCCCAACAGCATCAGCCACTCGGTGAGCTTTCCCCAGCTTGCTTGACTCTTCCGTAATCAACGGCTTTTGCAGGTAGCTTTCTATAGCCTCTTCCACATCATCAGGTAGCTTAAAGCCGTCACCACCAAAGAACTTGATACCATTGTCATAATAGGGGTTGTGCGAAGCACTGATCACGATACCAGCCTGTGCACGAAAGGTTCTTGTTAAGTAGGCAATTGCAGGTGTCGGCATCGGACCCAGCAGGGCAACATCAACACCTGCGGCGATTAACCCGGCCTGCAGTGCGGACTCAAACATATAACCAGAAACCCGGGTATCTTTTCCCATCAAAATTAGCTTGCGGCCTTTAGTCCGCTCACTAAATACTTTGCCTGCAGCCCAGCCGAGTTTCAGCACAAAATCTGCAGTAATGGGGGTAGTACCAACGCGCCCACGAATCCCGTCTGTACCAAAGAAGCTTCTACCCATTTTCCCTTACCTCAACAGCATTCATTATTTTCAGTGCATCTACCGTAGCAGCCACATCATGGACTCGAAGAACCCCTGCCCCTCGCTGGGCAGCCAACATAGCCAATACCACACTGCCGACCATTCGCTGATCAACCGGCTTATCGAGAATCGTACCGACCATGGCTTTTCGCGACACCCCCACTAACAGAGGAAAACCCAGAGAACCTAATTCTGGCAAGGCACGAAACAGTATTAGATTGTGCTCCAGAGTTTTACCAAAGCCAAATCCAGGGTCTAGTATAATATTGTGCCGGGCTATGCCCGCTTGCTCACAGACCTCCGTACGCGCCAGAAGAAACTCGCCAACCTCCTTTACCACATCCTCATAATGAGGATCTTGCTGCATGGTTTCTGGCTCTCCAGCCATGTGCATCAAACAAACAGGAAGCCCTGTAGAAACAGCAACAGCCAAAGCGCCAGGACGCTGTAGGGCACGAACATCGTTAATCATGGCCGCACCAGCACCAGCCGCCTCCTGGATCACTCTTGGGGTACTGGTGTCCACCGAAACAGGTACATCAAAATGCGCGGTAATACCCTCTATGATGGGTACGACTCTATCCAACTCCTCATCGACAGTGATCGACACGGAATCCGGGCGAGTGGACTCCCCGCCCACATCGATGATATCCGCACCCTCAGCCAGCAGGGTTTCGACACGCTTCAAGACCAGAGACAGATCTAGACAACCACCATTTCCATAGAGCTGACCACCATCTGAAAAGGAATCCGGAGTGGTGTTAAGCACTGCCATAATGCGAGGAGAAGAAAGGTCGAGCCGGTATTTACCGAGGTTCATCTAACATCCAGGAAGAAGGGTAAAAAAATGGTGCAATTCATTACAACGAAACACCCCCGGCACTGAGACCAGGGGGAGGGGATTATCAATGCTCTTTGGCAGGGCCACCTACAGCGCCCCTATCATCAGAATCACCATTTTGTTGGCCCTCAGGATGACTACCAAAATCTTCATCACGCCAGTCGTGAGGTGGACGTACCGGCTTACGCAACATCAAATCGCCTACTTGGTCCGAATCAATGGTTTCATATTCCATTAATGCATCCTTCATAGCATGAAGGATATCCATATTATCTTTCAAAGTTTGTTCTGCCCGCTCATAGCATTCATCCAGCATTCGACGAACCTCAATATCAATTTCTCTGGCAGTATCACTGGAATATGTAAGCTGTCCAGTACCTGGCATTTGCCCTTCATCTTCACCATAAAGAACAGGACCCATTTTGTCAGACAAACCCCAGCGCCCGACCATATTCCTAGCCATTTGTGTAGCACGCTCAATATCGTTGGAAGCACCAGTCGTCACACCATCAGCCCCATGAATAAGCTCTTCTGCAATTCGACCGCCAAACAAGCTGCATAACTGGCTTTCTAGCTGGCGCTTGCTAAGGCTGTACTTATCTTCCTCCGGTAAAAACTGGGTAACACCCAACGCTCTACCGCGAGGGATAATAGACACCTTATGTACTGGGTCGTGCTCCGGCATCAATCGACCAATAATGGCATGACCGGCCTCGTGATACGCAGTATTTTCCTTTTCCTTCTCCGACATCACCATGGAGCGGCGCTCGGCACCCATCATAATTTTGTCCCGAGCCTTTTCAAACTCTTCCATGGTCACAATCCGCTTGTTGGCTCTAGCAGCAAACAGTGAGGCTTCGTTAATCAGGTTAGCCAAATCAGCACCTGAAAAACCGGGGGTACCCCGTGCCACGATACCCAGATCAACTTTTTCATCCAGAGGTACCTTGCGTACATGAACTTTCAGAATTTGCTCACGACCACGAATATCTGGCAGCCCCACATATACCTGCCGGTCAAAACGACCCGGGCGCAGTAAGGCTTTATCCAATACGTCCGGACGGTTAGTAGCTGCAATGACGATAACGCCTTCGCTTCCCTCAAAACCATCCATCTCTACCAACAATTGGTTCAGAGTCTGCTCACGCTCATCATTACCACCACCATAGCCACCACCACGATGACGGCCTACGGCATCAAGTTCATCAATGAAGATAATACAAGGCGATTGTTTTTTAGCCTGTTCGAACATATCCCTAACACGGGATGCCCCCACACCCACAAACATTTCCACGAAATCTGAACCAGAAATTGAGAAGAATGGCACCTTGGCTTCACCAGCAATGGCCTTGGCCAGCAACGTTTTACCGGTACCGGGAGGCCCCACCATCAAAACACCTTGGGGAATACGTCCACCAAGACGCTGAAAGCGGGAGGGATCGCGCAAGAAGTCCACAAGCTCGTGAACATCTTCTTTCGCCTCATCGACACCGGCCACATCGGCGAACGTTGTATTGATTTGATCTTCACCCAGCAATCGAGCTTTGCTCTTACCAAATGCCATAGGGCCGCCACGGCCGCCGCCTCCACCGCCCTGCATTTGGCGCATAAAGAACATGAAAATGGCAAGAATTAACAATATGGGAAAAGCCGCCACCAGCAGCTGAGTCCACAAGCTCTGTTGTTCCGGCTCACGACCTTCAACATTGACATTATTATTGAGCAGATCTGACATTAAACCCGTATCAGGCACATCTGGACGAGTTGTTTTAAACGTGCTGCCATCTGCGCGACTCGCCTCGACCGTGAGCCCCTCAAGAACCACACTATCAATACGGCCCGTCTGTACTTCTTCAATAAAGGAAGAATAGCTAACACTCTCCTCCTTGGCGGTCGGACTGAAATTCTGGAACACAGACAGTAACACTGCTGCAATAATCAGCCACAACACAAGATTCTTTGCCATATCGTTCAAGTAAACATCCTCGTCTGAAACACTACCGACTATCGGTAACCGTAATATTGGGCTCCCACAATGACAGACCCCATTAAATCAATCTAACCTTGACTCTTCAGCCCCTTGGCTACCAGATAAACCTCCCGTGAGCGAGGCCTCGATGCATCGGGCTTGCGCGTAACCACACGCTCAAACCTACCCCTCACTTGGTGCAGAAGCTCATCAAAACCTTCTCCATGAAACACTTTGGCAACAAAATCACCACCAGGTTTCAATATCTGACAAGCTAAATCCAGTGCCAGTTCGACTAAATACATTGCCTTGGGCTGATCTACAGCCCTCATACCACTCATATTGGGGGCCATATCCGAAATTACAAGGTCTGCACGGTCACCACCAAGGACATCAAAAATTTCATTGAGCACCGATTCTTCAGTGAAGTCACCTTGCACAAAATCTACGTCAGCTATGCTATCCATGGGCAATATATCCGATGCCACAACGCGCCCCTTATTGCCCACCAACTTTGCCGCCACCTGCGACCAACCACCAGGTGCTGCACCCAAATCCACCACTGTCATGCATGGCTTAAATAAGCGATCTTTATTATCCAACTCAATAAGCTTGTAGCTGGCACGTGAACGATAGCCCTCCTGCTGGGAGCGCTTTACGTATTGATCACGATTATGTTCCTGTAACCAACGCTGGCTACTTTTTGAACGTCCCATACTCACCTATCTATTTGAGGGCCGACCGAAATAGAGCAGCCACCATCAAAATTTTAACGTTTTACCCTTTTATGCCACAGCTAAATTGGCTTAAACCCAGAGATTATACGAGGCTCAGGTAAATATTAGCGCACTGGCGCCTTATTCAGGATAAAATACGCGCCGCTTTGAACGGACGGCTATTCTATGACACTTTCCAATAATGACAAAAAACATCTGCGACGCTTGGGCCACAATTTAAATCCAGTGGTAACGGTTGCTGGAAATGGCTTGAGCGATAATGTACTGACTGAAATTGACCGAGCGCTCAATGATCACGAGCTGATCAAAGTAAAATTGGCTGTGGGTGACAATGAAGTAAAGCAGCAAACCATTGGTGCTATGTGTGAGAAACTTCACGCCGAAGTGGTGCAATCCATTGGCCACGTCGTATTACTACTGAGAAAGGCTGATAAACCTAACCCTCGCCTATCGAACCTGCTTCGCTAGGCTATCTTGCAGCTCACGCAGAATAATTTCGAAACAATCGTGGTATTGAGAGGCTTGGTGTAGAAGACAACACCCTAGGAAGATACTGATATTTTCTCTCGTAACTGAACAACAACGTCTTCATAAAATTCAGGCAGCCTTGCCAACAGCGGTGTGATTACACCGGTATTCTCCACCTTGGACTCAGCCTCCAGCCGCTTAAACATTTCACCCAAACTCATGGCACCCACATTCATGCTGCTCGATTTCATGGTATGAGCCACACCTGCAACTGCCTCCCAATCACCTCTCTCACCAGCCTTCGAAAGTACCTTCATCTTTTCTGTAGACTCATCAAGGTATAGCTGTAGAACCTGAACAAATGTGTTTTCATCACCACAAATTTGTTTCAACTCATTCAGAATTGTTTCATCCAACAACCCACTCGCCCCACCATCAACAGATACATCTTCTGCTAGCTCAGTGGTGGAGGGCGCACTGCATGAACCACGGGGTTCATCCAACACCTTGCCGAGGACGCTTTTCAAGCCCTCTATACTAATAGGTTTGCTTAAGTATTCAGTCATACCCGCCGCCAAACACTTCTCTCTATCCTCCCTCATAGCATTTGCGGTTAGAGCCACTATAGGCGTTTCTGAATGTGGGGTTTCTGAACAACGGTGCTCACCTTCTATTTCACGTATTTCTCCTGTGGTTTGATAACCATCCTTACCAGGCATCTGACAATCCATCAAAATGACATCGAACGTCTTCTTTCTGAACAACTCAATAGCTTGCTCACCACTGGTAACCGCGGTGGTTATAACCCCCAAGTCTGCCAGCATCGCTGAGGCCACACACTGGTTTGACAGGGTATCCTCCACCAGCAGTACTTCTATACCCTTTAGCTTATTAACCAATGCTTCTTCGGCTCTGGCCACCCGTAATTCCAGTGAAGGAAAACCCTCTACCAACATGAGCATACTGACAATATTTACCAACAATTGGTTTTGCCGTACTGGTTTGGTCATCGTGCAATCAAACAATTTAGATGTCATGCCGCTGCTAGTCTGAAAATAGTCAGAACTAAGTAACATTAAGGGCAACTTGGCAAAGCGGGCGTCCTGCCTGATAGCTGTTGCTAGCCTTACCCCGTCCATACCGGGCATCACCATATCCAAGATGGCGTAATCGTAGTAAACCCCATACTCTGACGTCGTCATAAGGTGTGCCAAGGCTTTCTTGGCATCAGAAAACAAACCGCATTTGACACCACAGTTACTGAGTGTTTGCTCAAGAAACAACCGATTGGTTTGATTGTCATCTACAATCAAAGCCCGTGTGTGCTGAAGACTAGAAATATCTACGTCCCTTGACTGTAATTCCCGGCCCTTCTTTAAAGGCAGGCTGACAGTAAAAACTGAACCAATGCCCTCTTCACTTTTGCAGTCAATACCCCCCCCCATTAGCGTCACAAACCGCTGGGCAATTGCCAACCCAAGGTCAGTGTCCTCATCAGTAATGGCGTGAGCATTATCTGCCTGAGAGAAAACACTGATCACACCCTGTTGGTCTCCCGCAACTCCCACATCAGACACAGTCAGGCTCACATCGACCAATCCTTCTTTACGATGGGTGAAGCTGGCAGATACAACAACCTCTACTTGCTGAGCAAGCTTCACCACATAACCAATTAAACCCATCAACACTTGATGCAACCGGCCTTCATCGCCAATCAAGTATGTATTGAGCCCACCTGGAACAATACAGACCAACTTGACACCCTTAATGCGGGCCCGCTCAGCAAGCAGAAATACCGTATCCTCCATCAACTCTGCCAAATTAAAACTGATGGACTCTATTTCCAATGCCCCAACTTCCATTTTTGAAAAATCGAGAATATTGTTAACCGTGTTAAGGAGTACCTTTCCAGAGTCCTGAGCAACTTTCACATAATGCTTCTGCCGATTATCCAGAGATGTTTTTCCCAGTAGCTGGGTCATACCAAGCACACCGTTCATTGGCGCTCGAACCTCATGACTCAGAGTTGCCAGAAGTTCATTTTTAGCATATTTCTCCGCCTCTATATCCGCCTTGGCACACTGCATATCAGACACTTCTTTTTCCAATGTCTTATTAGCCGCCAATATATCTTCAGAGTCGACCAACTTTGCTTCTAACTGATGACAGTATTCTTCCAGCCGGTTCTCTCTTTGTTTTACTCTCTCCTGTACATGATCAAAACCAGTGACCAGCCCATCCAAGATATCCGCATTTTGGGGAGCATGTTTAGCGTGAGAGTTATCACCCTCGAGCACGTGGTTTACCCGGGTTGCCAGAGCAGCAAGAGGGCGAGATATTCTTCCAAACAAAGACCTTGCCAAAAACCAAGACACAAACACCGACACCAATAAAGCCACCACTGAAAAGACGAGGAACCCTCGGATTTGGCTAAACAGTGGCGTAACTTCAGCAAAGATATAAAGCGTCCCTAAACGCTGCCCATTAAGCATAATCGGTCGCGTTACCTCGACATGCTGATTAGTCAGCGTTTGCTTTATATCACCCCACCAGCTACCAGCAGAAAATGTCTCGGCCAAATCAGATGAAGGCAGGGTTAAAAGGTTTTTCTTTATACGCTCAAGCCCTTCCTGTTCAACCACCCCATATTCACTCACCTTTATATTTTTCCCATCAAATATTGCCGCGTAACGAACAGAAGGGATAACTTCAAAAGATTGCAGAGCCTGAGCAACAGAGGCTCTATCAGAAGACAGTAAGGGTGTTTGACTATTTAGACTTACAATATCACCGGATGATACGAGAGCCTCTACGAAAGATATCCGGCTAGTGTAAATATAACCGGAAATATAAATAAAAGAGGCCGTTAGAATCACCACCAACAGAACAACAATGTTAATTAATGCTAACTTATTATTGATCGATAATTCATTGTGTGACCGCATGATGTTAAATATACCTAACCATCGATACTAAAACCTGACTCATGATTATTTTAAGACCAGCAAAGGAAAATCAATTTTATATCAGGCAGGAGAAACTGGTTTTGTGTCTCCGACCCAAAACTCTATTAAAAGAACTGTTTTTCAATATCGTCTGGCGAAAGAGGTTCACTCCAAATATAGCCCTGTAAATATTCCACCCCACACTCTCTGATAAATGCAAGCTGCTCTTCTGTTTCTACACCCTCAGCAACTACCATAAGCCCCAGGCTTTTTGACATGGCAACAATTGCCGCAATAATACTGTTGCCGCTCCCATCGATATTAATTCGGCTAATAAAGCTCTTATCAATTTTTAGCACATCCAAAGGAAATTGGCCAAGATAGTTCAATGACGAAAAACCTGAGCCAAAGTCGTCTAACGATATTCTACAACCCATAGCTTTGAGCTCTCTCAATACATCCAGAGCAGTGCTCATATTCTCCATCATCACCGTCTCTGTAATTTCAAGTTCAAGGCAGTCTGGAGACAGATCAAATTCATCCAACGCATCCGTAACAACTTTCACCAGCATTCTGTCCTGCATTTGCTTACTCGACAGATTGACTGCAACAACCAATGCCTTGCCAAACCCCTGTTCTTTCCACTGTCGTATTTGTCGACATGTTTCTCTGATGACCCAGCTGCCAATCGATACGATCAAGTTGCTTTCTTCGGCCAATGGAATAAATTCCATTGGGGGTACCAGCCCTTCTCCCTTTTTGTTCCACCGCAACAACGCTTCATAACCACTTGGCTTGGCAGTAGATATTTCATACTTGGGCTGATAATGAAGCAATAGCTCACCACGCTCGACAGCCTGCCGTAAATCTTTTTCCAGCTCCATCTGATCGAGAGTCCGGGCATAAATGTTATCTGTATAAAACTGATAGCCACTACGACCCCGGTTTTTTGCCTCATACATGGCAATATCAGCTTTTCTCAGCAGTACATCTACATCCCGGCCATCCTCGGGAAACATCACAATACCGATACTGGCAGTAACAACAAACTCTCGAGATTCAATAACAATAGGAGTAACCATTGATTCCAGGATACGCTCTGCCACCAGAATAACGTCGGCTTCATCGGTTACGTGGCTTAGAAAAATTGCAAACTCATCACCACCAAACCGTGCCAAGCTATGCTCTGAGCGAAGTCCAACCACATCACTCGAACGAATACAGTTGTTGAGTTCCTTGGCTATCTTACACAAGAGCTCATCGCCCGCATTGTGCCCCAAGGTATCATTCACATATTTAAAATTATCCAAATCCACAAACAACAATGCTGCTTGATTATCATTTCGTTCACTAACAGCTAAAACTTTTTTAAAATTCTCAATAAATAATCCGCGATTTGGCAAGTTTGTCAAACTGTCGTAATAGGCCAGATGCTGCATCCGCGCCTCAACCTGTTTACGATGAGTTATATCTTCAAAGATACAGACGATATCAACTTTTCCCGAATGGTTATTTAACGATGTGTAGGCATAGCCTTCGACAGGATAAAACGTTCCATCTTTTCTGAGCATACTGGCTGCGCATCTAACTGCTTTGCTTTCACCGTTAATCAGAGACTCCAACTGATCAACAATTGGCACTCCGACCTCAGTATTTGCCAGGACAATATCTCCCAGGTAAAGCAACGTTGCTTCTTCTTTGGTAAAGCCAAGGTTACTCAGAGCAGCATTATTGAGATCAGTAAATCCCAGTGTTTCACCGTCCAGGAATAAGATTTCGTTAGAGGAGTTGTCTAGTACTCGCCCAAGCCTGGACAATTGATCTTCAGTTTTTTTCCATTCCATGAACGTGTTGTTAGCGCGCAACATATAACGCACACGGTGAACCAACACTGCATGATTAATTGGCTTTGAAATAAAGTCTGTCGCTCCGGCCTGAAAGGAACCCTCCACGGCATTGTCATCATCCGAACCCGTCATCATCAAAATCGGGAGAAATCGCCCCTGTTCAGTGGCTCGAATGTCAGCACATAACTCAAAACCATTTTTTCCTGGCATGAGAATATCTGAAATTACCAAGCCAATAGGGTTTTCTAGAAATAAATTGAATGCCTCGGCACCACTGGATGAGGTAAAAACTTGGAAACCGGCATCAGACAAGGTCTTTTCCAGAAGAAGGCAGGTTGTACCATCATCATCCACCACCAGCACATTAGCTGTAGATAGGTCGCACAGGTGATTGTCCAAAATTGCCTCTTTTTTCTTATTATCTTAATGGTCCAAATACTGTCCATGCATTTTCATACCTCCGACTCCAGAGGCTACCCTGTGCGCCAGTAGCGTGTAAAGTGACACATATAAAAAAACCATGACAAATGTCATGGTTTCATCTTGATGAGTGAGCAAATCGACATTGTCATTTCAATGCATAGATACAATCCGTCTAACCTCTAGAGGTGCCTGACATCATCCACTTCATATTCAACATCTCCGGAGGGCGTTTTAACAACCACCTCATCACCAACCTCTTTGCCAATTAATGCTCTGGCAATAGGGGACTGATAGGAAATTTTATTTGCTTTTACATCCGACTCATCGTCCCCAACAATTTTGTAGGTCACGGTTTCATCTGTTTCCAAATTGATAATGTCGACAGTGCAACCAAAAATGACCTTATCGCCTTCTTTAATTGCAGTGATATCAATAATCTGAGCATGACTGAGCTTACCTTCAATATCCTGAACACGGCCCTCGGCAAACCCCTGCTGCTCACGTGCAGCATGATACTCAGCATTTTCCTTGAGGTCACCGTGTGCTCGAGCTTCAGCAATGGCAGCCACAATCCTTGGGCGCTCCACCTTTTTTAGGTGATCCAGCTCTTGACGCAGATTTTCTGCCCCCTCCACTGTCATTGGTATTTTTTGCATCAACCGTTCCTCTGATGAAGATCTTGCAAGCGGTGAACCTTAATATCGCCTGTCTGCTTGAGCGCCATACAAACCGCTTCACCACCAGCCAGAGTGGTAGTGTAGTAAACGCCGTGCTGTTCTGCACTGGAGCGAATCGTGGCAGAGTCAGCAATTGCCTGACGGCCCTCAGTAGTATTAACAATCAGATCAATTTTATCGTTCTTGATCATATCGACAATATGAGGGCGACCCTCTTGAACCTTGTTGACCGTTTCTACGGCACAACCCGCTTCCTGTAAAATCTTGGCCGTTCCCTGAGTTGCTACCAGTTTAAAGCCGGTATCGATCAAGCTCTTTGCCACGCTGGCAATACCCTTCTTATCAGGCTCACGAACACTGAGAAAAGCTGTACCGGATGTGGGTATTGGATCACTGGCACCTAGCTCAGCCTTGGCATAGGCCTCGGCAAAGGTGTCACCGGTACCCATCACCTCACCGGTAGACTTCATTTCTGGGCCGAGAATGGGGTCAATACCGGGAAATTTATTAAAGGGCAACACTGCCTCTTTAACACTAAAGAAACTGGGCACCACCTCTTCAGTAAAGCCCTGTTCTTCCAAAGTCATACCTGCCATACATCGCGCTGCCACCTTAGCCAGCGATGTTCCAATACATTTGGACACAAAAGGAACCGTACGGGAGGCACGAGGATTAACTTCAATTACATAGATTTTTTCGTCCTGCCAGGCCAGCTGTACATTCATCAGACCTTTTACTTTTAACTCAACGGCCATGGCTTTTACCACAGCACGCATTTCATCCTGCACATCGTCCGGCAGGCTGTAAGGCGGTAGAGCACAGGCAGAATCACCCGAGTGAATACCCGCTTGCTCAATGTGCTGCATAATCGCGCCAATCACCACATCCTTACCGTCTGAAACCGCATCGATATCCACCTCAACCGCAGAGGACAGGAAATAGTCCAGCAACACGGGAGCATCATCAGACACCTGAACCGCTTCACGCATATAACGCGCCAGCTCTTCTTCCTTATACACAATTTCCATGGCACGCCCACCCAATACATAGGAGGGGCGCACTACCAATGGATAACCAATGCCCGCTGCCGCATCCACCGCCTCTTCTGCAGAACGGACAATGGCATTAGGGGGCTGCAACAATTCCAGCTTATGAATCATTTGCTGGAAACGCTCACGATCTTCTGCCCGATCAATGGCATCTGGTGTGGTGCCAATAATCGGCACACCTTCTGCTTCTAGAGCACGAGCCAATTTCAAGGGTGTCTGACCACCAAACTGGACAATCACACCTTTAGGCTTTTCTATATGAACAATCTCTAATACATCTTCCAAGGTCACTGGCTCAAAATATAAGCGATCCGAGGTATCGTAATCGGTGGAAACCGTTTCTGGGTTACAGTTGACCATAATGGCTTCATAACCATCTTCACGCATAGCCAACGCGGCATGCACACAACAGTAATCAAACTCAATGCCCTGACCAATTCGGTTGGGGCCACCGCCCAGCACAAGAATTTTATCTCGACCAGAAGGCTGAGACTCACACTCCTGCTCATAAGTGGAATACATGTAAGCCGTCGCTGTTGAGAACTCAGCCGCACAGGTATCTACACGCTTGTACACGGGCCGTATATTAATAGACTGACGCGCATCTCTAACCCTTTTCTCATCTGTCTTTAACAAGTCAGCCAATCGTTTATCGGAAAACCCCTTGCGCTTAAGACGAAGTAGTCGATCTGCAGAAAGCCTATATAACGATTCATCAGCCAGACGAATTTCATCAAGAATAAGGTCTTCTATCTGCACGAGAAACCAAGGGTCAATGGCAGAAAGATTAAAGACTTCTTCCACGGACAAACCCGCACGGAAAGCATCACCCACATACCAAATCCGCTCAGCGCCCGGCTCTCTTAACTGCTGGCGCAGCTCAACCAGCCCTTCTTCCGTTGCAACATCGACTTTAGGCTCAAAACCTGCGGAACCAACCTCCAACCCTCTGAGGGCTTTTTGGAGAGACTCCTGGAACGTGCGACCAATGGCCATCACTTCGCCCACCGACTTCATCTGAGTAGTCAGCTTGGCGTTAGCCTGATTAAATTTCTCGAAAGCAAACCGGGGCAGCTTGGTGACCACGTAATCAATACTGGGCTCAAAGGAAGCCGGTGTTGCGCCACCGGTAATATCATTCTGTAACTCATCAAGGGTGTAACCCACGGCTAGTTTTGCCGCGACCTTGGCAATAGGAAAACCGGTCGCCTTGGAGGCCAGCGCCGAGGAGCGAGATACTCGAGGATTCATTTCAATGACCACGAGCCTTCCATCTTCCGGGTTCACCGCAAACTGAACATTGGAACCGCCTGTTTCAACACCAATCTCTCGCAACACCGCAATCGAGGCATTACGCATAATTTGATATTCTTTGTCGGTCAACGTCTGAGCTGGAGCAACTGTAATAGAGTCCCCAGTGTGGACACCCATAGGGTCAAGGTTTTCAATAGAGCAGACAATGATGCAGTTATCATTTTTATCCCGCACCACCTCCATCTCGTATTCTTTCCAGCCGATCAGGGATTCATCAATCAACAATTCATTAGTAGGCGATAAATCAAATCCACGCTGACAGATCTCAACAAATTCTTCCCGGTTATAGGCGATACCACCACCGGAACCACCCATGGTGAACGAGGGGCGAATAATACAGGGGTAACCAAAACGATCGGGTACTTGAAGCGCCTCTTCCAGGCTGTGCACAATGACAGCCTGCGCCGTTTCCAGACCAATCTTTTTCATGGCCTTATCAAAACGACTACGGTCTTCAGCTTTATCGATAGCATCCGCATCAGCGCCGATCATATCGACACCAAATTTCTCAAGCACGCCTTCCCGTGCTAGATCCAGAGCACAATTAAGCGCAGTTTGCCCGCCCATCGTCGGGAGCAATGCATCGGGACGCTCTTCCTCGATAATTTTTGCGACAGTACGCCACTCAACCGGCTCAATGTAGGTCGCATCGGCCATAGAGGGGTCGGTCATGATTGTGGCCGGATTGGAGTTCACCAAAATAACCCGGAAACCCTCCTCCCGAAGCGCCTTACAAGCCTGAGCACCAGAGTAATCAAACTCACAAGCCTGCCCAATGACAATGGGGCCAGCGCCGAGGATTAGAATGCTTTTGATATCAGTTCTTTTTGGCATAAGCTATTGTTTATTCTGGTATAAGTTAATGTTTCTTCAGGCGTACAGTGCGATTTCCAACACTATTTTTCTTGTCCGTCACGGTTTCGGATCAATTCAAAAAAGTGATCAAACAATGGGGCGGCATCATGAGGGCCAGGGCTAGCTTCCGGATGCCCCTGAAAACTAAACGCAGGCTTATCCGTACGATGAATGCCCTGAAGCGACCCATCAAACAGCGAGCGGTGTGTAGCTCGAAGGTTTTCTGGTAGCGAGTCTTCATCTACAGCAAAGCCATGGTTTTGACTGGTAATCATCACCGTGTCCGCATCAAGGTCTTTTACCGGATGATTGGCGCCATGGTGACCAAACTTCATTTTTACTGTTTTGGCACCACAGGCCAAGGCTAACAACTGATGTCCCAGACAAATACCAAATACGGGTATATCTGTTTCAAGGATTTTCTGAATAGCTTCAATGGCGTAATCACAAGGCTCGGGATCACCTGGACCATTTGACAGAAAAATACCATCAGGGTTCATGGCCAACACCTCGGATGCAGGCGTTTGCGCAGGGACAACAATAAGGTCGGCCCCACGGTCTACCAGCATCCGTAATATATTACGCTTGGTACCAAAATCGTAGGCAACGACCTTGTAGGGCTTTTCTGCTGGTTGCGTATAACCCTTACCCAAAGCCCAACTGCCCTCGCTCCATTGGTAAACTTCTTGAATCGACACCTGTTTAGCAAGGTCTGCACCCTTCAATCCGGGAAATTTTCTCGCTGCCGCCAACGCCTTCATTTCGTCCAGATCACCAGCCATGATGCAGCCATTCTGTGCACCTGTCTCACGAAGAATCCGGGTTAGCCTGCGGGTATCGATATCCGCAATACCTAGAATATTATTGGCTTTAAGGTAGCTATCAAGATTCTGCTCAGAGCGAAAGTTACTCGCTAACAGGGGTAGATCACGTATCACCAAGCCGGCAGCCCAAATACGATCTGACTCTTCATCCTCAGTATTGATACCAGTGTTGCCGATATGAGGGTAGGTCAGCGTAACAATCTGAAGAGCATAAGATGGGTCAGTCAGGATTTCCTGATATCCGGTTAATGCTGTATTGAATACCACTTCACCACTGGAAATACCGTCAGCACCAATGGCAACGCCTCTAAAAACCGTACCATCCCCAAGGACGAGAATAGCGGGCCGGCGGGTATGGGTATTCAATGCAACCTCCTCAACTCAATTGCGGATATCAATCCCTCTACACGTTCGGCTCACATGGCCTCAGAGTGGATTTAACCAAGAACAAACTGTAAAAAAGCGAGATGAAACCATGCGTCTCATCTCGCTTTAAAATTTTCTATTCTGCCAACACCCTCTGTATTTACGAGGCATTTCGCACCAGCAGAAACTAACCAAACATTCTAGGCTAAGCACCGCAATCTGTCTAGCCAATCTGCCTCGTGCACCTCAATTAACCCAGAGGAAATTCACTACAGATTCTGCCAGCCAATCGCTTTATAATCCCTCCCAAAATGATCACAATAAGCATTATGCAAAGAATTTATCCCTCGCCACATTCTCATGTGTGTTTGCTGTTGCTTCTCGTCAGCCAGATTACGGTTGCCGGTGATACCGGGGAGCACCTTATTGAACAGGATTTTCTCACAGAACTAAATACTGTCAGCTCAGTGACACGACTCAAACAGGATGTATTAGATTCGCCAAGCGCAGTCACAATCATCGACCGTGACATGATCCGCCTTTCCGGCATAACAGAGGTTCCCCAATTATTGAGGTTAGCTCCAGGCTATTTCCCCTACAAAGTATTTGGCAGCCGAACAGGGGTTACCACTCGAGGCCTGAGCAGTAAGTTTCCTGGCGATCTGGAGGTCATGATTGATGGCCGCTCCATTTATGACCCTTTATTTTCAGGGGTAGAGTGGAGCTCTATAGGCATTACTGTTCAAGATGTTGAGCGCATAGAGGTGGTTCGCAGCAGCAACGCTTCCAGCTTTGGCTCAAACGCTTTCCTTGGTGCAGTCAATATAATCACTACTCAACCCCAACAGAAGCAGGGGAGCTCACTGCGAGTTTCTGCCAGCGACCAGCAAACCAGAGATCAAGCATTCCGCCATTTTGGCCATAATGACAACTTGGTTTACCGCATCCGATTAAGTCACCATACGGATGACGGGTTCCCCGGTCTGAACAACCCCGAATACAGCTGGCAAAAGGCCACCGACGATTCTGAGCATACAACCGGCAACATCAAGCTGGTCTATACCCCCAACATTATCGACACTCTGGAGTTTGAAGCCGGGCTAGGGCACTCCCGCCAGGAGTTTCCAGACACTGCAATAGTCCGTGTACCCAGAGGTTACATAGACCGAGACATCGATACTAACTATCAGTTATTTCGCTGGACCCGGGATGATGGCCTCAACAATAAACATCAATTGAAATTCCAGCACTCTGAACTAGAGTCCGAACAGGAACGTAATTTTGGACTTGTTTCTGACACGATAGCCCGAGCTTGGGAGGTTGATAACCCCGGGCTGATTTCCTCGGTGCTATCTGACAACAGCATTGCTGACCAGAACTTTATCAGCAACGACAGTGATGTCAAATCTCACCGGTATGACCTCGAATACCAAAACACACTAACGGTCAGCGATAGCCAGCGGCTAGTTTGGGGTGCAGGCAGTCGTTATGACTCTTTACGTGGCGAGGTCCTATTTGACCACAACGACAAAGAAGATGATTGGAGCTTTCGATTATTTGCCAACCACGAATGGCAGCTGGGTAAGCGCTGGCAACTTAACAGCGGGGTGATGGCAGAGAAAAATGACATTGTTGATAGTTTCCTGTCCCCCCGGCTAGCACTCAACTATCGTCTAGCCCAGAACCAGTCTCTCCGTCTAGCCGCCACCCGAGGACACCGAACACCTTCCCTGCTTGAAGTGAATCAGGTTCAAGTACTTCGAACCCAAGAAGGCGCCTTGCTGATTGCCGATATTGATCACGCAGAGAAAATTGAAAAAGCACGTATAGACAGCTTTGAAATTGGCTATGTGGGTAAGTTTATAGAAAACCAGCTCCTGTTTGACTGGCGGGTATTTCATGAAGACGTCAATAATGCCATGGGGCTGCACCTTGAAGCCTCCCCCGCCATTATTTCGCCCTATGTTGGTGTTCGCTCAAGCACTGTCGATTGGCGTAGCAATGGTACCGATATGTCGCTGAGGTATCAGAATGCTAAGGGCCATCTGATATCCGCTCAATACGCCTACAATGATATTGACGGCCGAGCACTTCGTACCAAAACGCCACTTACGTATACGATGCTTGGTGACCACATCCCTAGACACAGCGGTTCACTGATGATCGGCAAGCAATTCTTTCAGGGGATTGAAACCAGTATCCGCTACGATTATCAGTCAGCCACCCAATGGAGCCAGGGCGACTCCATTGAAGCCAGGGAAGAGCTAAACCTTCGCGCCTATTGGCCGGTTCAAGCGGGCTCCCAAAAACTGGAGTTAGAAGCTATCTACCAGCACTCACTGGGAGACTTTGGTGTTTACAGCGGCATCAATCAGTTTGAAGACACGCTCACCGTTGGAATAACACTGAATTTTTGATCTATTCATCAACAAAAAAGGCCACCCCTAGGGCGGCCTTTTTTATAAGAACCTACAGATCACTTCAATCCAAGCACATCCTGCATATCAAACAAACCTTTGTCTTTACTGGCCAGCCAATTCGCTGCCCGAACCGCCCCACGAGCAAAAGACATACGACTGGAGGCTTTATGGGTTATTTCAACCCGCTCACCATCTGCGGCAAAAGTAACCGTATGATCGCCCACAATATCGCCAGCCCGCACTGTAGCAAAGCCTATGGTTTTTCGGTCTCTTGCACCGGTTTGCCCTTCACGACTATAAACAGCGACTTCTTGCAGGTTGCGGCCCAGTGCATTAGCGACCACCTCACCCATACTTAACGCAGTACCTGAGGGCGCATCAACCTTATGGCGGTGGTGGGCTTCATACACCTCGATATCCACATCATCACCCAACACTCGTGCAGCCATATCCAGTAATTTAAAGCAGAGGTTTACCCCCGTACTGAAATTTGATGCCATGCACAATGCCGTACTGTCGATCACGGACAGCAGCTGCTCTTTCTGCTCATCACTAAACCCTGTAGTGCCTACTACCATTCTCTTACCACTCGCAGCACAGGCTTCAACATTAGCAACCGATGCCGCCGGGGCAGTAAAATCAATCAACACATCAAAATCATCAATGACCTCTTTGATATCACCAACAACCGTCACACCTTGATGGCCTATCCCTGCCAGCTCGCCCGCATCAACACCGACCAAAGAGCTTTCCGGGCGCTCGATAGCTACTGTTAAGGTCGTGTCAGGGTTCAAGGCTACTGCTTCAATGAGGGTTTTCCCCATTCGGCCAGCGGCACCGGTAACAGCAATTCGTGTCATAGTTGTTCTCTTTATTTTATCTCAAAGCCCTGTTGTTTTATCTCAAAGGCATGCAGCGTAGAAACTACATCGTAAACCCATCAAAGAACTTTTTCACACCTTCAAACCAAGATGCTTTCCTAGGTGAATGCTTACCACCCTCAAGGCTTCCCTGTAATTGGCGAAACAATTCTTTTTGATCATTGCCGAGGTTAACTGGTGTTTCCAGCACAACCCGACACATCAGGTCTCCGGGGCCACCGCCCCTTACACTCGTGACACCCTTACCCTTCAAGCGAAATAAGCGGCCAGTCTGTGTTTCTGCAGGTACTTTCAATTTCACTCGACCATTGAGTGTCGGTACTTCCAGCTCACCCCCTAGCGCAGCATCCACAATACTAATAGGGACTTCACAATACAGATTCCGGCCATCTCTCTGGAACAGAGCGTGCTCTCGCACATTCATCTGTACATAAATATCTCCGGACGGACCACCATCTGGGCCCGCTTCACCTTCACCCGCCAAGCGAATACGATCACCTGTATCCACACCAGGTGGCACTTTGACCGACAGGGTTTTTGTTTCCTTCACTCGACCTTGGCCATAACAGGTGGCACAAGGGTCACTGATCACCTGACCACGCCCGTGACACTTGGGACAGGTTTGCTGAACGGAAATAAAGCCCTGAGACATGCGTACTTGACCATGGCCACCGCAGGTAGCACAAGTGGCAGGTTTAGCCCCTTTTTTGGCACCAGAACCACCACAGCCTTCACAGGCACACAAGGTGGGCACTTTAATCTTGACGGTTTTACCCCTGACGGCATCCTCAAGATCCAGATCTAAGTTATATCGTAGATCCGAGCCCCGTGTTGGCCCAGCTCGGCCACGACCACCACCTCGGCCACCACCGCTAAAAATATCGCCAAACACGTCGCCAAAAATATCACTGAAATTACCATAGTCCCCACCCGGACCACCACCGCCAAACCCACCATTCGGGTCAACACCAGCATGACCGTACTGGTCATAGGCAGCTTTCTTCTCTTTGTTAGAGAGAACCTCGTAAGCCTCGGTAGCCTCTTTGAAAATATCTTCAGCTTTTTTGTTATCCGGATTGCGGTCAGGGTGATTCTTCATCGCAATTCGGCGATAGGCCTTTTTGATTTCCGGTTCGGAAGCACCTTTGGCCACACCGAGTATTTCGTAGTAATCGCGTTTGGACATTCTCTGTCAGCTTCTTATATCGAGTTATATTCAATTTTTACGTAGGCAGTTTGATCTATTTCAAACGCAGCAAAGCGCGAGCAAAACCCGCGCTTGCAACCGACGTCTAGCGTTCGGCAACGACTAACAAACCTAAGACCTATTCAAACCCAGGGCTTATTTGTCGTCTTCTTTAACTTCCTCAAACTCTGCATCAACGGCATCCTCTGAACCACCTGCATCCTCGGCGGCACCATCGGGACTTTCTGCCTGAGCTTCAGCCGCCTGTTCTGCATAAAGCTTTTGAGCCAGTGTAGAGGAGGCTTCGGAGAGCTTACTTGCCGCGGCATCCATAGCATCCTTGTCATCACCTTTAACTGCTTCTTCAACCTCTTTTATTGCTGACTCTATAGCCTCTTTCTCTTCATCAGAGGCTTTATCTCCAGCTTCTTCCAAGGTTTTCTTAGCAGCGTGAGCCAAACCATCAGCGGTATTGCGCGCCTGTACCAACTCTTCAAACTTCTGGTCTTCAGCGGCATTCGCTTCAGCATCATTGACCATGCTTTCGATTTCTTCATCAGACAACCCAGAAGAGGCCTTAATAACAATAGACTGCTCTTTACCGGTGGCTTTGTCTTTGGCGTTCACGTGTAAGATACCGTTGGCATCAATATCAAACGTCACTTCAATTTGTGGCATTCCACGTGGTGCTGGTGGAATATCAGCCAAGTCAAAACGGCCCAATGATTTATTACTAGTCGCTTGCTTACGCTCACCCTGTACCACATGAATCGTCACTGCACCTTGATTATCTTCCGCCGTAGAAAAGATTTGTGATTTCTTACAAGGGATTGTGGTGTTTTTCTCAATCAGAGAAGTAGCCACGCCACCCATGGTTTCAATACCCAGTGTTAGCGGTGACACATCGAGCAGTAACACATCTTTCACATCGCCAGCCAGTACAGCGCCCTGAATGGCCGCACCCATGGCAACAGCTTCGTCAGGGTTAACATCTTTACGGGGCTCTTTGCCAAAGAACTCACTGACCTTTTTCTGCACCATCGGCATACGAGTCTGGCCACCAACCAAGATTACTTCGTTGATATCAGACGCTGATTTACCCGCATCCTTTAAAGCAGTTTTCAACGGTGCCATGGAACGCTCAACCAGCTCTTCAACCAGTGATTCAAGCTTGGCGCGGGTCAACTTCACCACCAAGTGCTTAGGGCCAGTGGCATCTGCAGTAATGTAGGGCAGATTAACTTCTGTTTGTTGACTGGAAGACAGTTCGATCTTGGCTTTTTCAGCCGCCTCTTTCAGACGTTGAAGTGCCATTGGATCATTATGCAGGTCGATACCATTTTCTTTCTTAAACTCATCGGCCAAATATTCAATCAAGCGTAAGTCAAAATCTTCACCGCCAAGGAAGGTATCACCGTTGGTAGAGAGCACTTCGAACTGGTGCTCGCCGTCCACATCGGCAATCTCAATAATGGAGATATCAAAAGTACCACCACCCAAGTCGTAAACTGCTATCACGCTATCACCGGGTGTTTTGTCCATCCCGTAGGCCAGTGCGGCTGCGGTGGGCTCGTTAATAATACGTTTGACGTCTAGACCAGCAATTTTACCGGCATCTTTTGTTGCCTGACGCTGAGAATCATTAAAGTAAGCAGGTACAGTGATAACTGCCTCGGTGACATCTTCGCCCAGATAATCTTCGGCAGTTTTCTTCATTTTTTGCAATACTTCAGCCGAAATCTGTGGGGCTGCCTTCTTATCGCCCTTCACTTCAACCCAAGCATCACCGTTGTCGGCTTTAACAATTTTGTACGGCACCATTTTGATGTCTTTCTGTACCACGTTGTCTTCAAAACGACGGCCTATTAGGCGCTTCACCGCATACAGTGTATCGGTGGGGTTGGTAACAGCCTGACGCTTGGCGGACTGACCCACCAAAATTTCGCCGTCATCGGTAAATGCCACGATAGACGGCGTAGTGCGACCACCTTCAGCATTTTCAATAACTTTCGGCTTACCGCCTTCCAGCACGGACACACACGAGTTGGTGGTGCCTAGGTCAATTCCGATAATCTTACCCATTGTTTTCTCTCCGGGATTCGTTTCAAAGTCAAAAACTTTTAATTTAAAAAAACTGCTTCTGGTTGTTTATATTGGCCCGTGTTCCGGGATTTCAACCCTCACCAGTATTATTTGGTACCGCTTTAGCCACGACCACCATGGCTGGACGCACCAACCGCCCATTCAACGTGTAGCCTTTCTGAAACACATCGACCACGGTATTGGGTGCTTGATCTGGCATTTCCAGCATACTCATCGCCTGATGAAACTCTGGGTTAAACACCTCTCCTTTTGGATCTACCGCCTCTACCTTGAAACGTGCCAATACATCCTGAAAACTTTTCAGTGTCAGCTCGATTCCTTCACTGAGCGCCTTGGTGTCATCGTTATTGTCATTCATGGTCTGGATTGCACGCTCCAGATTATCGACCACAGGCAGAAGCTCACCGACAAACTTATCCAGCGCATATTTGTGGGCATTTTCCACATCACGTTCTGCCCGACGACGCAGGTTCTGCATCTCGGCCTGAGCCCTTAACACCTGATCCTTTGCAGCTTCCAATTCGGTCTGAAGCTGTACTAAATCTCCTTCAACTTCAGGTGCCTCGCCCTCTACTGGCGACTGCTCAGCCTCAAGTGCTTCGGGTTGGAGCTCTTCGGCCCCCGTCTCCTCGCTGTTATTCTCTTCAGTTGACACGCAACATCTCCATTTTGGACATCATTTAAATCTGTTATAAATACGCTTAAATCTGCCATAGCCATAAGCTGCTATAGGTCTGGGTATAAGTTCAGATATATAGCTTCACCCCGGTATATTGGGCCGCCACAATCAGTTTCAAGGCCCATATACTGAAAAACAGACGCACTGAAAAAATCTGTATAACATTAGCGAGCTGAACTTCACTTACGTCACATGCAGGATCACCATTGCTTACAACCCTAACGGTCAAAAACTTTACCCTAGTTGAACACCTAGAAGTGGACGTTGGCCTTGGTATGACGGCATTAACCGGAGAAACCGGTGCGGGTAAATCATTAGTCATTGATGCACTGGCAATGGCACTGGGAGATCGCGCTGATACTGACCGAATACGCCGCGGTGCCGAACGGGCCGAAGTCTCAGCAATGTTTGACCTCAACACTGTCACCCATGCAGTCACATGGCTTAAGAACAACGACTTTGACACTGAAAGTAACGAGTGCTTACTCAGACGCTTGTTGACCCGGGAAGGACGATCCCGGGGCTACATCAATGGCCAACCTGCCACCATGCAGCAACTCCGTGAACTGGGCGAGATGCTGATAGACATCCATAGCCAGCACGAACACCAATCTCTATTACGCAGGGAGGTTCATCGCCAGATTTTGGACGATTTCGCTGGATGTTCAGCAATGGCCGCTGAGATCAAAAACTTATACCAGCAATGGAACACCACTCAACAACAACTACAACAGCTGGAAAACACCTCCGATGAACTCACAGCACAACGCGATCTATTGCGCTTCCAGGTGGAGGAGCTGGATCAACTGAGTCTAAACGAAGGTGAATTTGAGGCACTAGAGCGTGAACAGCAAGTACTGGCTAATGCTGACGCTATTCTTCTGGACAGTCATACACTCACACAACTTTGTTCCGATGCTGAAACATTTAACCTACAAGACGCTCTGGGCAAAGCACTCCAAATATTGGATGGCATGCCAAATAAACCCGGGCCATTGAAGGAAGCAGAAAAACTACTTAACAGCGCACACATTGAAGTTGAAGAAGCTGGACGGGAAATTCAACACCACCTCGACAGCTTCGAACTCGATCCAGAGAGGCTCCTGCAGGTTGAGGAGCGACTCGGCGCCATCTACCAACTGGCCCGAAAACACAGGGTACCCCCAGCAGAGCTCCAGCAAAAACACGCCGACCTAAATCTGGCACTCAAAACCATTGCCGGCAATGAAACAGATATCGTTGAACTAAAGCAACAGCTGGAGCTACTAACCGCTGACTATCAAGCTTTGGCCAATAAGCTGTCCAAAAAACGAGCGACGGCGGCCAAACAGCTAACAGCGGCTATTGAAGAGCAGTTTGCCTCACTTTCGATGACCGGCGCCAAATTCTCACCAAAGCTGACACCGCTCCCCAACCAAGGCTTTGGTAACCATGGACAGGAAACCATCGAATTCCTAATTGCCACTAACCCTGGCGAACCCGCAAAACCTCTCGCCCGTATTGCCTCGGGGGGTGAACTATCAAGGATCAGTCTTGCAATCCAAGTCATTGCCGCCCAGAACTCATCTATTCCCACCATGATATTCGATGAGGTTGATGTAGGCATTGGGGGGGCCACCGCCGAGGTAGTGGGTCAACTGCTACGCCAATTAGGCGAACAGGGCCAGATTATCTGCGTCACACATCAACCCCAAGTTGCGGCTAGATCACACCACCATCTACTTGTTAGCAAGAACACGGTGGCACAGACCACACAGAGCAATATTAAACCACTCTCCGAGACCGGGAGAATGGATGAAATTGCCCGTATGCTGGGCGGCGCAAAGATCACCAAGACCACACTGAATCACGCCAAAGAATTACTTCAGCTCGCCAACTAGGCTCCATTGAGTAAATTTCGATCAAATCACAACACTTATAGTTGATTTAGATCAATTCTGAGAATTGCCAAAGCCTCTACATTTATCCGTTCCACTATTTAATCGGTACTGACAAAGGTACCGGAGAGACGCTGAAGAGATAATAAGAGAGGCACTAAATATGGATTCTGAAGATACAGCTACCCTGGGAAGAATTGGCTTACTGGTTCTCGCGGGCTTTGGCATTATGTGCGCACTGATCGTGGTTTCTAACCTTATATAGGTGAGTTTTGGGCCACCTAGAAGATTTTAGTTTGCCCTTTAACTGATAAAACACCAAGCGGCTCTGCTTCCACTAAGAGGCAGAGTTAGTTTATGTGGCGGTACAAATAGTTTTTTCGCCCTCCATTACAAACAACCAAGCTGTCATCAAGCCTATCGCAACGCTCCCGCACTAATGACACTCTGTCAGGAAGCGCCTCGCTCACCGCAATATTCTGTTTGTCCTGCTTCAGGAAACGGAACATGGTTTCAAAGCGCTGGCTAAAATCTATCCCTTTTGCCGTCACATCGTGAAAAAGAAAGTCAAACTTGGCATAGGAAAAGGTCGACCCACCCAACCCGATTTCCAGCATTTTCCCAATATATTGTCGGTAGGCTCGCGTGAGATATTGACTAAGTGCCTGCTGATCACTGAGCAACCCCATATAATCAGGTATCTCCATCTTATTGGTGCTAGCTAGCGCGCCTTGTATTAGTTTGCTGTTCGCCTGATTGCCAACCAAGTGATAGTTGTCACCATCACACTGAATATTTTTTTCATAAAATAAACATTGCCTCAACTTCCCCCCACCATCTACCTCTCTATTGACGGGCATAGTTTGCGCCTGAGTTATTTTAGGTACCGTTTCTCTACTGGGTGCGATCTCTCTTTTGGGCAGTACAACCTCAACACCCACCTTGGCAGCAGGACGCTTTAATAACATAGCCTGCGTCAATTCATTATTGCGCCGAAAATCAAGGAATGAGGGAAGTCGGCGTCCCTGCCCCATAGCCTTGATCTCACAATAGAGCTGTTCGTAATAGTTTTCTGCTAGCAATAAACAAAAATCCCCAGCATTAACCGTCAACGGCGACATGAGCAACAGCCACAAAACACCCTTTGAAATACTACTTAACCTCATATTTTCAACCCATTTGTAGCTACTGAAGGAACCGGTTTTTTACACACCCTGACGCTACCCACAACTTACTCCACCAATTCTCACCCTAACGACACCTACCAAATGTTTACGCTGCCGCCACAACATCATAGACTGTCAGCCAACATCCGGGGGAAGGCGCTTAAGATCAGCAGGTTATGTCACAAATAATGGTCCGCCTACTGCCACCCTTCTTTTGCCTGATGTTGGCAGGGTTTGTTAATTGGCATGCGCCTTCATTGGAAAGTGATCGGCTATCCATGTTGAGCCAACTCCCCTACATCCTTTGTGGGCTGGCTGCGTTTGTTGCCATTTTGGCCAATCACTCTCGGGACTTAGGTGCAGCGCTTATTATGCTCGCCTGCTATTGGCTGATCCGCCAATATCTACAAGCCCCCCTAGACACCGAACCGGCAGGGCAGGCCTACAGCCTGATCTCTCTCTGTCTACCCTTACTTCTTGGGATACTGATTGTCATACCCAATACTGGCTGGCGACATCTCGGATTCTTAGTACTCATCTCTTTTATTTCAATTTTTGCTCTCATTATTACCAGCCTATTTCAGTGGCAACCACTTTGGCTCTCAACACTATCTCCAGAGTTACAGGAAAGCTCTTTTCTAGGTTTGAAAATTTCTTCTGCTGCCAGTCTGTTATTTATTGTCGCCTTTATGATTGGCTTAGCTCTACCCATACTGAAGAATCAGCAGCTAGACAGCAGTCTTCCAGGCTGCATTATTTTCAGTTTTATCACTCTGGCCTGGTTCCAGGTACCTCATATTTCAGCAACCATATTTTCTGCCTCCGGCCTGCTACTGATCATCAATCAAACTCATAGCCTGCTCAATATGGTGTACCGCGATGAACTCACACAAATACCTAACCGGCGAGCACTATTGAGAGATGTACGCAATGCCGGTAACACTTATGCCCTTGCAATGGTGGACGTGGATCATTTCAAAAAAATTAATGACCAATATGGTCATGATCTGGGTGATCAGGTTCTGAAAGCTATAGCAGCAAAACTCTGCCAAATCACAGGTGGTGGACGAGCCTACCGCTTTGGTGGAGAAGAATTCTGCCTGTTATTCAAAGGAAAAACAGCTGACAAGGTCGTCGATAATCTGGAGGCACTCCGCAAAACTATTGCAGAGTATGATATGACGGCTCGGGACAAAAAATCCCGCCCTTGGCGACAGAATACGGGTGAAAAGAAGCGTGGCGCATCCCGAAGCAAGGGTAACATTCGGGCTACGGTCAGTATGGGATTATCGGATTCCAATGACAGCCCAGACTTTGATGCTGTCTTAAAAGCAGCAGATCGCGCTATGTATCGAGCCAAGGAAAGCGGGCGAAATAAAATTCGGCAGTAGCTTCCCCTCAAGCAGCTCCCCACCAAACACCAAGTAATTCATCTAAAGTGAAACACTGATTGAAGCGTCAAACAGGTCTCAGAAATACTGGTTATTTTCTGGATTTCACATAAAGCACTAGATTGTGACCGATAATATCAACACCATGTTCAGCTGCAATTTTCTGCTGCATCTCTTCAATTTCTGCACAGTGAAACTCTATCACCTGGCCATCATCCACATTGACCATATGATCGTGATGATCTCCACGATCAACTTCGTACACGGCAGGACCATTGTCAAAATTGTGGCGAATTATTAGCCCAGCGCTCTCAAATTGTGTAAGCACACGGTAAACAGTGGCAATACCGACATCCTCACCGGTCTCCATCAGCTTGCGATAAACATCCTCTGCACTCATATGGCTACCAGAGGACTCTTCCAAAATATGCAAAATCTTTAATCTGGGCGCAGTGACTTTAAGCCCTACCTTGCGTAATTCGTGGTTTTCCTCATTCATTACCTTATGGCCTCTTCTATCCACTGGACGGATTGGGTATTATCGCCGTTCGAAGATATGACTGGAACCCCTAATGCACTTTACTGCACGAATGACTTGCTGTTTGACCTTGGCTCTCGCCCTTTCAGGATGCTCTGATTTTTCTATGCCAAGCTTCAGTATGCCAACACTGCCAGGCATTCATAAGTTTGATGTTCAACAGGGTAACGTGATCACTCAGGATATGGTTGATCAACTGAAGCCAGGAATGACCAAGTCGCAGGTGCGCTTTATTATGGGCACACCACTCATCGCGGATACCTTCAACCAGAATCGTTGGGATTATTACTATAGCTTAAGCCCTAAAAAAGGCGAAGAAGTTCGTGAACGTGTTGCTATCTTCTTCGATAACGATCAATTAGTGGGCTTTAGAGGCGACTACCTGCCGAATGTCAGTAATCCCGAATAATCAACTGATTCCAACTATCTATTTGAGTTATTCTTAAACTTACTGGCGCGCTTTCTCAGCACGGCGCTTACGCACTTCTTTAGGATCAACAATCAAAGGGCGATAGATTTCCACCCTATCCTTCACCCTCAGCACATGCTCTTTAGGCAGCTTTAACCCTTTGGTGCCCAAAGCTTGCCCAAAGATACCCATCTTGACGCTCTCCAAATCAATTTCTGGAAACTGCGCAACAATGCCCGATTGCTGTACGGCCTCAAATGCTGTTGTTCCGAGGGGGACTTGTAATTCAATCAATTGTTGTCGGTGCGGCAATGCATACGCCACTTCGACAGTAATAAGTTCAGCATCCGTCATTGACCATAAACCTCTTGCGCCCTCTTCGCCAAAGCATCTACCAGATTATTTGCTACCGAAGTAAACAAGCTGGACGATGCAATACCTATAGAAAGGCTATTAAATTCAAATTCCAGGTCCAGTATCACCTTACAGGCTGAATCGGTCAGCGCCATAAAACTCCACCCACCCGATAACTTTTTGAACGGCCCCTGCTGGAGATTCATATCAATTCGCTCGGGTTCCTTAAGGGTGTTACAGGTTGTAAAGCTGTGGCCAATACGACCTTTTTTCAAGTCTAACCTCGCGACCATCGAGTTTTCACTCTGCTCCAAAACTTCTGCACCCACACAATTATCCATGTACAACGGATAGCTAGCCACATCATTGACCAGGTCGAACATTTGTTGCGCCGAGTACATGACCAGCGCACTGCGTTTAATCGTTGTCAGCATCACCAAAACGTCTTGTAGAGACCTAAAACAAACACCACCAACACTAACAGTGGCGAAACAAAGCGCAACACCCAGCGCCAAGAGAAGAATACCCGGTTAGACTCATCACCTAACTCTTCTCGTACTGTATCAGGCTTCATTACCCAGCCCACAAAGATAGCGATAAATAACCCGGTCAATGGCAACATCACACTGGACGTAAGAAAATCCATAAACTCAAAGAACGTAAACCCGGCTACCCGTGTATCCGCCCACTCATTGAATGACAACACACTGCCTAGGCCGACGACCCAAGCCACCAAACCTAGTGATAGGTTAGCTGTAATTCGGTTGAAACCCTTGGACTCAACAAGATAGGCCACCGCAGGCTCAATCAAAGAAATCGCTGAACTCCAGGCCGCTAATGTCACTAATACAAAGAAGAAACTGCCAAATAATAAGCCGCCGGTCATGTTGCCAAAGGCCACAGGTAAACTGACAAACATCAACCCTGGGCCGGCACCCGGCTCGATGGTTGGATTAGCGAATACAATGGGGAAAATGGCTAACCCGGCTATCAATGCCACCAATGTGTCGAGAAACCCAACTGCTAAGACAGTACGTCCGATCCGTGCATGCTCGGGCATATAGGCGCCGTAGGCCATAATCGCACCCATCCCCAAACTGAGCGTAAAGAACGCGTGCCCCAGTGCTTCCAATACACCTTCCCAGGTCAATGCTTGATAGTTGAAGCTGAATAGAAAGCTAAAACCTCGTTCAAAATCACCATGCTGATAGCCGAATACCAGCAGCACCATCAACAATACAAACAACATCGGCATTAATATTCGTACGGCCACGCCAAGCCCTTTGGTGACCCCACCAATCACTACCGCCATCGTGAGCAGCAAAAAAATAGTTTGCCAGTAAATCAGGGTGTTTTTATCCGCCAAAAGATTACCGAAAATGACCCCTGCCTGTTCAGCACTGGCTCCCTGAAAGGCGCCAGAAGCCATTTGACCAACATAGTGGAGCGCCCAACCAGCAATCACCGCATAGTAGGAAAGAATCATTAATCCGGCCGTTACCCCTAGCCAACCGATGGCATTCCAGGCGCCGTGTAATCCAGCCTCTTCCGTTAAATAGCGCATCGTGTTTATGGGGCTCTGACGACCTCTACGCCCCAACATGACCTCTGCCACCATGATGGGTATTCCCACCAACAAGATACAGAGCAAATACACCAACACAAAAGCACCCCCACCATTTTCACCAACAATGTAGGGAAACTTCCAGATATTACCCAACCCCACCGCAGAACCAGTGGCGGCCATAACAAAGGTCCAGCGACTAGTCCAGGCACCGTGAACACCTCTTTTCGCACTAGATGTTGTTGCACCAGACTGATTCTTTTCTGCCATTTAACCTGCTCTGTATCGACTTGCCCGGATTGTACCGGCAATCTGTGCTTCGAAAAACCAGCATCGCCCCAATCTTTGCCCTCCAGAAAGGGCCAGTACAACAAAACCATAGGCGCATGGAGCACCAATCCTTATAATCCCCGCTATGGCAAAGAAACCCAAGAATACCCAGAAAAGTACAACGATCGCTCTCAATAAAAGAGCGAAGCACGACTATCACCTGGAAGAAAAGTTTGAAGCAGGCATTGCTTTACTGGGCTGGGAAGTCAAGAGTCTACGAGCAGGTAAAGTACAGCTAACGGATTCCTATGTTTTACTAAAGGATGGCGAGGCATTTCTACTTGGTGTTCACATTACACCACTGAAAACGGCCTCAACCCATTTTGTCACCGACCCTACAAGAACCCGCAAACTACTGTTAAACCACAAAGAACTGAGCAAATTATCTCGAAGTGTTCATCAAAAAGGACATACCTGTGTGGCCACAGCGCTGTACTGGAAGGGACATCTGGTCAAATGCGAAATTGCACTGGCAAAAGGTAAGCAGGACTATGACAAACGAGAGACAGAAAAGGATCGAGACTGGGACCGACAAAAACAACGCCTGAAGCGCCATGCCAGCTGATATACACCGCACCGCCATCTAAGCGGCTCTAATCGTGGGCACTCTGCTTGCCCTGATTAATTACGGTGGCAAGGTACTAATGAGCACCATGAACATGACAGACCGACTGAAGTTAGCGCTCACTTACCTAGTTCTCTTTAGTCTATCTTGACACAGTGCAGCTCACCTTCAAAAAATCACAACTAACTGAACTCCACCTTCAGAAAAGGTCTAACGGTCAGCCTATGCTGTGTTAGAATCCTCGACGAGGTTTCGCCTTGTGAAGTGTGAGGTTTCTCAACACAGTATAAGGCGACCAAACCTAATTCAGGGGGCGTTTTGGATTCGACGCCGGTTACAAAACCCTGGGTGCATGCCGAGATGGTGACCAATCTCGTTAATCCAAAGTCGCAAACTATTAGTTGCCAACGACGACAACTACGCACTCGCCGCCTAAGAAACGGTAGATTGCCATCTGACTGGAGCCGTGCTTGTGCGTCCAGCGCTTCATCTACCTTAGGGTAGCGGCGAAGCACTCAGGTGTCATACTCGCAAGATCGTGATGAAGCTCGTCCGGGGTGGATTCACTAAACACTTACCGGAATCGCGGTTTACGCGCCCTGCCAGCCGGGCTGTAAAACGTTAAATATAATAGACTGAACTAAGCATGTAGAGCCTTCGGCAGCGGACTGACGGACGCGGGTTCAATTCCCGCCGCCTCCACCAATTCGTTGAAATATTCTTTATTTTTCAACATATTACCA
>MAAC01018858.1_pt1 | contig 43112 bp, 34 predicted proteins | sample 1115981 | NCBI WGS metagenome assembly MAAC01 (sample SAMN04961126, study PRJNA320927) | seawater metagenome | isolation source: sample BD02T64 sea water enriched with oil for 64 days | place: USA:Gulf of Mexico | collected 2013-07-27 | reverse complement strand
CTGCATCGCTTGCGGTGCGTTGATGTGTAGCACCACATGGTAGTGGTTCGACATCACTGCATAGGCAGCAACATCGATACAAAAAATCTGCGCCAATGCGAGCAATTTATCTTCAACCCCGCCACGGCGGTGCTCAAAGCTTTCGCCGCAGAGAAAGGCTCTGCGTACACATCGCGAAACACAGTGATAGTAGGGGGTTGCCTCTAGCGATACTTGCTGGCTTCTGGCCTTGGTCATGGTCTTCTCGTCGTGGAAAGGTTGTCTGATACCGGGGAAGTATGGTCAAGGCTGAGGATCTTGCTAAAGACAGGTTTATTGTAAGGCTTAAGATGCATAGTTCGGTTGTTTCTAAGAGTGGGTGTCCTAAATTTTCGTCTCTAGATTTTCGTCGGCAGTCCTTGATGACACCCTCTAAAACGGTTTGCTCGGCCTTGAGCAGCTGCTCACCACGACAATAGCGCTGACTGAACAGATTGCCCTTAAAGAGCTGCTGCCAGTGTTCAATGACTTCAAGATCACTCAATTGCTCTGCTTGTGGCGCGTTGATATGCAGCACCACATGGTACTGATTCGACATCACGGCATAGGCGGCGACGTCGATACAAAAGACTTTCGTCAAAGTGAGTCATTTATCCTCAACCCAGCCACGGCGGTGTTCAAAACTCTCCCCACTGAGAAAAGCTCTGCGTACACAGCGTGTAATACAATGATAGTAGGGGGTAGCCTGCAGGGAAACTTGCTCGCTTCTGGCCTTGGTCATGGGGGTTACCTTTGCAAGCTCAATGACGTCACCTCAGTATGGTCAAGGGCCTCGTATTACTAAAAATGGATTCGTCGCAAGGTTCGCTGTGTTTTATAGTTTGGTGATATTAAGATGGGTGTCTAATATGGTTTTAGTTTGGTGATATTAAGATGGGTGTCTAATATGGTTTTTTTGAAAAAACGTCCGATTATTAAAGTGTAAAAATTAAAATGATACGAAATATACACATTATTTTAAGGGGTACGATGCAGAGCGTAGTTAAGGTCACAGTCATAGCGCTTCTATTTGTACTCATGGGGTGTGAAAAAGGACCATCTACAGACAACCCGATCAAGGTTGGTGTCCTTCACTCGCTGACCGGAACGATGGCGATCAGTGAGTCATCCGTACGGGATGCTACGTTGATGGCTATTGATGAGATCAACGCGACGGGAGGCCTCTTGGGAAGGATGATCCAACCTGTAGTGGCAGACGGAGAGTCAGACTGGCCAACCTTCGCGGCGGCGGCGGAGCGACTCATTACCCAAGACAAGGTCAATGTGATTTTCGGTTGCTGGACTTCAGCTAGCCGCAAGACCGTTGTTCCGATCCTGGAAAAGCATCAACATCTCATGTTCTATCCCGTACAGTACGAAGGTCTCGAGCAGTCGCCGAGCGTCGTCTATACAGGTGCCGCGCCCAACCAGCAAATTATCCCGGCAGTGAAGTGGATCTTCGACAAGGGTTTGAAGAAAGTTTTTCTGGTCTCTTCCGACTATGTCTTTCCGCGAGCAGCCAACGAAATCATCAAGGCGCAGGTGAAAGCACTGCGCGGACAAGTCGTGGGCGAGGAGTATGTGCTTCTTGGCAGCAAAGATGTTCAGCACATGGTAGACGAAATTGTCAAAGTACAACCCGACGTGATTTTGAATACGATCAACGGGGGCACCAACATAGCCTTCTTTGAGAAATTGCGTGCTGCTGGCATTACTCCAGATAAAATCCCCACGATGTCATTTAGCATTGCAGAGGAGGAACTGCAAAGCATGAATCTGAAAACCATGGCAGGTGACTATACGACGTGGAATTACTTTCAGAGTGTAGACACCAAGGAAAACAGGGAATTCGTCAACAGATTCAAGATGAAGTATGGTGCATCTCGAGTGACAGATGACCCGATAGAAGCTGGGTATTTCGGGGTTTATCTGTGGGCGCAGGCGGTGCGGGAAGCGGGAAGCGCCGATGTAGCTCTGGTGCACAAGACGATTAAGAACCAGAGTTTTGCCGCACCTGGCGGCATCGTGACGGTGGATTCGGAGAACCAGCATACGTGGAAAACGGTGCGAATCGGCAAGATCAAGGACGATGGTCAGTTTGAAATAGTATGGAGTTCTGACAGGTCGGTTCGCCCGGTTCCATACCCCATCTACAAGTCAAAGACTGAATGGGGCCAATATATCTCCGATCTGTTCCTTTCATGGGGGAAACGCTGGGCGAATCCTGGCAATCAATATTAATATGTTCTACGTGTATCGAATGGTCATGAACAGGGGGATTTTCTCAAGGCTGATCCTTTGGTTTCTGGTGATTTCCCTCGTGCCTCTGTCATCCGTCGCCTACATGGCCTATGTCAATGGCCAGCAGCACCTTAAGAAAGAAGTGACGAACCAACTCCGCGCCATTGCCGACACGCGAGCTCGACTGATTGAGATTTATGTATTGGAGCGCTCACGTGATGTTGCGACGCTGTCGCGTATGCCAACCCTCATCGATGCGATGGAAAAACTAGAGCGCGCTTTTGATCAATCAGGAATTGACTCGCCGGCATACACGTCGGTTGAGCATGAGGTCAGGCCGTTTTTGACCTACTATAAGGAGGCTGCGGATTATTACGATCTCTTTCTAATTTCGACTAGCGGTAATGCCATCTTTTCTGTCAATAAAGGGGAAGATCTCGGCTCGAATTACAGGACAGGCGTGTACAAGCATTCGATCCTTGCGAATGTATTCGATAAGGCAAGCATGCTGCTGGAAACACAGGTCTCCGATTTTGATTATTATCAGGCAACCAATGAGCCGGCCGCATTCATTGCGGCGCCGATCATAAAGGATGGACAGGTCATTGGCGTAGTCGCACTTCAGGTGACCAACCGGGAAGTCTATGCGTTGGCGCAGAACTACGCCGGCCTGGGGCAAACAGGCGAGATACTGATTGGGGCGAAAATCAATGACAAAGCCGTCTTCATGACGCCGGTACGCCACGATATAAATGCAGATTTTCGGCGCAGAATTACCATAGGATCCGACCGGGAATTAGCCCTTCAAGAAGCGGTGCAGGGAACCAGAGGCGAGGGTGTGGTGACCGATTATCTGGGTGAGGAGGTGCTGGCGGTGTGGCGGTACCAGCCTGCATTCGGTTGGGGCGTGGTTGTCAAAATCGACACGGCGGAGGCGTTTTCCCCGATCATGATCCTTCGAACTAACTCGTTCATCATCGCCATTATCGCCATGTTACTGGTGATTTCAGCCGCCTGGCTGGTTTCTCGGTCGATTTCCAAGCCAATCAGGAGCCTGACTCAGTCAGCGAGGGTGATTGCCAAAGGTGATCTATCGCACCAGGCAAGCGTTCCGACAACCGATGAGATTGGTGAATTGGCTGGCGCATTCAACAGTATGACGACGCAGGTGCGCGATCGATCGGAGGAGCTGGCAAGTGCCAACGCGGAATTACTCACCTATCAGGGTAGTTTGGAGGCGCAGGTCGATACACGCACCGCTGAGCTAGCCAGGGCCAACGACAAAGTGCGCGAATGGGGCAAGAAATTGGAGGAACGAGTGCAGGAGCAGGTCACGCAGCTCGACCGTCTGGGCCGCCTGAAGGGTTTTTTCTCTCCGCAGCTCGCTGAGTCGATCCTAAGTGGTGGCGGCGAAGAACTGTTGAAAACGCACCGCCGCGAAGTGGTGGTCGTTTTCCTGGATCTGTGTGGATTCACCGCCTTCACCGACAGCTTCGAGCCCGAAGAGGTCATGGCGGTGCTCGGCGAATACCACCGCGTGATGGGGCAGCTCGTTGTGGCCCATGAAGGCACGCTCGAGCGCTTCGCCGGCGATGGGCTAATGATTTTCTTCAATGACCCAGTCGAGCTCGATAACCCAGCGGAAAGCGCGGTGAAGATGGCGCTCGCCATGCAGCAGCAATTCGTGCCTCTGCGTGCGGCGTGGAAGGAGCGCGGTTACGACCTCGACTTGAGTATTGGCATCGCGCAAGGCTACGCCACGCTCGGCGCAATCGGTTTCGAGGGGCGCTGGGATTACGCCTGTATTGGCAGTGTCACCAATCTCGCCGCGCGGTTGTGCGACGAGGCCAAGGGCGGACAGATCATTACCAACAAGAAGGCGCTGGCACAGATAGAGGGTATGATCCAGACGGAAGCGCAGGGTGAGCTAATGCTTAAAGGTATCGCGAAACCGGTGCAAGCGTTGAACGTCACGGGGTTCAAGTCCTGACTTTTTAGGTTGTTTGGCACTGCCCTAGTTTTCTAGACACAAATAAAGGGATAAGCTCATTGCTTGGTAGCATCATTCGATTTGATAAATATAACTTCCCGCATAGAATATTATGCTGGGTAAATCCCTAATTATCTTATAGAACATAACCATGAATACAGACTCACTCGCTAGGTTAGCCATCTTCTCTAATCTAGAACCGCAGCAACTTGACGTGCTCAAGCAGTATTCTGCCATTCGCACCTATCCCAAAAATACCGTCATCATCCATGAGGGTGACGAAGCATCCACCCTGTATTCCATTGAGTCAGGCAAGGTCGATGTCTATTTAAGCAATGAGGATGGCAGAGAAATTATCATTAATGAACTGAGTGCTGGGGATACCTTTGGTGAATTAGGGCTGATTGATGATGCATCGAGATCGGCATCCGTTCGAACAACAAAAGCTAGCAAGATGATCGTCATACAAAAAAGTGGATTTAATGAGTTGCTCTCCAGCCACCCAGAATTGGGTTTACATATTTTGAAATACCTGACCAAGCTTGTGCGCGCCCTCAGTTACTCCATACGAAGCCTGGCACTAATGGACGTATATGGGCGCGTTGCTAGGCTATTTCTCGATTTGGCTGAGGAGGAAGAAGGCGTATTAGCTATTCGTCACAAGCTAACCCAACAAGACATTGCCAACAGGATTGGCGCTTCAAGAGAAATGGTTGCACGAATAATGAAAGACCTGATAAAAGGCGGCTATATACACCAGCAAGGCGGTGTACTCATTATTAATGAAAGCTTATCTCAATCTTGATAGCGAATGTCGCGAATATTTAAGGTGTGCATTTCCCTCTAAGTGCTTACTCGGTCAATTCGCTGCGGCTTGCTAAGGAATCGCTTTTTCCTAACTGACCGCGACAACCGCCTCTGGTGAAACCTTTACCCTCTGTGCACCTATTATTGATTACCGAAGTGGGGACAATAATATTTTCGAGATCGCCGTGACTTGCTGTGGTGATATTTTTACCCAACTTACCTCGACAACCGCGTCTGGAGAGGCCTTTACCCTCTGAGCAACTATTATTGATTGCAGAAGTGGAGGCAATAGTCTTTTCGAGATCGCCGTGACTTACTGTGGTGGTATTCATACTCAACTGGCTACGACAACCGCGTCTGGAGAGGCTTTTACCCTCTGGGCATCTGTTATGGCTTGTAGATGTGGGGCTAATCACCGCAGCGATATCGCCACGAGTTAATACGGCATTCCCTTTTCTCAGTTGACTGCGATTACTACGTCTGGAGTCATGTCGATGCTCCATTGAACTTCCCGACTGAGTGATTAATAAATCAGCTAAAGCCCCAGCAGACTCACTGCTCGGTAGTGTATCGCTCGCATTACACGTTAAGGGGATGATCAGTGCAATCACCGCTATCATTTGGTTACAGTACGTTGAATTAGTCATCAGTTATCTCCAGCTATTGAACCTAGCCACGATTGGCCTCGGTAGTTTCAAAAAGTGCCGCTTAGCTTTGAGCTTCTCAAAGGGCTTGAAAGCGATATCGTTATTGCTATGCGTTAGGATGTAGTGACAGCTAATTTACAGAGATAAAAGGCAGGGATCTGTAACGGATTACAGGTCATTTTTGTGACATATTCACACTTTCTTGAGACGGTATTATTGATGAAGCCTATTCTATAGAGTGCCCACTAGAATTTGAGAGTGGCGCCGCTCTAGGATTCTTAAGCGACATCCACTTGTGATTTTGGTTAAAAAAGATGAGTTGTACGCCGAGCTTTCAACGTGGTGATCTCGGTTTTGACTGTTGATTGCCGTGTGGTTGCAGGTTCGATCTACTTATTTGCTGTGAAGAGCCCTTGAATCAGGGTGGGGTGGCGTCAGCACTTAGGCTGTTAGGTACTAGCAGCGTAAAGGAGGGCTTGTTCTGGCGAGTTGCCTATTTTGGATTAAGCCCCGTCAAACAGTAGCTTGCAGTTTGTCATGCCGGGTATGCGCCGGTAGTTCAGGCTTTTACAGGTCCGCTTTAAGTGTTGCAGCGTGCCAATAACTCGGCCAAAGCGCCCCTCAAATTGGGTGCTGAGGGTGATCCAGTGATCGGCCGTAATGTTCAAGCGGGTGAGAATTGGCGGGATGTTGTGGTCGATAGCACCGCGCTTGTCGTTACGTACGATGCGCGCCGTCCAGTCGACAAGTTCGAGATAATCACTAAGGCGGCAGGGGAGTCCGTCGGGCATGTCTTGGCGGGAGTTGCCGGCAAAGCGCATGAGACTCTTTTCTTGTTGTTGAGGGTGATTGATCTGGTGGGCTGTTTTGGCCCTGGTGATGCGCTTTTTAACGGAGGTGTGGTGTGAGCGTTCCGGCGTCTTTGCCATCTTCGCGCGCAGGGGGTTGAGGTCAACATAGGCCATGCAAGCAAACAGGGCCTGTTCATCTAATAAAGCCTGGGATTTAAAGCGACCCCCCCAAAAACGGCCTGTGCATTGATCTTCCTTATTCGCCTGGCGGGCGATACCCTCATTAATCAGGCGCATAAACCAGCTGATATCCTGTAAGCGCTGCCGCCAGGTTTCGATAATGGCCTTTAAAGCGTCTTGTTCGGCCTTGAGCAGCGGCTCACCGCGTGAATAGCGCTGACTGAGTAGATTGCCCTTAAAGAGCTGGTGCCAGCGCTCAATCACTGCAAGATCACTCAATTGCTCTGCTTGTGGCGCGTTAATATGCAGCACCACATGGTAATGGTTCGACATCACTGCATAGGCGGCAACATCGATACAAAAAACCTGTGCCAATGCGAGCAATTTATCTTCAACCCAGCCACGGCGGTGCTCAAAGCTCTCGCCGCAGAGAAAGGCCCTGCGCACACAGCGCGAAACACAGTGGTAGTAGGGGGTTGCCTCGAGTGAGACTTGCTGGCTTCTGGCCCTGGTCATGGCTTTCTCATCCTGGAAAAGGTGTTTGATGCTGAGGAATTATGGTCAAGGCGGGGGGATTTGCTAAAGATGGTTTTACAGTAAGGGGTGCTAGTTTTATTCAATGAAGATATTAATATGGCTGTCCTATAGTTGCAGCTCTCTCTCCTATAGTTGCAGCTCTCTCCAAACAACTACTTACAGCTGGCCATATTGGGTCTACGCTGCTAGTGCCGGGTTGTACAGTTCTGTTTTAAGTGATTCAGCGTGCCAATAATACGAGCAATACGCTGCTTAAATAGGGTGCTGAGAGAGCCAGTTGTCGGCGATAATGTTCAAGTGGGTGAGTATTGGGGGTATGTTGTTGTCGATAGCCCCACGCTTGTTGTTGTGAACTATACGCCCCGTCCAGTCGAACAATTCTAGATATTCACTAAGGCGGTACATGACTGAAACTGCAAGTTAAGCTGAGTATTCAAATAAAAAAATTCTTTAAAAGGACAAAATTAAGTTGTGTATCAAGGCTGGGCTTCTAATGGGGGGCTAGAAATTGCTAATTGTCTGCGGAGATCTACAAGCAGGCGCTCGCCAGATAGGTTTTTGTCCCGCAGTACCAGCGGTTTGTTCTTCAATCCAAACGGTATGCCTGTCGGGGGGCGTTCATTCATTCCTGGTCTATGATGAAGTGCCTTCACGAAATTATGTGAACTAGCCCATGATTTTGTGGCCATTGGTAAGAGATGTCACCGCTGTTTGTGCTTAGACGAGCACAGGGAAAACATTGCAAAGGACTGAACCCTCGCGTTGAAAGGATGAGGTCAGCACTATGTATCACGCTCAGTGTGTTAGCTTTAATTGGTTTACCGGTCGTAAAGTATGGTTGTTTCGTGAGCTCCAGGGTTCGAGTTTTGGTGACCCCTGGCAGTCTTCGCTGGTGGTGATTCAGGCACATTATTTGTGTCGCGATGCCGAACTCTTATTGGTGGAAGGTTTGAGCGAGACCAGTCAATTTCGCAAACTGCGTGAACGATTAAAAAGACTCGGCTTTAGGGTCGCACATGCTAGCCGTCACGGGCGAATTAAGTGTTACCCCGTGGCTTAACTGTGTAGCTTGCATTTTGCTCGGGTTTTTTTGGTAAAAATACCTCTCCCCTTGATAGCTCAGAGGGGCCTTAGCCTCACTGAGTCAAGCCGTGCCACCACAGTCCTCAATCTTGTAGTGGCACAGGTGGCTCAAATACCCCTTGAAGCAATAACGCCAGCCTTTTCGAGGTCGGCTATTTGTTGTGCCGTGTAATTTAATTGTTCGCGTAGGATTTCATGATTGTATTGCCCCAATGTGCCTGCGCGCAGGTCGGGCGGCTCGGGGAATTCTGAAAATCGCAGCGGGGTGCGGGGAATACGGATATCACCAAACACCTCATCGGTAATGGTTCTAACACAGCCTCTTTCCTTGACGTGGGGATGATCCATAAACTCGGGGATGGTGAGGATGGGTGCGCAGGCTACCCGGTGCGCCTCGAGAACTTCAATGGCTTGTTCGACACTGCCCTGGGTATCGAGCCAGCCCTGAATAGCGGCGTTGATTTCCTCTCGGTATTTGCCCGTATCACCGGGGTTTTTAAAACGAGCGTCGCTGGCCCATTCCTCGCGGCCAATGGCCTTGCATAGGCCGGCCCACTGATTGAGGCCGACAAGGAATAAATAGCGACCTTTACACTTGAATATACCCGCTGGTGCCAGCAGGTGGTGGTCGGCGCCGGCCCGTGTGGCGACTATTTGCCCGCCCGTTGAGTCGTAGAGTTGCACGCTTAATTCGTGAAAGCTGAACAGTACTTCGATTAGTGAAATGTCGATATATTGCCCCTGGCCACCGCGTAGACGGTGCATCAAGGCCGTAACGATGGCGCCATAGGCGTGGGCGCCGGTGGCGATATCGCCGAAGGCGAAGTCACCGAAAATGGGTGTGTCATCTTTTTTGCCGAGCAGGTCGATGATGCCGGCATAGGACTGGCCGATCCAGTCGAAGCCCGGTAGGTGCGAGAGGGGGCCGTTCTGGCCAAAGCAGGAGATGGAGCACATCACCAGGCCGGGATTGATGGTTTTTAGGGTATCCCAGTCCAGGTTGTGTTGCTTCATCACACCGGGGGAAAAGTTCTCGATCACCACATCGGCTTCTTCGATTAACTGATGGCAAATCTCCTGACCTTCCGGGGTCGAGATATCGATGGCCATGGTTTTTTTGCCGATATTGTGCTGAATAAAATAGCCACTGCGGCCTTCACGTTGCATCGGTAGGGTGCGCGCGAGTTCGCCACTGAGGGGTTCAATTTTAATCACTTCGGCACCGTGCTCAGCCATGATTTTGGTGGCGTGGGGGCCGGCGACGACGTGGGTGAAATCGACGACTTTAAAACCTTCCAACATGCGCTTTGACATGTTCCTCTCCTTGTTATTATTAACGCTTATTTTGGTTTTTTTATCAGGCGCTTTTACGTTTCTTATTTATATTTATTGTTACGGCTTTTTTCCATAAGAGCGCGTGTCTTCGACATTAACACTCTCAACCGGGTCGTGCATAGGGTGTTTAAGCTCACTGCTGCATGGGCCGCTTCTGTAATTTCCTTTGTAGGGTGCGCCGGTGCATGCCCAATGCGCGGGCGGTAGCGGAAATATTGCCATCGTTTTCCTGTAGTACGCGCTGTATGTGCTCCCATTCGAGTCGATTAACAGAGGGTGGCTGCTCGGCCAGAGGGGAGTCGGCGTTGCCGGTATTGGCCTCAAAGGCGGATAAAATCTCACCCAGTCCAGCGGGTTTACAGAGGTAGTTATTGGCGCCGAGTTTGATGGCTTCAACAGCGGTGGGGATGCTCGAGTAGCCGGTGAGCACCACAATTTTAATGTTGTTATCAATCGCTTTTAGTTGTTCGATTAAATGCAGTCCGGAATAGTTGACCAGTTTTAAATCGACAATGGCTCGTGAGGGTCGATACAGTTTGCAGAGATCTACTGCGCGCACTTCATCGTTGGCGACATAACAGGTCGGGCCACGACGTTGCAGGCTACGGGCCAGGGTGTCGGCAAAAATCTGGTCATCATCGACAATTAAATAGCTTTCATTGTGAGTGTCGGGGGTCTGGTTCATAGCCTGTCTGCCGTATTAAGGGGGAGGGTGACGGCGGTGAGTAGACCGCCGCCATCGGCATTTAACAGGCTTACCTGGCCACCATGACGGTTGAGACTGCTGTGTGTCAGAAAAAGACCGAGACCGAGGCCGCCGGGTTTGTCACTGGGAATGGGTTTGCCCATTTTTTCCAATTGCCCGGGGCTAAGACCGGGGCCGTGGTCGCGAATGTCGATGTACAGGCTGCTTTGATCCCAGTGGATATCAATTTCCAGTTGTTGGGGGCTAGCGTCTGCGGCGTTATTGAGCAGGTTGAGTAAGGACTGCTGAATGACAGGGTGAAAGCAGGCATCAATATTGGGGACATCGCTGTCGATATTGATCCTGGGTTTGATATCGGGCCGGATCAGCATCCAGTTGTCGAGTAGACCTTCCACATATGTGGTGACGGCCATTGGGCTGGAACCCTCTTCGATGATGCTAGCGGCATTGACAAGGCTTTGCAGGGTTTTGCGGCAGCGGGCAATTTGCTGGTTGAGGGTGGCCATATCCTGTTGCTGGTGTGGGTCGGTGACTTCTTCGGCCAGGTTGTCGATGAGTAGTTTCATGGTATTGAGTGGTGTGCCTAGCTCATGGGCGGCACCGGCGGCGAGGGTGGCGATGGCGAGTAGCTGCTCGTCCTGCATTTGTTCTTCTTGCTGGGCGTTGAGCTCGGCCTCCTGGGCACGTAGAGCGGCGGCCATGCGCACGACAAAATAGGTGATAAGCCCTGCGCTCAGGGCGAAGTTAATCCACATGCCGAGAATGTGCAGGTTAAAGCCGCTGCTGTCATGGTGGGGCGTGAGCTGCGTAAACGGTTGGTAGTAGATAAGAAGAATGCTGTAGGCGAGGATGGAGAGGCCGGTAATGCCCCAGGTCATTGCCATTGGCAGGCTGATAGCGGCGATGCTAATGGGGACTAAGTAATAGGATATGAAGGGGTTGGTGGCGCCACCACTAAAATAGAGCAGGACGGTGAGAGAGCTGATATCGACCAGGAGGTGGGCGCCAAATTCTTTTTCGGAAATTGCCGTTGCCCAATGGCTGCGCCACTGGGTGAGCACGTTGACAATGGCAAAGCCGATGACCAGGGCGCTGATGACGCCTATGGGCAAGCCCAGGGGGAAGACTTGCGTGAAATAGTAGAGGGCGAGTATTTGTCCACCGAGGGCGATATAGCGAATATTGGCCAGGCGGCGCAGGTTTTGTCGAGAGGCGGAAATGGGGGGGCTGGACTTGCTCAAAGTTGGCGGCTCATTGGCAAAGGGTGTCTGTCATTATGAATGTTCCATGCTATCAAATCGCCACGGCCAAGCGCAGCCTGTCCCTGCTGAGTGAGCCGATAAAAGCAGGCTCCGGTTTGTCGGGCCGGTGTTAAAGCACGACTTAGTTTTCCATGCTCACTGCCACGCGGTCACCAAAAAGGCCGCAGTATTGGGCAATGCCGGTAATAGGATCGCGGCTAGTACTCGTGGCACTGGGATATACCTGCAAGGTGCCCGCGTCATCGAGAGTCTTGCTGGCGACAATGATTGCTTCCATTTCGCTAGTGGTTTGCATGGCTGAGGGCAGGGTTTTATCGACGCGGCTGCCCTTTTGCGCATAAACCGCTGGGGCATGTAGGGCGATAGGGATAAGGGATAGGGGTAAGACTTTATTCATGTGTAAGACGGATGCAAATAGAGTCCTTGAATTTTACCTGTGCCAGGGTATTGAACCGATGCGACACGTTGTCGCATCGGTTTCTCGGGCCATTTGTTAAAGGCTAGCGCTTGTATTGGCGTGGGGATACCGATACATTGCGTGCTGAAAAAAACAAGGGTGTTGGCATGTTAGATAAGACCTTGATTGGCAAGAGTTTTCCGCCGCTGCTGGTGGATGTCGATAAGTGGCAATTAAAGTTTTTTGCCAAGGCAGTGAGCGAAGAAAACCCGATATATTTTGATGAGCAAGCGGCCATAGCCGAGGGTTATCGCTCCATACTGGCGCCACCGACCTACGGCGTTACCCTGGGCTGCGCCGTGCCCGACCCCTTTTCCCGCGCCAAGGCGGTGGGCCTGGATGCAACCAAGATTTTACACACCGCTCAGAGCTTCGAATATTTTGAGCCGATTTGTGGGGGCGACCAGATCACGCTGGTGGCGACCATTACCGATGTCTTTGAAAAGCGCGGTGGTGCCTTTAAATTTATGGTCGAAGAAACCGTGGCCACTAATCAATTGGGCCAGTTGACCACCCGTTTTCGTCAAACTGTGGTTGAGCGAGCTTAAGCATTGGCGGCCAGCGAGATAAGGATCCATAGAAAAATATGAAAGACCTGATTTTTGATCAAATTGCTCTCGGCGATGCGCTGCCGAGTTTAACTAAAGCGCCAATTACCCGTACCACCCTGGCCTATTTCTGTGGTGCCTCGAATGATCACAATCCGCTACATGTTGATAGTGATTTTGCCCGCGCTGCAGGCGCCGATGATGTCTTTGTACACGGCATGCTAGATATGGCCTATATGGGGCAATTATTGACGGGCTGGGTGTCGCAGCGAGATATCCTCAGTTTTGGCGTAAAGTTTGGTGCCATCGTCTATGTCGGCGACACCATTACCTGCCGTGGTGAGGTGGTGGACAAAGTCGAGCGCGAGGGCGTGTATGCCGTAAAACTGAAGCTTCGCGCCGTCGACCAACATGGCGATCTGAAACTGTCAGGTGAAGCCCAGGTGAGGGTTGGGGCACCCGCAGTCGCAGGCTAGTTTGAATAAATAAAAGCGTAGTGACTGTCAGCGATAATTTTATAAATAAAAAATGCCCCGGCTGTTGATGGGCCAGGCCGCACAGGAGAGTGGATAGATGACCGATTACCGACCATCGTGGATGGATGAAAACCTCGATATTTACCGCAATTCCGTCAGCCGTTTCGTGGAAAACGAAATGCAGCCAAACGACGAAAGATGGCGTGAACAGGGCCACATTGACAAGGAGCTTTGGCGCAAGGCCGGTGCTCAGGGTTTTCTCTGTAGTGATATCCCCGCCGAATACGGTGGTGGTGGCGCCGATTTCCGCTATGAGGCGGTATTTTTCGAGGAGCAATGGCGCCGCGGTTTGACCGGCATGGGCCAGGGTGTCCACAGCATCAGCGCGCACTATATTCTCAACCACGGTACCGAGGCGCAAAAACATCAGTACCTGCCCAAAATGGCCAGCGGTGAGATGATTGCGGCCATAGCGATGACCGAGCCGGGTACGGGCTCGGACTTGCAGGCGATCACCACGAAAGCGGTGAAAGAGGGTGAACACTATCTTATTAACGGTTCTAAGATCTTTATCACCAACGGTTATCTCTGTGAACTATTGGTGCTGATCGTCAAGACCGATGCCAATGCGGGGAGTAAAGGCCTGTCGCTGTTGTTGCTTGAGACGGCGGATTTACCCGGTTATCGCGTTGGTAAAAAACTCAAAAAAATGGGCCAGAAAGCTCAGGACACGGTCGAGCTATTTTTTGAAGATGTACGTGTTCATGAAAGTCAGATGCTCGGCGGTGAAGAGGGCAAGGGCTTTTATCAGTTAATGAGCGACTTGCCCTATGAGCGCAGCACCGTGGGTATTCAGGGTGTGGCGTTAATGGAGGGAGCCATTGCCGAAACGCTGAAATATGTAAAAGAGCGGCATGTCTTCGGCAAGCCCTTGATGGACATGCAAAACACCCGTTTCAAGTTGGCCGAAGTGGCCTCACTGACCCGAGCAGCTCGTGTTTTTATCGATAGTTGTGTCGAAAAAGTAGTGTCTGGAGAACTCGATAATGCCACTGCCTCCATGTCTAAGTGGTGGATTTCAGAGCTACAACAGAAGATAGTCGATGAGTGTCTGCAATTACATGGCGGCTATGGCTATATGGACGAATACTTGATCTGCCGTATGTACGCCGATAGTCGTGTTGCGCGAATATATGCTGGCACCAGTGAAATTATGCTGGAGGTTGTGGCGCGCAGTTTGTAAATTTTTGTTGACTCTGACACAGTGAGTTAGTTCGCTAATAATGTTAAAGACGACATGGAGTGTCGTCAAAGGATGGGCGTGGGTTTGTCAAAGGAGGACATAAACCCCTGCCAGAAGTGTGAGAGATGGCCGTTTGGGAGAGTATTTAACCTTTGAGCCCGTGAGCACCACTGAAACCTGTTGGCTGGTGAAGACTCTTCTTATACTCCGCACTTTGGGATTTCGCTCAGTTACCGAGCGGGGGGAGCAATGAGTTTTGTACGCGAATTATGGCGTGTCGAGAACCTGGGGTTTTGCCCTATGGCTGATTCATGCGCCGTTACCCGTCTGACGGGGCTGTGCACTTGAATCGTAGAACACCTTTTTTCATGGCTGTTGCCTTTGTGCCTGTAGCCCTGAGCCTGCATTTTTTAGCGGCCTTGCCCCTCACTGACAACATCCTTCTCTTCCTCTTGCTGGCTCTGTCTTTCGCACTCGGCTCTCTTGTGCTGACGATGCAACGCCGGCCAACTCTTCCCGTCGTGGAGCCCACCAGTAGGGCCGAGGGTTCCCTCGAGGAAATTGCCAATATTTGTAAGGTGATCGTTTGGCAGGTCGATAGTGCTGGCGTGTTTACGCAAATTATAGGCTGGCAGGGTATCAATCAGGAGATCGATCCGGCGGATTTACTCGGGCGGGATATTGATGTCCTCAAGGGTGATTACCCGGAGTTTTACGCCCTGTTACAGCGTGCCCAGGATGGCGAGGAGTTTGTCGATTATAGCGACTTTGGTACGCAGACCTATCAGCACAGTTACTCGAAGCTTGCCGCAGTGGCGGGGCGAGCGGGCGGTTTTCAGTGTATCTCCCTGGATGTCGGTGAAGACCAGCGGCTTTATAACCGCCTGGCGTTCACCGAACAACTGATCGCCACCTCCGGTAAGGCAGTGGTTATCTTTAATCGCAACCGCCAGCTACTGAGCGTTAACCAGGCCTTTACCCGGATGACAGGGTTTTCTCGCCAGGAGCTACTTGCTCTGGCAGCTAAAGGTGGCGAGCATAGCGGGCTTATCGCCCATCCCGATGCCGCTTTTTTTAAGAGTGTATTGCAGACGCTCAAACAGTATGGTCAATGGACGGGTGAAGTGGCATTGCGACGTCGTTCCGGTGAGCAATTTTCCGCCAATGTTTCCCTCAGTGCGATTCGGGGTAATGGCGGTAGCTTGACCCACTATGCGGCGTTTTTTTCCGACTTGAGTCACATGAAGCGCAGCCATGAAGAGCTGCGCTATTTAGCGACCCACGATAACTTGACGGACCTGCCCAACCGGCGTCTATTTCTTGACAGGCTTGATCAGGGTATTCAACGGGCCAAGCGCAGCCAGCGCCAGCTCGCTGTTTTCTTCATCGACCTGGATAACTTCAAGCTCATCAATGACACTCTGGGGCATCACTTTGGTGATGACCTGCTAAAGGAAATCGCGCGGCGACTGCTCACTGTCGTCAGGCAGAGCGATACCGTGGCTCGCCTGGCGGGGGATGAGTTTACGGTGATCGCCGAAAATATTCATGACCTGGGCGAAGTGCGGGCGATAGCAGAGAAAGTATTGACCTGCTTCGAAAAAACCTTTGCATTCAACGACCAACAGCTGGAGGCGACGGCAAGCGTTGGCATTGCAGTCTATCCCGATGATGGCGCGGACCTGGATAGCTTGATGAAACAGGCCGATGGGGCTATGTACAAGGCGAAGGCGGCGGGTAGAAACGGCTACTACAGTTTGCACGATGGTGAAAGTAGTCGCGCATCCGCCCGCCAGTTTTACCCTTCAGAATTGCGCCTGGCTTTGAAACGCAAACAGATGTCGGTGGTCTATCAGCCCCTGTTTGATATTCAGCAGCGCCGAGTAGTCGGCTGTGAATGCCTGCTGCGCTGGAACCACCACGCCCGCGGGTTAATTAAGCCCGGCGATTTTATGCTGGTGTCTGAGGAGGCCGGAATTACCACGGCGCTCGGCGAGTGGACCTTGAATGAGGTCTGTAGCCAAATGCGCAGTTGGCAATTACAGGGCATGGATGTGGCATATGTCTCCATTAATATTGAAATGTCTCAGATAGCCGATCCGGCCTACCCAGAATTAATACTCGACGCCCTGGAGCATCAGAAGCTCGATGCCTCCTGTTTAATGTTTGAAATTGGCGAGGAATTGGTGCTTGCCAACCTTACCCAGGTGACCCAGTTTATTCGCACCCTGAACCAAATGGGTATTCGTTTTTGTGTCGATGGTTTTGGCTCCTCTGGTAAGAATTCCAACTATCTGAAAAACTTGCCCGTCGAAGCACTCAAGCTCGACCACCGGCTCTTGATGCGGGTCAATGGTACGCGCCAGCATATCGACCTGATCCAGGCTCTTACCGGCATTGGCGACATTCTTGATAAAACGGTGATTGCGGTTGGCGTCGAACGGGTGCGCCAGGAGGAGGTATTGGCGGAAATCGGCTGTCATTTTGCCCAGGGTTTTCTCTACGGTAAGCCGATGAGTGCCGAGTATTTCGGTAAGAGTTACCAGCAATTGGCGGCCAGCCAAGGGTCGCGTTTAAACTAGTACTTCACCTCCGCTTCCGTTAGCGGTAGTACAAAACGCTCTGCCATACCGCCCTTGGCTCGGGTCGCGCAGGGGTGAATCATTTACTGGTTTGTGTTATCTAAAAACAGGATACTTGCAGGTCACAAAATAGTGGGCAAATTACCCGCCCTGCCACTAGACTCTGCGCCAAAATATCAAAGCCAGCACCGCCCCCGGTGCTTTTCGACAATAGTAATTCGACGGATAACAAACGATGACCGATTACACCGCCCCTCTCGATGAGATGAACTTCCTCGTCAATGACGTACTCGGCATAGCCAAAATAGCGACCTTGCCCGGTTATGAAGAGTGTTCCTCAGAACTGGTTGAAGCCATTTATGGCGAGGCCGGGCGCTATTTTTCAGAAGTGATCGCTCCGACCAATCAAAGTGCCGATGGTGAGGGCTGCCGCGTTGAAGATGCAGCGGTGGTAAGTGCGCAGAGCCTTGACGGTTTGTACCAGGGTTTTGTTGCTGCGGGCTGGCCGGCACTGAGCGGTGATCCGCAATTTGACGGTCAGGGTATGCCCCATCTGGCAGGTGTTGCCGTCGAGGAAATGTGCCAAAGCGCCAATTTAAGCTTTTCCCTCTTGCCCCTACTGACCAAGGGTGTGATTACGGCAATCGAGCGCTTTGCCAGTGATGAGCAAAAGGCCGCCTACTTGCCGCAGCTGATTAGCGGAGAGTGGACCGGCACCATGAACTTGACCGAATCTCAGGCCGGCACTGACCTGGCGGCCGTGCGTGCCAAGGCCGTGCCCGTCGATGATCACTATCTGATTTCGGGGCAGAAGATATTTATCACCTGGGGTGATCATAGCTACACCGACAATATTGTACATTTGGTACTGGCCCGCACGCCCGATGCTCCGGAGGGCGTGAAGGGTATTTCGCTGTTTATCGTGCCTAAATTTATTCTCGATGCCGATGGTCAACCTGGTCAGCGCAATGATGTCTATCCGGTTAGCGTTGAACATAAAATGGGCATACACGCCAGTCCGACCTGTGTGCTTAGCTTTGGTGACAACGACGGTGCTGTGGGTTATTTGATCGGCAACGAGAACGAAGGCCTGAGTTATATGTTTGCGATGATGAATCACGCTCGTCTGGCCGTTGGCCTGCAGGGTGTCGCCATCGCCGAGCGGGCCTACCAGCAGGCTGTCAGCTACGCCCGCGACCGTGTGCAGGGCAATGCACCGGGGCAGGCGGAAAGGGTTACGATCATTCATCACGCCGATGTACGGCGCATGTTGATGATGATGAAATCTCAGACCGAGGCGGCTCGTGTGCTGTCTTATTCTGCTTTCGCCCATTGGGATTATCTCAGTCACAGTCCCGATGCTGAAACTCGTGCCTACCACCAACGCCGGGTCGATTTCCTCACGCCGCTGGTCAAGGCTCTCGCTACAGAGGTCGGCAACGAGGTCGCCTATATTGGCGTACAAGTACACGGTGGCATGGGCTTTATCGAGGAGACGGGCGCCGCACAATATATGCGGGATGCTCGTATTTTGCCTATTTATGAGGGCACCAACGGCATTCAGGCCTTGGACCTGATCGGTCGTAAATTGCTGCGCGATCAGGGTGTGGCGGCCAGTGAGTTGTTTGCCGATTTAAAACGAGACTTGCAGAGTGCCGAGGAAGTGGGTTTGGCGCATTTGGCCGAGCCGGTATTAAACAGTTTCGGGCAGTGCGAAGAGGCAATTGCCTTTGTTTTTGAACAAGCCCGTAGTGATGCCCATTTTGCTGGTGCAGTGGCCTTCGATTTATTGTTGCTCATCAGCAATAGCGTTGCGGCGGCCTTGATGGTGAAAAGTGCTAGCGCCGCCCAACAAAAGCTTAATGCTAACAGCGACCAGACCTTGTTCTACACAACCAAGTTGGCAACGGTACAGTTTTATATTGAGCACGTATTGCCGCGAACGGAGGCCTATTTCCGTTCCTTGAAATTTGGTCACGCTTCAACCATGGCGGTGGCTGTCGAGGCCTTTTAAGCCTGGCTACTTAGTAAACTCACCAGCTATCTGCCGGCACCAGTCGGCAATACGCTGTGTGCTGAGTTCAAACTGACTGTCCTCGTCCAGGGCCAGGCCGAAGAAGTGCTGGCCATCGGGGCTGAGGGCTTTGGAGGCGCTAAAGCGATAACCGGCAACGCTGGTTAGGCCTATAGTCCTCGCCCCGAGACTGTCAACCTTGGTCCATAAATATCCCAGAGCATCCTGAAACCACTCGGGGTAACCCTCCTGATCGCCGAGGCCGTAGATGGCCACGGTTTTTCCGACCCAGTTGATGGTGTCGATACTGTCCCAGCTATTCTCCCAGTCCTCCTGTAGCTCGCCGTAATCCCAGGTGGGAATGCCGAAAATAATATGCGAGTAGTCGGCGGCGCAATCTATAGCTGTGTCGGCGATATTGTAGATGTCGACCTGTAGCTGGGGGGCGAGTGCGGCGGCAATTTTCTCGGCGGCGATTTCCGTGTAACAGGTGGAGGAGCCGTAAAATAATGCGATGCTGCCACGCGGCTTCTGGGCACTGGTATCACTTTGGTTCACTAGCGACAGCCCTGGAAGTCGAGTTGGCGCCACACCTCATAGACGATCACCGCCGCGGCATTGGATAGGTTCATACTACGGCTGTTGGCCTGCATGGGAATACGCAAGATATTCTCCTTTGCTAAGGCCTCGATAAATTCCCGGCTCAGCCCGCGCGTTTCTGGGCCAAACACGAAAGTGTCATTGGCCCGGAAGCGGGGCTGGCAGTGAGTGTTTGAGCCCTTGGTGCTAATGGCAAAAATACGTGGTGCTTGTTCCTCGTTCTGTTTGCGAGCCCCTGGCGTTTGGTTCTCTAGCCCGTGATTTGCTACTAGTCCTTGATCTGCTAGCAGCCCTTGATCTATTAGATAGTCCTGCCAGCATCCATGGCTTTTAACCGCTTGCCATTCACCGTAGTCAAGTCCGGCGCGGCGCAGTTTTTTGTCATCCATAGCAAAGCCCAGGGGCTCTATGAGGTGAAGATGAAAGCCGGTGTTGGCACAGAGGCGGATAATGTTGCCGGTATTGGGGGGAATTTCTGGCTCAAACAGCACGATATTGGGCATGGGGATCTTGTCGAGTAAAAACGCAATTTTCGCTGTATTAATGGGCTCATTACAAGGCCTGTTTTGTTATCGTCGGTATGAGATGGTATAGGCGCTTGTGCCTGATCAGACTGTGTGTAAAATCCCCGCTTGATGTGCGCTGTGTCGGCTGACAAAGGGTGCTCTTAAACTTTTATTAATGAGTAATCGATGCACCTGAAATGTATCAAGCTGGCGGGCTTTAAATCCTTCGTCGACCCCACGACCGTGTCTTTCCCCAGTAAGCTCTGTGCTGTGGTTGGCCCCAATGGCTGTGGTAAGTCGAATATTATCGATGCCGTGCGCTGGGTGATGGGTGAGAGCTCGGCCAAGCATTTGCGCGGCGAGTCGATGACCGATGTTATTTTTAATGGCTCAGGTGGCCGCAAGCCGGTGGGTCAGGCCTCGATAGAGCTGGTTTTTGACAACAGCGATGGCACTCTCAGTGGTGAATACGCCAGCTACAGTGAAGTATCTGTGCGGCGCATGGTCTCTCGCGAAGGTCAGTCGAATTACTACCTGAATGGTAGTAAATGTCGGCGCCGCGATGTCACCGATGTCTTTCTTGGTACCGGTCTGGGCCCGCGTAGCTATTCGATTATCGAACAGGGCATGATTTCCAACCTGATTGAATCAAAGCCCGAAGAATTGCGGGTATTTATCGAGGAAGCTGCCGGGATATCGAAGTATAAGGAGCGTCGCAAGGACACCGAAAGTCGCATCCGTCGCACCCGGGAAAACCTCGAGCGCCTTACCGATATTCGCGAAGAGCTGGGGCGTCAGCTGTCTCGTCTCGAGCGTCAGGCCGAGGCGGCGGGCAAATACACTATTTTCAAGCAGGAGGAACGTCTCCTGCGGGCTCAGTTACAGGCCCTACGCTGGTACGACCTGGACCAGCAGGCGCAAATCAAACGCGAAATCATCAGCGAGCAAAGCCTGCAAATTGAAGCCTATCTGGTCGATAGAGCTCACCAGGGCGCGGAGCTGGAGAGGTTTCGCCTCGAACATACTGAGAATAGCGATAAGTTCAACGAAATTCAGAGCCGCTACTATGCGGCGGGTGCCGAAGTTGCGCGCCTTGAACAGTCGATAAAGCATGCCGAAGATAGAGCCCGCGAGTTGCGCGAGGATCTTGAGCAAACGCGACGCAATTTCGCCGAGTCGGAACAGCATTTACAGTCCGACCAAAGTAAGGCTAAGGGCTGGCAGGCGGAGTTGGCCGAGATCAGCCAGCAGCTAAGCGCCATGCGCGCGGCGGAAGTACTCTCTGCCGAGGCTCTCAAACACTCCGAGCAGGGTATGCAGGGCTGGCAGGCCGAATGGGATGAGTTTAATAAAACCGCTTCGATTGCCCAGCGTGAGGTCGAAGTCCAGCAGTCGCGCATTCAGCACCTCGATACCTCTGTCGATAAGTTGGGGCAGCGCATACAGCGTTTCAACAGCGAGCGGGCCAACCTCGATCAAAGCGCCGAGGGTGAGGATATTGAACTGCTGGAGGCCAATATTGGCGAGTGCACAGAGGAACTGGCGGCCCACGATTGCCAGATCGAAGAGGTGCGCTATCAAATCGAGCAGAGCCGCAGCGAAGGGGTGGCACTTGCCAATGCCCTGAGTAGCGCTCGCGAGCAGGTGCAAACCTTGAGTGGCCGGGCGGCATCCCTGGAAGCCCTTCAACAGGCCTCTCTGGGCGATGATGCTAGTCAACGCACCTGGCTGGAGAGCAATCAGTTATCTTCGGCCACGCGTCTGGCGGACGATTTGCTCGTCGACAGCGGTTGGGAAACAGCCGTCGAGACGGTACTTGGCGATTTCCTGCAGGCGGTGTGTGTCGATAACATTGATGTTTATGCGCAATCCATTGCTGCCATTGATAGTGGTAGTGTTTTACTGCTTGACGAGGCAGTGATTGCCGGCGCCGATAGCAGCGCGCTTACTCAACAACTGCTGGTCAAGGTTAGTGGTGCCGACCGGCGAGCGGCAGCTGTACTGGCCGGCGTTTTGACGGCTGAAAATCTCGATGAGGCCCTGGTATTGCGTGCCAGCCTCGCGCCCCACCAGTCGGTGATCAGTCGCGACGGTCTATGGTTTGGACCCAACTGGGTGCGTGTCGCCCGCGAGGTCGATGCGTCGGCGGGGGTGCTGCTACGCAAGCGCGATCTGGACGAAACCCATAGCCAATTATCGGCCCTGCGCGAGGAAGTCGAGACCTTACTCGAACAGCAGGAAAGCAAGCAGCAAGCCTTAAAGGCCTGCGAAGCCCAGCGCGCGACATTGGATTCCGGCCGCAACGGGTTACAGCAGCAAAGCGCACAGCTGCAGTCGAAACTTAATGTCACCAAGGAGCGTATCGGTCAGATCGCCCAGCAGAAAACCCGCATTGCCGACGAACTGGAAGAGGCGCGCATGCAGCTCGAACAGGATCAGGAGCGCCTGCGCGACTGTCGTCAGGTGCTGGAGTTGGGCATCGAGTCGATGACCGGGGATAACCTGCGCCGCGAACAATTATCGACCCAGCGTGACCAGCTGCGTAAATCTCTGGACGACGACAGACAGCGTGCGCGCCACGATCGCGACAAGGTTCACGAGTTGGCGATGCGAGAACAGTCGGTAAGCACCCAGTTAACGTCGATCAAAGAGGGTATAGCCCGCCTTGAAGTGCAGGTTGAGCGCCTGCAAGAACGTCAACAAAGCCTACTCAACAGTGCCGAAGGTGAGCAAGACCCAGGAAATGATCTCAAGCGCGAGCTAGAGGCTCGCTTAGAGCAGCGCTTGCTGGTGGAGAAAGAACTGAGTGTGGTGCGTGCCCGAGTACAGGAGGCCGAGCACAGCATGCGTGGATGCGAAGCCGAACGCAGTCGTCTCGAAGCCGCTCTGGAAAAACAGCGCAGTGCCCTTGAGCAACAGCGACTCGCCACCCAGGAACTGGAAACGCGAGCGCAGACCATTGCCGAACAGGTGGCCGAGGCCGACTATGTGCTCGCCGAGGTGATTGCCGATTTACCTGAGGATGCCGATGAGCCGGAGTGGCTGAGCCGCTTGCAGCAGGTTGAGAAACGTGTGCAGCGCCTTGGTGCGATCAATCTTGCGGCGGTGGACGAGTTTAAAATTGAGTCGGAGCGTAAAACCTACCTCGATGCCCAGGATGGTGAACTCAATGAGGCGCTGGAAACCCTCGAGAGCGCTATTCGTAAAATTGATCGGGAGACGCGTACGCGCTTCCGGGAAACCTTTGATGCCATCAACCAGTCTTTACAGGCCTTGTTCCCGAAGCTGTTTGGCGGCGGTCATGCCTATTTGGCCTTGACCGGTGATGATTTACTCGACACTGGGGTTACCATCATGGCCCAGCCCCCGGGTAAGAAGAACGCCACCATTCATTTATTGTCTGGGGGAGAAAAGGCCCTGACGGCGATTGCCCTGGTGTTTTCCATCTTCAAACTCAACCCAGCACCATTTTGTATGCTCGACGAGGTCGACGCTCCCCTCGATGATGCCAATGTGGGGCGCTATGCCGGTATGGTTAAAGAAATGTCTGAAACGGTGCAATTTATTTACATTACTCACAATAAAATTGCCATGGAGATGGCGCATCAGCTGATGGGGGTAACAATGAATGAACCAGGGGTTTCCCGTCTTGTGTCAGTCGATGTTGACAAAGCCGTAGAACTAGCACAATAATAACTAAAACAAGTACCTAGATATGCTTTGTAAAGTAAATTACATGAAAAACCATAAGCCTTTTGCCGCCGGCATCAGAAAAATTGGAAAGGTGGATATGCCATGGACCTAGGTAGTCGAGAAATCCTACTTGCGCTAGGCGCACTGTTGATCGTGGCCATTTTGCTGGATGGCCTACGCCGCGTGCGCAGTGCGGGCCGGGGTAAGTTGCGCGTAAAACGTCGTCGTCAGCCTATATTTGACGATGATGATTTTGATGAATTCGGTAGTGAGCTGCCCAATGGCAAGGCTCGCGTGGTGGGTTTTCGGGACCAGGGTAGTGCCGCGGAATTGAGCCAAACCATCAAGGCTAACCGCGAATCTGATAGCAGTCGACTGACCTCACCCTTTCGGGAGTCCGAGTCCGAGCTCGTCGATCCAGAACTCGTCGATCCAGAACTCGTCGATCCAGAGCTCAGCGAGTATCAGTCTGCAGAATTTGATGGCAGCGAAGTTGTTACCGAGCCAGCCCTGGAGAGCCATGAGGGCGAAGCTATGCTCTACGGCGACTCCGCCCTTGATCCAGAGCCTCCCGTCGAGACGAGAGAGGAAACACAAATCTCTTTGTTTAAAGATGATGCCAGCGCCAACGATAAGGCGCTCGAACTTGAAGATGGTTCGCTGGGGCAAGACCCTGTGGATCAGGCCATTGTCGTACCTGCACTAGAACCTCAGAAAAAGAGTCGCAGGGGCAAGACACTCAAAGATGTTTATAGCAGGTCTCGTGGTAGTAAAGGCAAGGCGGGTAGTGCATCCGCTCAAGTTGCGGCTGCGAACGGTGAGGATGTCGTCATCCTCCATCTGATGGCGGAATCGGGTCGGGAGTTCGGGGGCGAGGACTTACTCAAGGCGGTAGTTGACAATGGCATGCGCTATGGCAGCTTGAAGGTTTTTCATCGCCATATGCGCGAAGATGGTTCCGGAGATGTGCTTTTTAGTATGGCCAATGCGGTAAATCCGGGCACCTTTGAATTAAACACCATGGGGGAGTTCTCCACACCGGGGGTGACTTTTATGATGGTGCTGGATGACAGCGAGGAGCCTCTGGCGACTTTTGATCTGATGCTGGCCTGTATTCACGGTGTTAATTCGGCCATTGGTGGGCAGTTGCAAGATCAGCAGCGCAGTGCCCTCAGCCGACAAACTGCGGAACACTATCGACAGCAAATTATGGACTTTAATCGTCGACGTTTAACAGCCAGCGTTTAGCCCCCTTGTGGGGCTCGCGATAGGGGGAAGTTCTCTGCAAAATGAGTGATCAGTCGAATTTGGCCCTTGAGCAGGCCAGCACAGAAGCCGCGACATTGCGTGAGCAGCTCAACCATCACAACTATAGTTACTACAGTCTCGATGCCCCGCAGATCAGCGATGGCCAGTACGACCAGCTATTGCGTCGTTTGGAAACTCTTGAAAAGTTATTCCCGGTGCTTTGCAGTGCGGATTCGCCAACCCAGCGGGTTGGCTCGGCGCCGTTGGCACTCTTTGAGTCTGTGCAGCACGCGGTACCCATGTTGTCCCTGGCCAATGCCTTTGATGACGACGAACTGAGAGATTTCGAGCGCCGCCTACAGACACGGCTCGATGACGACAGTGCGATTACCTTTGTCTGTGAACCAAAGCTCGATGGGGTGGCGGTGAGCCTGCTCTATCACGATGGCGTTTTGGTGCAGGGTGCGACCCGGGGTGACGGTTTTCAAGGTGAAAATATCACCGCCAATGTGCGGACTATTAAGTCAATTCCCCTGAAATTACAGGGCCAGGGCTTTCCCCCTGTGCTTGAAGTGAGGGGCGAAATTTATCTACCCCGGGCCGGTTTTGAGGCCATTAACGCCCAGGCGCTGGCGCGGGGAGAGAAGCCCTTCGTCAACCCACGCAATGCGGCGGCAGGAAGTTTGCGACAGCTGGATTCACGGATTACCGCAACTCGGCCCCTCGAAATGTGCGCCTATAGTCTGGGGCTGGCTGAGGGTGGTAACTTGCCGGCTACCCACCTGGCAACAATGAGCTGCCTAAAGGCCTGGGGCTTCTTAACCAACAGTTTGATGGAGGCAGTGGTTGGCATAGAGGCCTGTGTTGTTTACTACCAACGGCTGGCAGAGTTGCGGCCAGGGCTGGCCTATGACATCGATGGCATCGTCTACAAGGTCGATAGTTTTACCTTGCAGGAGACCCTCGGTTTTGTCGCACGAGCTCCACGCTGGGCCATCGCGCGCAAATTCCCTGCCGAAGAGGCGAGCACACGTTTACTGGACGTGGAGTTTCAGGTCGGGCGCACCGGGGCTATTACCCCCGTGGCTCGTCTTGAGCCGGTGTTTGTTGGTGGCGTGACTGTCAGCAATGCCACCCTGCACAATGAGGATGAGGTACAGCGTCTCGGCCTGCGGCTGGGCGATCAGGTGGTGGTGCGGCGGGCCGGCGACGTCATTCCACAGATTGCCCGTGTACTACCACGGCTTGACGACTCCCTCAATGCTATTGCTAATAATCAATTAAAGGACATCGTTTTCCCCATAATCTGCCCAGCCTGTGGATCAGAGCTACAACGCAGCGAAGACCAGGCGGTGCTGCGTTGTACTGGTGGTCTTGTCTGTGGGGCTCAGCGCAAAGAGGCGATCAAGCACTTTGCCTCGCGCAAGGCTCTCGATATCGATGGTTTGGGGGATAAAATCATTGACCAGCTGGTCGATGCCGAACTGATTGATACGGTTGCCGATCTGTTTACCTTGCGTGTCGAACAACTGAGCGAGCTGGAGCGCATGGCGAGTAAGTCGGCGAGCAATCTTGTTGCCGCCATCGCCACGTCGCGCCAGACTACCTTGCCACGTCTACTTTTTGGCCTCGGTATTCGCGAGGTGGGAGAGACGACGGCCAAGCTTCTCGCCACTCACTTTGGTTCGCTGCAAAAATTGCAGGAGGCCGATGCCGAGACCTTGCTGGCGGTGCCCGATGTCGGGCCGGTGGTGGCTGCTTTTGTCGAACAGTTTTTCAGTAACCATCATCACCTGAGTATTATTGCCAACTTGCGTGAGGCCGGTGTTGAGTGGCCCGATATTCAAGCACTCGATACTCAAACATTGCCTCTAGCGGGACAGGTTTGGGTCTTGACCGGTACCTTGGCGTCGATGAGTCGCGGGCAGGCCAAGGCACAACTCGAAGCGCTGGGTGCGAAAGTAACCGGCAGTGTTTCGGCTAAAACTACCTGCCTGGTGGCGGGTGAAAGTGCTGGTTCAAAGTTGACCAAGGCGCGATCTCTCGAGGTCAAGGTCCTTGATGAGGCGGAGTTGTTGGTGCTGTTACAGGGTACTGCATAGTGGCTCAGGTTGTACTTCTCCCTAAGGAGAGTGTTACGAAGCAGGGTTTTAGTCTTTGTATCTTGTAGTTCACTGCCGCGAGCTCGAATATAATACAGTGCGCACGTTGCGATTTTTAGTTTAGCTGGGGTTGGTTATGCAGGAAGAGTCCGTCGTTTACGGTTGTATTAAAGATACGGTGTATCGTGCCGATGGCGTGGACCGCATAGCGGTTAACCGTGCGGCGATGGCCTCACTGCCCAGTGCCGACAGCTGGCCCTTGTTGAGCTGTGAAATGTTTACCTCGTCGAGTCAGCTTGCCGCTGATATCACGCAGCACACAGAAATAGTTCACTTTGGCGCGCCCTACCAGGGTATCGAATACGAGTGGCAAATGTGGATTGAGCAATTTGAAGGACTGCTGCGAAAAATGTATTGGGTCAGTGCTTACGTACACCTGGAGACGGAGTTGTCTGGGGTGCATTCCTTTATCTGGGAGAGCATTGACGCGGAGTTTCACAGCCCCGGTAGTGATGATATTCGCCTGCGCTGCGAGTGGGTGAAGGACGCTATTTGACTCTGTGAGCGCTCCGTACCTAATTTATCTCGTAAAATCCCTCTCGAATGCGATGGATACCTAGCGCCTGTGGCTGGCGGTCAGAAATTAAGCAATTTCCAGTTTTATCTGGGTGGGCTCGGAAGCAGCGCGGTGGCCATGGGCCTGCAGGTGGTCATCTTCCCCTGGCTTGTGGTCGGTGTACTCCACGAACCGGCCGACCGAGTCGGGCTCGCGCAAATGGCGGTGATGCTGCCGAATCTCCTGCTCATATTATGGGGCGGGGCACTCTCCGATAACCGCCACCTCGGCAGTTATCTTTTTCGTCTGTATCTCATGTATTTATTGCCCTTCGGCATGATGCTTGTGGCCGTGATTAATGGCTTTTTAAGCTATCAGTTATTGATAATCTTTGGCGCCAGCTATGGTGTTATTACCGCCTTCATTCAGCCGGCTCGGGAAAGTCTGCTATCACAGGTTGCTAGTGAAGATTTACAAGGTTCCGTGGTGCGCACTACCCTGGTGCAATTTGCGGCACAAAGCCTCGGTTACTTGTCTGCGGGCCTGTTTGAGCGGATTGGCCTGAGTCTCTTATTGGGTTTTCAGATGCTGATGTTTGTGGTGGCGGGGCTACTACTTCGCGCGAGTCATCCGGCCACAGTGGCTTTGAACAAGGGGCACGAAGGCCAGTCCCAGGGCATTGTCGCCGGCTTACGGGCAGTGTGGCACCACGCCCGTCTACGACCCTTGATGCTCTTGGTTGGCGCCACAGGTTTCCTGGGCTTTGGTGTGTATTTGGTCGCAATGCCTCTGATGACACGGGAAGTTTACGGACAGAGTGCGGTCTTTTATGCGGGCTTACAATTGAGTTTCACGGCGGGGGTCCTGCTCGCCAACGTCCTTTATTTGCGCCTGCGAGGGGGCTTCAGCCAGCCCGGTCGCGTGTTGGTGATCAGCCTGTTTTGCCGTGGTTTGATTATGCTACTGATAGCCATGCATCTACCCGTTAGTCTACTGTTCCCGGCGGTACTGGTGTGGGGCATGTTTTCCGGTATATCCATTAGTCTGGGGCGCATGATGACCCACACCGAGGCTCCAGAGGATTACCGCTCGCGTGTGGTGTCAATTTACCAGCTGGCTTTTTTTGGCACGGCACCTCTTGGTGCCTGGGTGACGGGGCAGTTAATCAGCGCCCAGGGTGTGCTAGAAACCTTTGCTGGCCTCGGTGCCCTGACCGTGTTGGTGGCCTCCCTGGGTATTTTTAGCCAGCTTTGGCGATCACCGAGCGGAAAGCGAGTAGAGCCGCAGTAACCGCAACATTGAGAGATTCAACCCCGTTAGCCATGGGGATATTTAACTGTTCGGTGGCCAGTCGATTAACTTCCTTAGAAACACCGTCTGTTTCGTTACCAAGTACATAAATCGTTCGAGCTTGAGCCTGGTGCACGGCTAGATCGGTTCCCTGTGCCGCGTTTAAGGTGCAAATACTCGTATCCTGGGTGGCGAATTCGGCGAGGGCTGTGGGCAGGCTATCGCAGCGATAAATGGGACAGCGGAAGAGGGTGCCGGCACTGGCTTTAATCACCAAGGGTGAGAGTGGTGCACAGCCTTTAGTGGGTAGTAATAAACCGTCGATGGGGCTAGCGCAAATGGAGCGAATTACCATCCCCAGGTTCTGCGGGTTGGTGATGCGATCGAGGGCGATTAAACACAGGTCTTTAGGCTTTTGTTTGATTAAGCTTTGATAATCGCCATAGTTTGGGCACTGTAGATCGAGGGCAACCCCCTGATCCTGGCGCTGATTGCGTGAAATTCGCGATAGCTCCTGGCGGCTGTGGTGGTGTATTTCAATATCACGGGCCTCGGCCAGGGCGATAATTTTCTTGATATTGGCGTCGCTGCGATTGCTGCTGGCCAGGTGCAGGCGATAGGCGGGAATGGCTGTTTCCTGGAGTGCCTCTAATACCGTTTTACGACCGAAGACCGTGAGTAATTGTTTGAAAAATTGTTGACGTTCGGCATAGCTCATACAATGGCTTCAGGACAGGGAAGGGGAACCCAGAATTATAGCCTTTCTGACACGGAGAATAAGTGTGTTGACGCGGGAAATAGGGGGTTTACTGAGATTGACGCAGTCGTACAAGTAGCTACCTTACTGAGACGAGAGGCGATACGCTGCCTTCTACCCTGGGCATATCCACTGGTAGGAGGAAGAGAAGAAGCTCGTTTTGCTTGAGAGGTTTTGAATAGAAATAGCCTTGAATCAAGTCGCAGCCAAAAATTTGTAATATCGTCAGTTGTTCTTGCTCTTCGACGCCCTCGGCAATGGTGGTCAGCTTGAGGTCTTTACCGATACTGATGATACTTTGTACCAGGCGCTTACCTTTGACGTCAGTGGTAATTTTGTCAATAAAACTTTTGTCGATTTTGAGTTCATGAATGGGCAGGCTGGCCAGTAGACTGAGGGATGAAAAACCGGTGCCAAAGTCGTCGAGGGAAATTTTTACGCCAATGTCATCGAAGCGTTGCAGCACGCGAATGGCCAGTTGTAAGTCTTCAATAAACATACTCTCGGTGACTTCGAGCATGAACGACAAATCATCATTGTCGTAACGTCCTATCTCTTTTCGGAAAAACTCAAAAAACCCCTCGGTGAGTAATTGTTGTACCGAAACATTGATCGATAGGCGCAGTGGGCCAACTTGACGGCATATTTCCTCAACTTCTTTGATGGCGGTGAAGGTAATAAACTGCCCGAGTTCATTCATTAACCCCATGCTTTCGGCAATGGGTATAAAGTCGCTGGGTGGCACGGAGCCGAGGTCGCGACTGTGCCAGCGCACCAGGGCTTCGACTCCCATTGTATTGTCTGTGCCAGTGATAACTTGCGGTTGATAGACCATGGACAACTCGTTGTGTTCGATGGCATGGCGTAGCTCCCTTTCAATCGTCGTGTTATAGGCGCTGCGTTCTTCGAGCTCGGCAGAGAACAGAAAGGCTTCATTACGGTGTTTTTTCGCCTCATACATGGCGATATCTGCTTTGCTGAGGAGAGTTTCAAGCTCACTGCCATTGTTCGGTGCGCAGACGATACCTATGCTGGAGGTGACCGAAAACTCAGTGTTGTCCACGGTAATGGCTTGCATCAAATCGTTGATAAAGTTGTTGGCGAGCTGTAGTAAATAATGGCTGTCAGTTTCGGGCGTAAAAATAATAAATTCATCGCCACCATGGCGAATATTCAAATCTTCAAATTGCGCCTCTATGCGCCGAGCCACCTCAATCAATATTCGGTCGCCGGTCGAGTGGCCGTAGTGGTCATTAATAATTTTGAAATTATCGAGGTCAATAAAAAAAAGTGCGAACTTGCCATCACAGGATTGAGACCATTTGTCGAAATGACTGGCCAGATAATAGCGATTGGGTAGGCCGGTGAGCTGGTCGTGGTTGGCCTGGAAAATGAGGTGCTGCTGTGACTTTTTTTGTTCTTGATTAAAGAATTTGAACATCAGGAAGAGTAATAGGTGAAAGATGACCAACGGGGAGACTTCCCACGCCAAGGTTGGCAAATAATATCCGTAGAGAGTGTGTCGCTCGAGGGAGGTCAGGGTGTAGTACTGGTAGTTGGGCTCATAACGAATGGAGAAGAGGGCATTAAAGCGGGGTTCGAACAGGGCATTAATCGACAGGACTTTGCCGCTATCGCGTAGTTCCTGTGGGGATAGCCCAGCCTGAATTTGCATTTGCTGAATAAAGTAATCCACCATTGCGGCAGGTATGGGTGCGCCATACTCCTTGGGGTTCGTCTTGAATATGGGTCTTGAGCTGTAAATAAAATGATAGTCATCCCGGAACAGTTGCAGGATGGTACCGCGCGCGAGCTGGTTGTTTTTCCAGTCATAGCGATCAATGTTGTGCCCGATGGCGCTGGTGAGTACGGCAACGACCTCGCCCTGTTGTCGCAGGGCATAGTGAACCGGGAGAGCCTGGGTGTTGAGACGAGGGATGAAGCGATTACTGCCGATGACGAGCTCGTCCCGTGCCAGTATCCTTCGAAAATTGTACTGGGAAATGGGGTCGTTGAGCTGGGTGTTGAGGTTTTCGATGGTGTTTATTTCATCGCTGGCGACAATCAGCTTACCGGTGGCATCTCTGATCATGAAGGCGGAAATCTCAGAGCTGTTGGCCACCTCGCGGGTGATGAGCTCTTTTAGCTTGCCGGTATCCTGTAGGAGGTTTAATTCTAATATTTCTTCGCCAAGTCTGTGGAAGGTGCTTTTTTGGTGATTGAGTAAAGCTAGCGTCGCGCTGAAACTGACATCATTTAAATAACGCAGCTCGGTATAGGCATCTTCCTTTACCTTATTCCACTGGTGTACTGCCAGCACAATAAGAACCCCTATTGAGCTGAACAGCAGAAATAAATAGATACGCCATAATTGGCTAAGTACTTTCATCCGTGAGTACTCGTTACCGAAGATAGGTGGGCTCAATAATAATAGAAGGCCTGATTAATATGTCAATATTAACCTGTAACTTTTCACCCGTAGCCTGATTTAGTTGCTGTAGCCGTTCATTTCTTTTCAACCATCTCCGTGGCCAATCCCGCCTGGGTCCAGGCCTCAAAACCACCGTCAATATGACAGACTGGCTTTAAGCCCATGTTTTGCAAGGCTAAAGTGGCGAGGGCAGAACGATGGCTCTTGGCGCAGTAGAGGACGAATTTCTTGCCCGATGAAAAAATATCGCGGTGATATTCACTCTCTGGGTCGACCCAAAACTCCAACATACCCCGCGGTGCATGTAGGGCGCCGGGTATTTTGCCGCCACGGGGTAGTTCACGTACGTCGCGGATATCGACAAAAACCGCGCCCTCATCATTGATGAGGGCGGAGGCCTGCTCAAGACTGAGGGTTTCTATTTCTGCTAGGGCATTGTCGACAAGCTGCTTGGCGCTGACTTTCATGGCTATTGTCTCATTTTATAGTTATAGAAAATTGCTGTGCCTTCGATACTACGCGAAAGGAGTGCTTGTTTTGTAGTGTTTTATCGGGGTGGATAGGTTTAAATATACTTCATAAAATAAGAAAGCCTTATAACTTCAGACATAATTGCAGCGGGGATAATCACATGGAATATCGTACATTGGGTCGCACCGACCTCAAGGTCAGCGCCATTTGCCTGGGCACCATGACCTGGGGCGAGCAAAACAGTCTCGATGACGCCATCGAGCAAATGGACTTTGCACTTGCCGCAGGCGTGAACTTTTTTGATACCGCCGAGATGTACCCGGTGCCGCCGCGTCCCGAAACTCAGGGCCGCACCGAAGAATATGTCGGTGAGTGGTTTGCCCGCCGCGGTAAGCGCCAGGATGTGGTGCTGGCCACCAAGGTTTCCGGTCGCTCCGAAGCTACCGGCGACTGGAAGCACCTGCGCGGTGGCCCGCGTTTAAATCGCCAGCATATCCACCAGGCGGTGCGCGACTCCTTAAAACGCCTACAGACCGATTATATCGACCTCTACCAGGTGCACTGGCCGGAACGCACCACCAATTTTTTTGGTCAGTTGGGTTACCGCCATAAAGAACAGCATGACCTGGCGTCTATCGAAGAAACCTTGGGTGCACTGTCAGAGCTGGTCAAAGAGGGCCTGGTGCGCCACATTGGTCTGTCTAACGAAACCCCCTGGGGTGTGATGGAGTATTTACGTCACGCCAGGGAGGATGACCTGGAGCGCATCGTCAGTATCCAAAACCCCTACAACCTGCTCAATCGTAGTTTTGAGGTGGGCCTCGCCGAGATGGCGATTCGCGAGGACGTCGGCTTACTGGCTTATTCACCCTTGGCGATGGCCATGTTGTCGGGCAAGTATATGCATGGCCAGAAACCAGCGGGTGCGCGTCTGACTCTATTTGATCGTTTCCAGCGCTACTCCAGCCCCCAGGCCGTGGACGCCTCGGAGGCCTATGTCTTATTGGCTAAAGAGCACGGCCTGGACCCTGCGACCATGGCCCTGGCCTATATCAACAGCCGAGAATTTGTCACCAGTAATATTATTGGCGCCACCAATCTTGAGCAATTGCAAAGTAATATTGCCAGTATTGACTGTGAGTTATCAGCGGAAGTGGAGCAGGGCATAGAGGCGCTACATCAGCGTTATTCCAATCCCGCGCCCTAAAATCGTAGCTTAAGGTAATAGCCAATGGGGCCAGCGGCTTATGCTGTTGTGCGCCCCGTTTTTACTTGTATGAGTCATTCTAGTCGTTTCAAAGCTTGAAACGTCGGTGAGTTACTGATCCTTAACCATCATCGTCAAGCGTGAAATACACACCGTTTTTCCCTCTTCACTGCGAATCATTATGTCCCAAACGTGGGTGGAGCGACCCAGGTGCAGTGGTTTGGCGGTGCCATAGACAAAACCCTCTGTGACCGAGCGAATATGGTTGGCATTGATTTCCAGGCCCACGCAATACTGCTTTTCCATATCGATACACAATGCGGAGGCGTGACTGCCCACTGTTTCGGCGAGTAGGCAGGAGGCACCGCCGTGAAGGATGCCATAGGGCTGGCGGGTGCGCTCATCGACCGGCATGCGTGCGGTGATAAAGTCATCACCGAAGTCGGTGTACTCGATACCGGAATTTGTCGCCGCCCCATCGGGGAAATCATTATTGAGTGCATCGAGTGACAGCGGTATTTTCCAGATCGACGAGTTCGATTGGGACATTATTTTTCTTCCTTGTTTCAGTAAGTGCTTTATGAGGTTTTGGGGTAGAGAGCCTGCAGATGTTGTCGCCCATCCTGTTTATCGGCGCTGGCGGGGCCTTTTTTCCTCAAGTGCTCCAGCTGCAGAAAAATGGTATCGCTACTGACCGCTTTCTGTGCCTCCCTAGCGCTGTAGAGCCGCGCATCCAGAGCCTTAAACTGTGCCGACAGTTCATCGTTTGCGGCCAATTCGGCGACTTGCTCCAGACTGTGCAGTGACTCTCGTTGCCAGTGCACCTGCGCCCAGTCGATAATGGCCTGGCGCAATGCCGGGTAATTGTCGGTGGCACAGGCCATGCGTATCGCCTTAAACAATGCTTTGTCAGATATGGCTGCTGCACCTGTTGTCGATGCCAATTTGTCGGTGGGACGATTGCGCCACCATAACAGCGCAAAAATCGTGGCGATAATCAGTAAGACAAGATTACCTGCGGCCAGTAACCAGATATAGCTCATTATTGGGCTCGATATGGCTGGTGGCGCATCGGGCGAGGCTGCCTCAGTGTGCTTGGTATCAAGCGCTGCAGTGGGTTCAAGATCCAGCTCTGTCGCGCCAACGGGGGGCAGCACATTGAGGGTGCGGCCCTTGAGCACAGTTTGGCGTAGGCGCTTTGTAGTCGTATCCCACCACTGCACTGCAATATCGGGCAGGGTAATGCTGCCGAGCTGGGTTGGCACGATGGCAATGGACTCCACGCGTTTGCCGCTGACACCGGCCTCGCTCAGGCTATTTTCCATTTGTGCCTGATCGGGATAGAGTTTATAGCTTTTATTGTGGGGTATTTTCAGGGGGGGCAGCTGGCTGCCCATCAAGCCCTGCCCCGTCATGGTGATGGTGCGCGTCAGGGGCTCACCGAGGGTGATATCACCGCTGGTATTGCTCCAGCGCTCCTCTAAGGCTAAGTCCGCGCCGGGCAGCCAGTACTCCAGGGTCGTGTCAGTGGGTATGGCTTTGACCTGTAATTGCTGACTTTCGGTGTTGAAAAAAACCTGTTTGCCTCGTTGCTGGAACAGTGACGAGCTGCGGCGCGAGCGTGGATCTGTGATTACTCCCCGGTACTGAATCGCCGGTATTTCCAGTGTCGAACTACTCTCAGCAAAGATGGCGTAGTGTGTTTCGACCACGGTGTACTGCTTGCCATCGACATCTTTTTGGTACTGGCTCTCGGCTACCTTGAGTACTTGTGCAGCCGCTACGGCCAGTTCGCCCACGGTGAAGTTGCTCATCGGTACGGAGGTGTAGAGGCGCAGAGTAAGCAGAGCCTGCTCCTGGACATAGACTGTGTTTTTATCAAGCAGGGTTTCGGTAAAGACCGCAGCCCCCGTTTGGTGAGTGCTGGCTTTGGCCTCGCTGACATTTATCTCCAGTGCGTTACTAATCTCACCCTTGAATGTGAAAGAGGGAATTAACAGGGCGCCCAGGCGCCTTGGCGAAAGATGCAAAACCCAGCGAGTGGTGGCGATGCTTCGGCCATTGTGATTGGAGTATTGACTGCGTCGGTTGCGGCTTAAGATCTTAAAGTCTTTTTCCAGGGCCGTGAAATCGGGCTCGCCAAACATCGTCTGTTGGTTAAAAATGACATTGAGTTCGAAGCTTTCACCGAGATGTACGCTACTGCGATCAACCTCGCTAAGCAGGTTTGCCGCATAGCTATTGAGGGCGAGGACCAGTAGGCACAGGCCGATAACATATCTACCGAGCGGGTGTTTAACCTTGAGCCGGGTACTTGATCTTCTACTTACCAACGTTCTGTCTCCTGCTGCTGGGGCGGGCTCTGGCTGGAACGACCACGGCCTGTCTCTTGCTGGTGCCGCCAGGCCTCGTATTCAAACTTTCTGCGCATTAAACCGCTGGGGTCGTCGGGTACACGGCGCAACCACTGCTCAAGGGCCTGACGTTGTTCATCGGGCATTTCGTCGGCGGCAGAGGCTTGTGCTTCCGCCGTGTTTTGAGATTCTGTATCGTCAGTTTTTTCTTTATTCTCTGCATTGCCAGGGTCTTTTGCCTCGGCATCTTCTTTGTTTTGCTCAGCACTTTTTTCAGTATCCGATTCTGGGTTTTGCTCTTTATTCTCCGGACTATCCTCGGGATTATAATCACTGTCGTCGGCCTCTTGCTCGCCAGCCTCACCTTCCTGTCCGTCTTGCTCTGAATCGGATGAGGGCTCTCCATCCTCTTTATCGGCGTCGCTTTTATCACCCTCTTCTGAATTCTTGTCATCTTGCGACGGATCTTGCTGCTCTTTTTGTTCTTGCTCCTGTTTCAGGGCTTTTTCAACCAGCTCCTTATTAAAGCTGGCATCTTCATGTTTGTCCTCTAATTCGAGGGCGGCCTGATAGTTTTCCAAGGCGGTTTCTAGCTGCCCGGCTTTAGCCTGGGCATTGGCCAGATTGTAAAGGCTGTCGGCGCTGGCTTCGCTGTTTTTAAAATGCTCTTCGGCAGCGCTAAAGTCACCCTTTTGATAGGCTGCCGAACCTTTCCAGCTGGGGTTTTTGAAGAGGGCTTCAGCTGCCTCCACGTCACCGGCGGCGAGTGCCTTTTGCCCCTGCTGGTCACTGCGCAGCCAGAGGTCCTGCCACTCCATGGCGTGGCTTTTATCCGGCGCAAAAGCCAGTGGGGCGAGAATTAATAAGGCCAGTACGTTGCGGCGAAAGGCCAGTAGTAGAAACGGCAGTAGCGGCAGAACCAGCCAGAAACCACTGTCGTGCCAGGTGTCAAAGGTGCGTTCTAATTGTTGGCTTTGTTCGCTATCAGCACTGTCGAAAATCTGGCTTAGGGCTTCAATGTCACTATCGTCGAGAGAGATCTTGCGGTAGATACCACCATTGTTTTGAGCCAGTTTGCGCAGTGGTGTTTCGCTTAATTGGGCAATGACAATATTGCCTCGACTATCTTTGACAAAGCCACCTTTACCGGCGGAAGACATTGAAGGAATGGGTGCGCCATCTTTTGTGCCGAGGGCTAATACCGAGGTACTAATGCCGGGGTAGCTTTCTAGCTGGGCATTCATTTCTGGTAAATCAGCACTGGGCAGCCCATCGGAAACCAGTAGTACATGGCCATTTTGAAAGCCGCTTTTGCCGATGAGTTCGATGCCTTTTTCCAGTGCCTGCAAGGGTTGATTACCTGCTATCGGCATTATTGTCGGATTAAGGGCGGGCAGCAGGGAGATAATGGTCGCGGTGTCGTCCGTCAGAGGGGTGACGATGTGGGCATCGCCAGCATAGGCGACCAGTGCCGTTGTACCTTCCTGCCGTGTGTGCAGCAGGTCGATGAGTTTCAGGCGGGCGCGAGTCAGTCGGTTGGGTTTGAGATCTTCCGCCCACATAGACGGTGAGAGGTCGAGAAGAATAACCAGTGGCGTTTGTTGCTTGTGTATGGGCAGAGGGATTTTATTCCAACTCGGCCCGGCAAGGGCGAGACAGGCACAGAGCCAGGGGACGAGTAGCCACCAATGCAGGCGCTGGCGCTGCGTGCCGCCATCCTGTTCGATTAGATAGGGCAGCAGCTCGGCAGCGATAACGCCCTGCCAATTACTGTTATTACCACTGCGCCGAGCCAGCAGTAGGGCCAGAGCAATGCCAGGGAGGAGGGCGGTGAGCCACCAGGGGCGCAGCCAGTGGAATTGAGCGATGGCCGTGGCTAGCTCTGCAGAGAACAAGCTCATGCCTTTATCCGACGGATAAGTAGTAATAGGCCGCTCAAGGACAAAGCCACGCCCAGAGGCCAGTAAAACAATGCCCGAGTGGGGCGGAAGGTTTCGGCGTCCTGGCTGACTGGCTCGAGTTGGTCGAGGGTGGCGTAGATTTGCGCTAATTCCTTGGGGTTGCGGGCGCGAAAATACTGGCCGCCGGTTTGTGCGGCAATGGCTCGCAGAGTACCTTCGTCGAGGTCGGCTGAGGGGTTGACGCGACGCACGCCGAATAAACTGCGGCGCAAAATCTCATCGGCACCGACACCGATGGTGTAGATTTTGACCCCATAGGCAGCCGCTAGCTCGGCCGCTTTCAGAGGTTCGACTTCGCCGGCGGTATTGGCACCGTCGGTGAGTAAGATGATGACACGGCTATTTTCCTCTTTATCTTTCAGGCGCTTGACGCCCAGGCCAATGGCATCGCCAATGGCCGTGCCCTTGCCGGCAAAGCCGATCAGGGCCTCCTGCAATAGCGTATTGAGGGTCAGTCGATCAAAGGTTAGGGGGGCTTGCAGATAGGCGTGGTCGCCAAACAGAATTAGGCCGAGTCTATCGCCGCTGCGCCGCTCGACAAAATTGCCAACCACGGCCTTAACCACACTTAAGCGGTCGATTAGCGAGCCCTTCACCTCCATGTCCTCGACTTCCATGCTGCCGGAAATATCCACCGCCAGAAGCAGGTCGCGGCCAGTGATGGGCAGGGCAACGGGCTCGCCGATCCACTGGGGGCGGCTGGCGGCCAACAGGCAGGCGAGCCAGATCAAAGTGAGGAGGGCGAGGCTCGGCCAGTTATTGTGATTCACGGCGGGACCGCTGGGGCTGTCGGCGGCAAGCTGGGCATAAACCGGTGCCAGCAATGCGGCTTGCGCGTCGTCTGCGGGTCTACGCCACCAGCGATACAACCAGGGTAGGGGGGCCAGTGCCAGCATCCAGGGCCAGAGTAAACTCAACATCAGTGAGTAGCCTCGTGTTTGGCAGCGGGCTTATCTGCACTGGGCTTGAAGGCCTTCGATTTTAGCCAGCTCTTCGCTACGTCCCGTAGACATGTCATTTGTGCCCTGCTCAGCGCCGTACTTTTATCGCGGTAGAGGCGCTCGTTGATATCGGCCAAGGCCAGGCTGGTGGATAGTTTTCCGCCACTGTGCCGATCGAGGGCCTCCATCAGGGACTGGCTGGGCATTGATTCGAGCTGGCTGTTGTTCTGTTTATTGGCGTTCTCGTTGGCGATTGATAGGTGAGCCGTTTTGCCGGCACGGCGCAGTAGGGCTAGGGTGTTTTCAATAAACTCACGGTCGGCACCGTCATTGGTAACAGACTCTTGCTGATACCTGGCCCAATGTTGCTGTAGTAAATCCCGGCTTTCAGCGCGAAAATACTGGCGCCGATAGCGTGTCCGCAAATAGCGATACAGCCATGTGATCAGCGCCAAACTAAGTAGCGCGACCAGCCACCAACCGGGAGCGGGTGGCCACCAATGCACGGCCTGGGGCAGGTGAATATCCCTGAGTTGTTCGAGCATGGGCTGAGTCACGAGCGCCTCCGCCGGCCCTGCTTGGCAAACGCCAGACGCAGGGTGTCGAGCACGGGCTCATCTGTGGAGAAGTTGAGTAGTGGTAGCTTGAGGCGCAGGGTGGCCTGTTGCAGGAGTTGCTCCTGGTCGCGATGGCGCTGTTCAAAACGACTGCGCAAACTCGCTTTGGCGGTATTCAATAAGAAACGCTGTGTGCCCTTGCTAACCTGGTATTGCCCGGGTGGAGGCAGCTGGCATTCCAGAGGGTCATGTACCTGGAAGAGATTGAGCTCACAGTGGCGGGCAAGTTCAAAGAGATGGCGCTCGCTTGTTGCGTCGAGGTCGTGAAAATCGCTGATGATCATCAGGCTGGTGCCGGGACGGGCGACGCGGCGAGTGTCCTCGAGTATTTCACTGAGACTGTAGCGCTCGTTAGCGCCGGGCCTCGGTACTGATTGGCTGGCTTGCGGCTGCTCGCGTGGCAAGAGCGCCATACTGGTTTCGTGCAGGGCTCGAATCAATTGCAGCACGCTGTGCTGGCTGCGGCGGGCGCGAATATCACGCTGTTGTTCGGGGCCGAACACCAGTGCACCAATGCGCTCACCGGCATTGAGACCGGCCCAGGCCAACAGACTAGCGATCTCGCAGGCGACGACGGATTTTAAGCGCCGGGAGCCGAAAAACATGGTTTGACGTAAGTCGCAAATGACCATCAACGGGCGTTCGCGTTCCTCGCGAAAAACCTTGGTGTGGGGGCTGGTGGTGCGGGCGGTGACACGCCAGTCGATGGAGCGAATATCGTCACCAGGCTGATAGGGTCGCACCTCGTCAAAGTCCATACCCCGACCACGAAAGCGCGAGCTGCGGGTGCCCGCTAAGGCACTTTTCACGGCATGGTGAGGAAATAGCACTAACTCGCGAGCGGCAAAGCGCAACCTGGCGAGATCGGCTATGGAGGCGACGACACTGGTCGGCGGCTCGGTTTGTTGACCGGGCTTAGACACGGGTGAGTGACTCATCAACTGCGTGCTGCAGCATTGGTACTGAAGGCATCAATCGACTCGAGACTCAGGCGGAGGCGACGTTAGCGATTAGGGTATCGATCACACGGTCGGCGGTAATGCCATTGGCCTCGGCCTCAAAGCTGAGAATCAGGCGGTGGCGCAGAATGTCGTGGGCGACGGCGCGAATATCATCGGGCGTGACAAAATCTCGTCCGTCGAGCCAGGCATTGGCGCGGCTACAGCGGTCGAGGGCAATGGTTGCCCGTGGACTGGCGCCGTAGTCGAGCCAGTTGTCGAGTTGTTCTCCATAGCTCAGTGGCTGGCGGGTGGCCTGAATTAACTGAATGAGATACTCCTCAACATTGTCGGCCATGTGCACGGCGAGGACTTCTTTGCGCGCGGCAAACAGGGTGACCTGATCCACTTGTGGGGGCGAGGGAAGGGAACTGCCGCTGGCCTCATCTCTGACCAGGGCGAGGATCTGCCGCTCGGCAGCGGCGTCGGGGTAGCCGACGCTGACATGTAATAAAAAGCGGTCGAGCTGGGCTTCGGGTAGGGGGTAGGTACCCTCCTGCTCAATGGGGTTTTGGGTCGCCATCACCAGAAACAGTTCGGGCAGGGGGTAAATCTTATTGCCGATGCTGACCTGACGCTCGGCCATGGCTTCGAGGAGGGCCGACTGCACCTTGGCGGGTGCGCGGTTGATCTCATCGGCCAATACCAGGTTGTGGAAAATGGGCCCAGCCTGAAATTCAAAGCTGGCGTTTTCGGGGCGGTAAATATCGCTGCCCGTGACATCGGCGGGCAATAAATCCGGGGTGAACTGTATGCGGTGAAAATCGGCATGAACGCCCTTGGCCAGGGTATTAATGGCCTTGGTTTTAGCTAGTCCGGGCGCGCCTTCGACCAGTAAATGGCCATCGGCCAGCAGGGCCATCACCAGCCGTTGGGCGAGGTGTTGTTGGCCGATAATGGTTTGATTGAGGTAGGAAAGTAAAGCTTGGATCTGCGTGGATACACTCATGGGCAACTTGTACGGACTCTGTTGAAAGATCGAATGACAACTCTTGTTATGGAGGCGATTGTAATGTTTACCAGCTCTGGGGCAAAGGTTTTCTAGCGCCACGCAGTTGGGACAGGGAGGGTGGCGATAGGTTCACTGGCGGAATTTTTTACGAGGGCTGTTGATGACTTGCCTACGGCCTTGGCTTATCCTTGCCGCCCGTTTCAGCATTGCCGGGCCACCCCGGCTATTGGCCGAGAGCCGGAGCATCAAGCGACGGCAATACTTGCAGGCACTATAGGCAATAAATAGGCACTACAGATGAGGGCATTATGTATCAGCTAGCGCGCAGGGCTTTGTTTCTATTACCCACCGAGACCTCCCACCACCTCTCCCTTAATGCCATCGCCATCTCCTCGCGACTGGGGTTGTTAAAGTTGCTGCCAAAGCCCGAGACCAGACCCGTGGAGGCGATGGGCTTAAGGTTTGCCAATCCGGTCGGCCTGGCGGCGGGTCTCGACAAGAACGGCGACTACTTTGACGCCCTGTCTGGGCTGGGTTTCGGCTTCGTCGAAATTGGCACCATTACGCCACGACCCCAGCCGGGTAACCCCCAGCCGCGTTTGTTCCGCCTGCCCGAATACCAGGCCATTATTAATCGCATGGGCTTTAATAATTTGGGCATTGATCATCTGGTAGCCCAGGTTCAAGAACGCCAATTTAAAGGCGTGCTGGGCATTAATATCGGCAAGAATTTTGACACCCCGGTGGCGAAGGCCAGCGATGACTATAGGCTCTGCATGGAAAAAGCCTACGCCCATGCCGACTATATTGCCGTCAATATCTCCTCGCCCAATACCCCGGGCCTGAGAGATTTACAGCACGCCGAGCAGTTGGATGAGCTGCTGGCAACACTGAAGCAAACGCAAACTCGTCTTGCGGATGAGCAGGGGCGCTATGTGCCACTAGCCTTAAAAATCGCACCGGATTTGGATGACGAGCAAATTACCGACATGGCTCGTCAGCTGATTAAACACGGTATCGATGGTGTGATTGCCACCAACACCACACTGTCGCGGGAACAGGTAAAGGGCTCGCCACTGGCCGGTGAACAGGGCGGCTTAAGTGGCTGGCCGGTGCGTGAGCGGGCCACTGAAGTGGTTGCCAAACTGGCGGAGCAACTCGATGGCGCGCTGCCGATTATTGGTGTCGGCGGCATACTCAGTGGTGCAGATGCCTGCGAAAAAATAAGTGCCGGGGCCAGCCTGGTTCAGGTGTACACCGGATTTATCTATCGCGGCCCAGCCTTGATTCGTGAGGCCGTAGGGGCGGTGGCTGCGATGACTTAGGGCTGGCAATGGCGCTCCGAGTTGCTGGGGCGCCACCATTTGTACTGCTGTTGTGTGCAAAATAAAGCTTGGATTCAAATCTGAAGTGCATAACTTGAAGAGATAGAAGAAGCGGTTAGCTGCCTGTAGGCTAATCGTCTTTTCTCCGGCAAGAGATGCAACAATGAAAGACTACCAGCAGCTAAC
>MAAC01018318.1_pt1 | contig 43147 bp, 47 predicted proteins | sample 1115981 | NCBI WGS metagenome assembly MAAC01 (sample SAMN04961126, study PRJNA320927) | seawater metagenome | isolation source: sample BD02T64 sea water enriched with oil for 64 days | place: USA:Gulf of Mexico | collected 2013-07-27 | reverse complement strand
ATGCTATGGTTATTCATGCTAGCCTCCGCTATTAGTTGTTTGACACACTAATTATGGCTCTGGCTTTGCTAACCCACGAACTTGGAGGCTAGCACCTCGTGGGGAGTCATTATGTCTAGAGTGAACCAATGAAATTCAGCAAATATCACGCTTTGGGTAACGATTATATAGTTATAGATCCTAAAAATTTGGAATGTGAATTATCTAAACATGATATTAAAACGATTTGTAATCGAAATTATGGAGTCGGTTCAGATGGAATTCTTTATGGGCCAGATAAAAGCGATGATTGTGACTTTTCATTACGGATCTTTAATCCTGATGCCAGCGAAGCTGAAAAAAGTGGTAACGGTTTACGAATATTTTCGAGATACCTTTGGGATCTATCTTTAGTTACTCAGGATGAATTTAGCATTCAAACAAAAGGTGGAGTTGTTCATTCTACGGTAGCTGAAAATGGTATGTCAGTATCTGTAGGAATGGGTAAAGTAAGGTTCACTCACGACACAAGCGGAGAGCCAAAAGCTACCGCTGAAATAATCAATGCTTCAGGTCAAAATTTTACTTACTATTTAGCTAATGTTGGTAACCCGCATTGTGTGATCATAGTCGAAGGTTTAAACGATTCTCCAGCGAAAAAATATGGGAGTATTATTGAGAACGATGTTAGATTTCTAAATAGAACTAATGTGCAATTTGTAAAGCGACTTAGTAGATCATCAATCCAAATTGAAATTTGGGAACGAGGTGCTGGTTATACTCTTGCATCAGGCTCAAGTAGTACGGCTGCTGCTTCAGTTATGTATTCATTAGGGTTGTGTGGCTCAAACATCGATGTTCATATGCCAGGCGGTGTCATTAATATAGATATTGATAAACACTTTTTTGCAACAATGACAGGTGCCGTCTGCAAAATTTGTGACGGTGATTTTGCAAGCGAGGCGCTAAGTTCACTATAAGAAAATAAAGCGGAACTCCTAACAGCTGGCTGGGTTCCACTTCGTTCCACATTTTAGTCAGCTATTATCCGACCCTTATTTGGGCGTCAGAGCACTTTCTTATTATGTATATTCATCAACATAAAAATGAATGGAAAACTGAATATCAAAATGAAGCAGATTTAATTCTTTCGAAGTACAACGGAAGCATTAATCTTTATCACATCGGCTCGACAGCGGTTAGTGGACTATACGCAAAAGATTGTATTGATATTTTAGGTGTAGTAAATAATACGGCTGATGTAAGAGCTCAAAAACCAAACTTTAGTGATGTTGGTTACACCTATAAAGGTGAATATGGCCTCGCTGGGCGAGAGTATTTTTCCAAAACAAAAAGAAAGGTACATCTACATATTTACCAATTAGGTAATTTAGCTATTAAGAAAGATTTGAACTTTATTCATGTTATGCAAGGCAATTTAACATTAATAAATGAGTTAAATCAGATAAAACTGCATTTGCATAACAAGTACCCAGAAGACAAAGATTCTTATCAAAGAGGAAAAGAGTACTTTTATAACAAGGTGCATAATATGCTTTAACAAGGCATTAAAACGGACAATTTACAGTTGGCTTTTGTTCGTGCCTCACATATTTTAGCCAACTACAAATAGCCGCTTAATGTGGCGTTATGTACCGACAAGGATTCCGTAAGTGTCGAAGTCTGTAGCAATTACAATTAAAGATGCATTTTCGAGAGTTAAGTTTCTCAAAAACAGAACACCTGACACTACTGATGAAGAGGCAAAAGATGCTTTTGCTTTGTTATCCGAATATAGAGATGGCGGAATATACGTGGCTCATTACTCAGGCTTTAGTGAGTGGGAAAGGCACCTTAATGGTGACGAATTTGTTCAAGTTTTAGGTGGTGAAACAACGGTGATTTTATTAACCGAAAATCAGGAACAACGTAACGAGTTATCATCTGGTCAAATGTTGGTTATTCCAAAGGGGATTTGGCATCGTTTCGAATCGCCGGACGGTGTTAAAGTCATGACTATCACTCCACAACCAACGGAACATAGTGCTGAGCGGCCAGTAGGTACATAATAAGCTAATAAAGCGGGACTCATAACTGTTGGCTGGGTTTCGCTGCGCTACACATTTTAGCCAGCTATTATTCGCCTTTTTATGAGGCATTATGTGCCGTAATGGTAGCGTAGCTGAGCAATCAGAATTGTATTATCTTGGTGTTTTTATACGATTCGATGTGTATCGTTTATGCGACGAGACCAATACCCTGATAATCCATGCTTTAAAGGTTCAGGTTTCCCAACGCCTTCATTTGGTGTTCTTTGAATATCTTCAATTAGCAAATTGATACGTTTTAATATTTTTTTCTGTGCCATTGCCAGCTTCAAGTTCGGCAATTGAGTTTAAAAGATCTCTGGCATTGGCTGGAGATCTAAGTAAATATGTAGTTTCTTGCATTGCGTTATAGTCTTCTAAAGACATCATAACTAATTGCATCCATATTTGGTTCCAAAATGTTCGTGTACGTTTATTTGTACGGTATAGCGCAGTGACGCATAACCAGGCAATTAAATCGGACAAGTTGTAACCCCTACAATATGTGCTACTTTAGTGATACATTTTCTAATGAGGAAACTAAAGAGAAAATGGATAAATGGCTGAAGCAACATCGTCATGGTTTTTGCAAAAGGCGCAAAAATACATGCCAATATTATTTGCCTCTTAGTAAGGCGTTATGTGAATAGAGAGAGTTTGATGATCCCCCCAGTTTTGGAAACAGAAAACTTAGTTATTAGAGCCTTTGAAAGAAAGGACTTAGAAATATTTACTCAGTACCGTTCACAAGAAATGGTGGCCAAATATCAGAGTTGGACAAACTACACTTATCAAGATGCAATTGAGTTTTTTGAAGGCATGGATTATTCAACTTTTGGTACAGAAGGAAACTGGTATCAACTTGCAATATCATCGCTTGATTCAGATGAGTTAGTTGGTGATCTAGCTGTACATTTTATAGATCAAGATCAAATTGAGATCGGTTTTACGGTTGCCCCTCAACATCAAGGTAAGAATGTTGCATCAGAAGCCGTATCAAGATTTTTACGTTATGTCTTTGGTGAACTTAACAAACATAGAGTGGTAGCTACTACAGATGCAGATAATACAGCTTCGTATCGGCTTCTTGAAAAGTTAGCGTTTCGCCGAGAAGGTCATGTCATTCAAAATATCTTTTTTAAAGGTGCTTGGGGTGACGAATATCAGTATGCCTTACTGCGTTCAGAGCAAAAAATCACATAACATAAAATTAAAGCGGGACTTCGAACAGTTGGCTGAGTTCCACTACGCTTCACATTTTAGCTAACTATTATCAGCCCCTAAATGGGCGTTAAATTTTTTCTGGATACCAATTATGAATTTGGATAAATCAACAAAGCGTATAGCAAAGAGAGTTAAAAAGGGGTTTCAAGGTTACCCTCAAATTTCATTGGCTTATTTTGGTGAGTCAGCTAATTGTGCGACCGAAGTTGTCGTTGGCTACATCTCAGAAGAAGGCGCGGCGGCTCAAGAGCAGAAGTTTTCGAGCAAGGGTGATGCTAGAACAGATGAAACTATTCAAACCACATTATTAAAGGTTATCGAGCGGGCAGACGCAAAAACAGTTTTAGAAGTTGCAGGTGTTTCAATTATTAAATAACTTAGGGAAAGATGGTTGGGAAGTTATAGATATGGACTTTCAAATGGATCTCACAATGCCTGGAGGGCCAACGCATTTTCACGGCATTGCTAAGCGTTCTAAAAAATAGGGGGGATTTCAACTAATTGTTACCTAACAAGCTAATCAGGCGGGACTTTTAAGCCCTGGCTGAGTTCCGCTTCGCTACACACTTTTGCCAACTATTATAAGCCCCTCAAATGGGCATTAACTTTCAAATTAAACAACGGAGAACAAATGAAATTAAGTCGTCTTTCGATAGCGTTTATCGCTATGATTTTAAGTAGCTCATCTGTAGCAAACGATAATGTTGATGTGTATAAAAAAGAGATCGAAACTGTTATTGAAACGTTCAGGTTAGCAATCATTAATAAGGATAAAGAAACATTCAAATCTCTTTTTTATAGTGAAAGCATCCCATGGATTGCAGTATTTAGTGATGAAATGGTAAACGCCAAACGAAAGGTAAAGCCTGACTTCCCACGTACAGTCAATTTTGGAAGATTTGGACCGCCAGTGAAAATGATTTCCGATAGAGATAAGCAAGAAGAAAAAATGTGGAATATTAAAATTGAATCGGATGGTTATTTAGGATCTGTTCATTTTAATTACAGCGATCATAGAAATGGTATTAAAAAAGCGTTTGGAACAGAGGCTTGGGATTTAATCAAAGATGAATCAGGTTGGAAAATTGTCTCAGTTATGTACACCGTTACAGAGACTCCCCAAATTATTGACAGTAAAAGCTAACCCGTTAATCAAACGGAAAAATAACGGTTGGCTGTTGTTCGTACCCCACTCATTTTAGCCAACCATTTTTTGCCCATTATGAGGGCGTTATATTTCAGTCGAGGTGTGCATTTGGCCAAGTTGAGAGATTTAAAAGGATTAGGTCCGAAGTCAGAGAAGTTACTGATTGAGGTCGGAATACATACCGAGAAAGAACTAAGGGAAATAGGCGCAATTCGTGCTTTTATTCGCTTAAAAAGAGAGTCTAATACCAAGCCTAGTTTAAATTTTCTCTATGCTATGGTTGGTGCTCTGGAAGGAGAACATTGGCTCAATATCGCAAGACATGAAAAGGGCCAATTGATAATGGAGCTTGAGGGTTATCGAGAGCTGGAGAAATTATTAAACACAGAAGGTGTCTTATGAAAAAAATTGTGAGTTCAGGTTCACACCTCGAACAATCAATCGGCTTTTCTCGTGCTTGCCGAATTGGTAATTATATCTCCGTTTCCGGTACCGCCCCTATAAATAAAGGTGAAACAGTTCATCTTGGTGACGTATATAAGCAAACGAAATATTGCCTTGAACTTTCAATCTTAGCGGTAGAAGAAGCTGGAGGTAATATTCAAGATGTTATCAGAACCCGAATAATGCTTACCGACATATCTCGCTGGAAAGAAGCCGCACAAGCACATGGTGAGTTATTTTCAACAATTAAACCAGCCTGTACGTTTGTTGAGATAAGTAAATTCATTGATAAGCAATGGTTAGTAGAAACAGAAATTGATTGTGTTGTAACCTAGTTATTAAACAAAAATTCAAACATTAAGAGGTAATGCTTTTATGGTGCAGACCATGCTTAAACCCTATCGTTATAAATACATATCAGTGCTGCTCCTATCTATGATTAATGTGTTTTTTGTCGCGACCGTGAATGCCAACTCTATGGTCAAAACCATTGAAGAAGTGAAACAAAAGCTTGGCGCTGATGTTGGAGTTTCCGTTTATGATGTCTCTTCAGATGACCTTTGGCACTACAATGGTGATACTCGCTTCCCGCTAATGAGTACTTTTAAAACATTAGCCTGTGCGAAATTACTCGCCGATATTCATAACGGCGAGCAGTCTTTTGACACTTCTGTGGTTATAAAGAAAGAATCTCTTGTTACTTGGTCGCCCGTTACTGAAAAACATGTTGGCGAGAGTTTTTCGCTCAGACAAGCGTGTTCTGCGGCAATGATCATGAGTGACAATACTGCAGCTAATATTGTACTTAAAGGAATTAATGGCCCAACAGCGTTGACTCAATTTATGCGCTCTATTGGTGATAAAATCACTAGACTCGATAGAATTGAACCATATTTGGGTGAAGCTCTTGACGGAGATGTAAGAGACACCACAACACCGAATGCTATGGTAAAGAGTTTGCGTGAGCTGCTGTTTGGTAATACCTTGCCAGCAGCATCTAAAACACAACTAAAACAGTGGATGACAGATAATAAAGTATCTGACAGTTTGTTACGGTCAGTGCTTCCAATCGGCTGGTTAATTGCAGATCGCTCTGGCGCCGGGGGGTATGGTTCCCGAGGGATTACTGCGGTAGTTTGGTCTGAACAACGTTCACCGCTAATTGTCGCCATTTACCTAACACAAACGGATGCGTCTTTTGCACAAAGAAATAAAGCGATTGCGCAAATAGGTAAAGAAATATTTACCTTTTATCGTTAATAGCAAGTTAATGCAAATGGATAAATTCGTTGTTACGCTCATGATTTACCGTGAGCAAGGTTTTAGAATAGAAAGGAGGAAGTGTGGCGCTTAAAGTTGATCATGTAACTATTTTGGTTAAATCACTAGAACATAGTATGCCTTATTATACGAAGCTATTGGATCTCATTGGCTTCAGCAAATTACGAGACTACGTATGGAGCGACGGCGAAGGTTTTTTTCTTCAGTTCAACCAAGCGAAAGAAGATACTAAGGATTATGAACGGTATGCCTCTGGTATGAATCACATAGGATTTAGTGCCCCAACAGCTGAATTCGTTGTTGAGGTTAAAACGCAAATGAAAAACGCGGGTTTTGACGTACCGGAAATACAAAGTTTTGATCAAGCCCGGGCATTGTTCATGAAAGATCCCGATGGAATTCGCTTTGAAATTACTTATTACCCACCAGGTGTATCTGTAGTTGACTAGGTTGCGTTTATTTCAAGATGGCAGAATAAGCCCTTAGTTTGGCGCTTTAGCATTTATTCATTAATCAAAGTATGAAGTTGGAAATAATCATGGAAGTAAAAATATTTACGAAAATTTTAAGGCCTAAAGTTGGCTTTTTACCAAAATCGGACACAGCTACTGACCATGGCTTAGAAGCTGAAATCAATCTTTGGCTGGCCGCAAAAGCTGATATTGAAATTCAAAATATTACCCAGTCACAAAGTGGCGGTTCATTTCAGCCTTCAACAATAGTGGTAAGTGTCTGGTATGAATAATACATCTAGGTCTGAGTATGAATAATTTAACATGGAGTGACTTCCAAAAAGTCGAATTAAGGGTGGGAACAATTATTTCGGTTGAAGATTTTCCGAAAGCAAAAAATCCATCTTTCATTGTTAAGGTTGATTTTGGAAAAGTGATCGGCATTAAAAAATCTAGCGCTCAAATTACCGAACTTTATACAAAAGAAAGTTTGCTTGGTAAAAAAGTTATCGCAGTAACCAACTTTCCGGCCAAACAAATAGGGCCAATAATGTCGGAGTGTTTAGTTACCGGGTTTCATCGAGAGGATGGTGCTGTTGTTTTATCGGTACCGGATAATGACATACCCAATGGAACACGTCTTGCCTAAGCGGATAAAGCGGGATAAAAACCAGTTAGCGGTTACGGCTCCGTTCAATATTTTAGCTAACTACTTTATTGGCCTTTCACCGGGCGTTTCACTTACAGGAGTAGTCAATGCCACATTGTATAGTTGAGCATTCTGAAACCATAGATTGTCATGTTTTAGTCCCTCTAGTTTTTGCTGGCGCTTTGCAAGCAGAATTGTTTGAAGTCGATGGAAGTGATATAAAAGTAAGATCCTTGTCTTATAGCAGCTATCAAACGGGCATTAGTCAATCAGACTTCATCCATGTCGTGTTAAAAATACTCTCTGGACGCACCAGTGAACAAAAGCTCAAGTTATCTCAATTAGTGTTAGCGCAACTTGAAACTGCAGGATTGAATAATTGTTCAATCACCATAGAAGTTGTAGATATCGACCGTGCTAGTTACTCAAAACTGGTCAGGTGAGCATAACAATTTAATAAAAAAGGATGTTCTAATGGTTAAATTAATATTTAGCTTTTTTGTATTTGTTTCAATCTCAATTAATGCGCAGCAACTCGGTGATAGTAATTTTAAACCTAAAAACACGACCCGCACATTTTCAAAAATCGAGTCTCCACTAGTACTGTTGGATGAAGCTCATAATAATTTTCATACTATGGATGGCAGATATCAACCTTTTGTCAAAATATTGCAGAGTGATGGCTATTTAGTAAAGAAAAATACGGCATTATTCTCTAAGGAAAGTCTGGCACACGCTGACATCTTGGTTATTTCTAATGCCCTGAGTGCGAAAAATGTAAAACATTGGAGTTTACCTAACTATTCTGCATTTTCGAGAGAGGAAGTTGAGGCGGTTTATCACTGGGTAAAAAATGGCGGAGCCCTCTTTCTGATTGCCGACCATATGCCGTTTCCGAAGGCTGCCGAGGATATGGCCGCGATATTCGGATTTCAATTTAATAATGGTTATGTAGAAGAACTCAATAATAAAGAGCAGATGTTTGAAAAAGGTAGCGGTACTTTAGCCGCTCATCCAATCTTAATCGGAACAGGTAGTAAAGAAGAAATTAAAGCGGTAAAAGCATTTACCGGACAAGCTTTTCTATCACCACCAAATGCTAAACCTTTACTTGTCTTTGGCGATTCAGCAATATCACTGATGCCGAATAAGTCATGGAAATTTCCTCCCGGTACACCAGAGATATCAGTCAAGGGTTGGAATCAAGGCGCTACTTTGGAATTTCATCAAGGAAGAGTTGTGATCTTTGGTGAAGCAGCAATGTTTACCGCTCAAGTGAGTGGTAAGGCGAAAAGAAAGATGGGGGTTATTGCTGATGGTGCTGAGCAAAACGAACAGTTCTTATTAAATATCATGCTTTGGTTAGCAAGGAAAATTTAACAAATCATGCGAAGGAGTCAAAAGAGATACTTAGGTTAATTCGTGAGTAAGATAGGCAAAAAAATGGAAAAGACATTTACCGGTATCTTTGAAGCCGATTCCGTAGTTAAAACATTGGCTCTTTGTGTTTTAACCATGGGTGCTTTTTTAATGGTCAAACTCTATCGCTTCTCGTACCAAATTAACAACCAGACAAATCTAAAAATATCTAACATTTTCATTGCCATAACGATTGTGTTATTCACTCTTTCGCTGAGTAGTTTAATTTATGGTCTGGTTAATCTGGACAATCCTGTCATCTTAAAAAGCTCAATTGGTGTTCATATCATTTCCAGTGTTTTCGATGTAATGTGGATAATCATGGTACGTAATCGAATCAATTTAATTGCGGGCGCCCATAAAGGTGACAAACTTTGGTTAAAGCCATTTATCACATCAATTTTTCATGTGATCTATATGCAACATAAAATAAACCAAGGCTTGCTTCAAAGAGCAGAATTATACCAAGTTGACTAATTAATTAATCAAATTGGTATAATTCAAACGTGGTAAACATTGGGATGATGTTTAGATTTGTTTTTTAATGGCTTTCAACTGAATTTGCATCGCCTTTATCTGAGTTTTTTGCTGTTGCTCAGTTAAGTTTTGATATTCGAGTTGGATAAAACAATCACTTAGCAGGGTAAAATTTCTGGCAATATTCGGTAAACTTCGATTCACCGTAACGACAAAATCGCTGACCGACATCGCTTTTGGCTTTTCTACCTCTTTGCCAATTAACAAGCTTAATGCTTTTTGATATAGCTTTAACCACGGTGAAAGCCTCTTAACCGGAACTTTTTGTTGCTGTAGTAGCCACAACGATATCATTACCACAACAAATGCCAGGCCGATAAGCAGACCGGTTTTCCATGGCAGCATTTGCCCAAACCAGCGGGACAATAATTCTATTTGCTGCTTAGATGAATAACCAATTACCCATTTTGTCCATTGATAATCCATGGCGGATAATTTTAATCTCAATGCATTTAACCACTTCGAGTTTTTATAATTAGAAAGGCTAAAAAAATTGTCACTTAAGCTCGACTGCTCGTTGATTAACTGTTGTGAAAAGCCACTCTCAACGCGCTCAGGATCAACTGCAGCGGTTGGATCAATCCGTTTCCAGCCAAAGCCTTGTAGCCAAATTTCGGTCCATGCATGCGCTTCATATTGATATATCGAGTAATAGTTTCCCTCGGGGTTATATTCGCCACCCATATAACCCGTTACCATGCGAGCAGGAATGCCAGCAGCTCTCATTAAATAAGTAAAGGCACTGGCATAATGTACGCAAAATCCTGTTTTAGTGTCAAAATAGAATTGATCTAAACTATTCTCCACTAACGTTGGCGGCTTGAGCGTGTAAAAATATTGTTGTTGTCTAAATTGTCCAAGCACCGCTTGCACCAGATCATTATTATCCGCATACAATTGTCTCAGCCTGGCAGCTTCTAGCTCTAACCTGGGGTTACTACCTAACGGATATTGAAGGTTTCTTTCTTTCATTTCCCTCGTTAGCGTTATATCTAAAGGGGCTTCTAAAAAACTGTTTACCTGGTAACTTAACGTTTGACTGATAATGTCTTTACTTTGCAAGGTAAAGTCGGGTCGCTCGATAATGACTGATTGAGCCGTTGTTTGCGGGTTCACCACCGCAATATCTAAACCAAAAAGCCAACGCCTGAAACTGGGTTGGGTGATCACTTGGTAGTTCAACGAAGGCCCGCTGACTTGAGGTGTATATTGCTGGCTGTTTTCAGCATCTAACCATGCTCGTCGCTTTTTTTCTTTGGTGCGTAGCCAGCTTGTTCCGTTATATTGTTCTAAAACCAATGCCCGCCAATATAATTGCGAATATAAAGGTTTTTCGTCATTAAAAGTCACCCGAAAAGCCAATTCATTTGAGCGCGCTAAATTGGCTATATCTCCCGGCGTGACATTATCGGACAAGCCTGTTTTCGCCGAGTTTGCCAAAGGGACTTGCCAAAAAGGCGCTAACCGTGGAAACACAACAAATAACACCAGCGCTAAAGGTAAACTTTGCAGCAGCATTTTGCCACAGCGTGTCAGGGTCTGAGACACGGTTTCCGCGGATGAAAAATAGTGCAGCAGCAAAGCAAAATTAAACACGATAATTAATGCCAGCACGCCGGTAAATAGCAGCGATTGTTTGAAGATTAACGAAGTGGCAAGAATGAATAAGCCTAATACAACCAACTGATAAAAGTCTTTCCTGCTATTGAGTTCTAAGGCTTTTAAGGCATAGGAGAAACATAGCAAATGTAACATCGCCAGTAACAAGCCCAGCTGTCTGCTGGTGATCGCAATTGCGATACAACCGCTGATGGTTAATAACAGAAAAATAAACCGCTGAGGTTTACTGCTTGGTTGCCGAATAAGTAAAACTCGCCACGCCAGGCATAAAAATATCGTGGCTAACATCCAAAAGCTTAATTCTTGCGCAACCATAGCGATATTGAATACTTGGCTTAATAGTAATAACCAGACAGTGGTGAGATTGATTTTAAAGAATTGTGCTTTCTGATCTACCGCCTGATTTTTTGAGCGGTTACCTAACCGTAGGGTATTAATCATCGCCCTTAAGACCTCACACTAAGGTCAGTTAATGCCGTTAAACATTCATGCATATGTTGCAGGCCATCATTAGGAGGAATTTTCACTGTGCCCAGGTTTAGGCCAAATTGCTGTGCAGTTTTACTGTATTCAAGAATGATATAGCACAGTAATTGCAATTTACTTTCAATATCATTGGCGGGCATGTCTTGTAAATTTAGCCAACACAGATTTCCCTGGTTTTGTTGATAATGTTTGGTGAACTTTCCCTGCCCTTTCGCTAGCTGCTTCCAGGCTATACGGGATAAAGGCTCGCCCAATACATAGTTTTTAAGTTCATAAAAATCATCATTGCCCTTGTTACTACTGGTTACGTTTTCATTACTGTCTGCATCGGCTGACATCGCTGGTAATGCACCATTAATGGCCTTAATTTTTGGATAAACAACCGCCTGACATTGAAAATCTAGTCGGGTCCAGGTAATAAATAAGCCAAAACAATATTCACTGGATAGTTTTAAGCGACCAGGAGAAAAACGGCCACGCGTTTTGCCCAAATAAGGCACTTTAACGGTGTTATTGCCAGGCGAGCAGAGAGGAAGTTGAACGGTGTTTTGTAAATCAAAACTAAAATTAAGATCAAACCGGCGTTGCTTTGACGTTGTGGTAACAACAAAATTAACGGGTTGATCAACATGTCCCCGGCTTTTATCTTGGGCTTTTATAATCAACCCCGACAGATTAAAAAAACTGGTCATCATCGCAGTGATGAATAAACTCGCCATTAAGTAACTGAATAACATAATAATGTTATTTTGATAATTGGTCGCCAATAAAAACAAAAGCAAAACAAAGAACAGATAAGCAAAGCCAAATCGCGTTGGCATAATAAAGATATTTCGGCTAGTTAATTGATGCTGTTCAGCCGCCGGAATACGGCGAGTTAACCAGGCATTGAATCGACCCTGAAATAACTGTGTTATTCGCCTTTTTACTTTTGCCGGAAAACTTGCAGAATTATATTCATCTTTATTTTCATAACCCATCAGGTTATTGCGGACCTGGCTCATAATGATTTAAATCTATTCATATTTAACGTTAACAATTAAGAGGGTTAAGTACATCAACCTGTTGTAGTATTTGGTTCGCAATATTATCTGCTTGCAGATGATCGCCAAAATGGGAAAATTCTTCTGTTCCGGTTTCAATTCGGTGTAAACAAACCGCCATAAATACCGCCTGAACATCTTCAGGTAAAACATAATCTCTGTTTTCCATAAACGCCCATGATTTTGCCGCGCCCAACAGCGCTTTGCCAGCCCGTGGCGATAACGGTTTCGCATTAACCTCCGCTTTCCGACTCACTTGGCACAAAGCAATAATGTATTCAAGAATACTGTTTGCCGCCGTTACTTTGCTAGTAGCCTGCTGCATTTTATGTAATTGTTCGGGCGTAATACATGGGGTTAACTGGGTTAATGTTTGATGATTGTCTTCGCTAAGTAAAATACGTTTTTCAGCGTCTACTCCAGGAAAACCTAGCGAAATCCGCATCATAAAACGGTCAAGTTGTGACTCAGGTAAAGGATACGTTCCGGAATGGAACAAAGGGTTTTGAGTGGCGATAACAAAAAATGGACTGGGTAAAGCATGAGTTGTACCGTCAATACTAACTCGTCTCTCTTCCATGGCCTCTAATAAAGCACTTTGTGTTTTCGGGCTGGCTCGGTTAATTTCATCGGCTAAAACTAGTTGATTAAATATCGCACCTTTATGCAGCTCAAAACTTTTATTCTCGCTATTATAAATCGAAACCCCGATCACATCTGCCGGTAACAGATCACTGGTAAATTGTGTTCTTTGATAGCTCAAACCTAACGTTTTAGCCAACACTTGCGCTAACGTGGTTTTGCCCATACCGGGTAAGTCTTCAATTAAAATATGCCCTCTGGCCAATAAGCAGGCTAGTGACAATTTAATTTCTTGCGGTTTACCTAAAACAACAGAGCCCACCTGTGACAAAATAGCTGCAATCAAAGTTTGCATACAAACCAATACCTTATCTTTTTAAATTATCAATACGGTAGCACCAATTGCATCGGTTTTTCATTCTTTTTATACAGCGATACCAAGTTGATTAAATATCTGATCATTGCAGACACGTATGTTGTATGCAAAAGTATCAGTATTAGCTAACAATTTATTGCTTATTCTTAGGCCACCAGGAGAGATAATTTGCCATGACATCGTTTTTGTCCGTACTCTCTGATGTTCGAGCCTGCACCCTTTGCAAGCAACACTTGCCGCTGGGCCCTCGACCTGTTCTGCAGCTGCATCCGAAAGCAAGAATACTGATTGCCGGGCAAGCACCGGGCAAAAAAGTTCACCTCTCCGGCGTGCCGTTTGATGATGCCAGCGGCAATCGCTTGCGCGAGTGGTTGGGGGTGACACGTGAGGTATTCTACGATCCGGAAAAAATTGCTATCTTGCCGATGGGCTTTTGTTTTCCTGGTACAGGAAAGTCGGGAGATCTACCGCCACGACCCGAGTGTGCACCTGCCTGGCGAGAGCCGCTGCTTCAACAACTTGGTCATTTGGAAATTACCTTGGTGCTTGGACAGTACGCCCAGGCCTACCATTTAGGTGACGCGGGTTTGTCGGTGACCGCATTGGTAAAATCGTGGCGTACCTATTGGCCAGAAATGGTGCCGCTGCCACACCCCAGCCCGAGAAACAACCTTTGGCTGCGTCGCAACCCGTGGTTCGAAACCGAAGTTCTTCCGCCCCTGCGTGAACGTATATCGGCTATTCTCGCCCGATCAATGTAGTGAATAAGATGCTGAGATAAGTTAGCTGTTATTTTTTGGCATTAGTGTTAGGTTATTCAACAAGTTATTACACGTAATTTTTTCGCTTCGTGGTCAACGTGCTGTTGATTGGGGGAGGTGTTTATTTATTTTGGAGGTCAAATGGGGTTTAAATTTTGCTTATCAACATTTGCCTTACTCGAATGATGATAGTCGCCAAGATGATGGTAAAAAAGGGCTGCGCAAAGGCATGACCTATTATTTAGGTATCCATACCGAATATTCGGCCAAACTCACCAATCTTGCCTATGGGCATAACGTTATTATGATTGAGTTTGATACCCAGGCAAAAGGTGTACACCCAGATAATGGTCAGCTGATGACGTTTAATCACCATTCTTTTGAGGTATTAGAAATCGACAATGGCAAAGTCTCGGTGATCCGTCATTACAGCAAATAATTCAACTTAAAAGAGTAAGGATAAAATTAAATGGTATTCGAAAAACGTTCATCTTGGTTTTTTAGAAGAATAGTTGCGGGCAGCACATTACTGCTTGCTATGGTGGTTTGGCAATATGCTTTTGCTTTTGAAAGCCAAGCGGCAAATATTTACACTAAAGCGGTGCAACACGAAAAAAGATTAAGCAAAGACATAGAGCTCGACACAAAACGAAAACCCGCTGATATTTTACCATTCACTCAAATAAAAACGGGCGATGCAGTTTTAGAATTGGGGGCTGGCGGTGGTTATACCACAGAGCTGGTATCCTTATTAGTTGGTGATACGGGCAAGGTGTATGCTCACTTTCTTTATAATAAAGAACGGTTAAAAGATAATCGATTACCGAATGTGATACCGCTGCGTGAGCATTCACTGAGCGAGCACATCACCGTACTTGAGGAAAATAATGTCGGCCCAAATGATTTAGATGCAATCATTATTTTCTTTGTGCTACATGACATTTATCTTAACTCTGAAATGAGCGAACAATTATTAACGACTCTCTACTCATCACTTAAACCCGGAGGACGATTAATCATCCTCGACAATGCGGCAAAGCCTGACGAAGGGCTTACTCAAATTGGCACGCTTCATCGAATCGGTGAAAATTTTGTCAAAGATGTATTTGTGAAAGCTGGTTTTGTCATTGACCAGACTAGTGATGTACTCAGAAATAAAGCAGACCAGCATACGAAGCCTTGGGGCGATTTTAAAGGCTTGCAAGATAGATTTGCGATCCGTTTTAAGAAACCTGAAAGCTTATAAACTAGTGTTGCTTGCATTTTACGGTTACCCCGATGCCGCTATAACACCCTAATAGAAAAGGAAAATTCATGTTAAAAAAAGCCCTGTTGTTCGCACCCATATTTTATCTTAGCGGTTGTCTTGTTGTTCCTGAAACGGATCAAAGCCAAGAATACCAATGTGCATTATCAACAGATAAAAAGGTGCTGAAATTAGTCAATTTAACCGAGGGTGATACCAGTTTCTATGAATGGAATGATGAGATGCTTGCCATCATTACAGTGCCGACCTCGGCCATAATTTCAGGTACTTATGTGTTGGTAAATAATGTATATCACATCAGTGAAAAGTTAATAAAGTGCAGTTAAGGTGATTATAAAAGAGTTATAAAGGATGCAAATGGATGCAAATACGACAATATCAACATACTGATTTAAACGCGGTTCTTGCCTCATGGGAAAGCTCTACTCGATTGGCTCACCCCTTTATGACAGAAGAGTTCTTAGCCCAGGAGAAGATAAATATTGCGGAAATATATCTTCCCAATACGGACACTTGGGTGGTTGAGATTGACGGCAAGGTTAGAGGCTTTATTGCATTAATGGGCAATGAGGTTGGAGCTATCTTTCTGCTGCCTGAATATCATGGACAGGGTGTTGGAAAAGCGCTTATGGATAAGGCGAAGACACTTCATGGCGATTTAGAGGTTGAAGTGTTTAAAGAAAACGTCATTGGTCGTAAATTTTATTCACAATATGGCTTTGTTGCTTTAGACGAAAAAATGCATGAACCGACCGGACAGCCTTTATTGCGCCTTAAATATTCTGCGAACAAGTTTTAGTACTTCTCTCTTCAATGTCCGCTCATCGTCGGGATATTGTCAGCATTGTGTCGTGGTTTTTATTGCTGTTTAACGAGATGAACTTCCTGTCTTTTTTAATATGGGATTACAGTTATGACAATTTCTAACACAAAAATAATTCAGTTACGCAAAGAACGCGGTTGGTCACAAGAAAAATTGGCTGCCATTGCCAGCTTGAGTGAAAGGACCATTCAACGAATTGAAAAAGATGGCACTTGTTCTTTAGACAGTAAAATGGCGTTGGCTACGGCGTTTGAGCTATCTCCGGCTGAATTGTCAGCTACCGATGATAAACATTTTCAATCAGTATCGATTATTAAGGAATAAACAATGTCGAAAGTCATAAATTTTAAAGAAAAATTTCACAAGTTTGATGATCATTGGTCACCACGAGTGATTGCAGAAATGAACGATTATCAATTCAAACTGGTAAAGGTTGAGGGCGAATTTGTTTGGCATGACCATCCCGTTACCGATGAAGTATTCATTGTTATTGAAGGGGTTCTTAGCATTGAATTTAGAGATGGCAATGTCACTTTAAATTCAGGAGAGATGTATGTGATCCCGAAAGGGGTGGAACATAAACCTGTGGCCAAAAGTGAATGTAAGATCATGATAGTAGTGCCTAAAGGGGTGGTGAATACCGGCGATAGTGGTTCTGCCTTAACTGCAGAAAACGATGTTTGGGTGTGATCCCTATCCCTGTTGTTAAATCTGGAATTAACGGCTGAAGATGAATTTTAACATGACGGAGAGGTAGGTATGATAAAGCGAATTAACGGTACTTATTGCGGGTGATCAGGACAAAAATTTTACTATTTACTATTTACTATTCACTATTCACTATTCACTATTCTCGTATCGAAATGCAGAAATAACATGTTATCAATGACCCTAATTAGGTAAAATGGCGCAAATTAAAAGAGTGAATGGGCGATAGCTCAACCTTAATTGGTATCATAGTAAATGATGAAAAAAGTATTAGTGATCGGTTATGTTTGGCCTGAGCCAAATTCTTCTGCTGCAGGCAGCCATATGATGTCGATTTTGCGTTTGTTTAAACAGCAAAACTGGCAAGTGGAATTTGCCACTCCGGCGCAACCGACAGAGCACATGATCGATTTGGCCAGTGAAGGCATTACTAGCCAAAGTATTGCTCTTAACTGTGATAGCTTTGATCAGTATGTCAGTCAATTTATGCCAGATATGGTGATGTTCGATCGCTTTATAATGGAAGAGCAGTTTGGCTGGCGCGTAGAAAAGCACTGCCCGCAAGCGCTTAAAATATTAGACACCGAAGATCTGCAATGTTTACGTAATGCTCGTCATCAAGCTCATAAAGCGGGGCGAGAACTCACTCAAACCGATCTTGCCAGCGACTTGGCAAAACGTGAAATTGCGGCCATTCTACGTTGCGATATCTCGTTGATCATTTCAACATTTGAAATGCAGCTTTTAATCGACACGTACCAGGTAGATCCCAAATTGCTGCATCACTTGCCCTTTATGGTCAATCTGGCGGAGTGCCCTAGCGAAACGCTGAGCTTTGCCGAGCGCCAACATTTTATGACCATAGGTAATTTTCGGCATGCGCCCAATTGGGATGTAGTACTGTATTTACAGCAAATTTGGCCACTTATTCGTAAGCAACTGCCAAAGGCTGAATTGCATATTTATGGCTCGTATCCACCACCGAAAGCGATGGCATTAAACAATCCAAAAACCGGATTTATCATAAAAGGCTGGGCTGAAAGTGCGTTTACGGTAATGGAGCAAGCGCGCATTTGTTTGGCACCGATTCGCTTTGGCGCGGGCATAAAAGGCAAGTTACTCGATGCGATGATCATGCAAACCCCTAATGTTACAACATCTATGGGTAGTGAAGGCATGCATCAGCACGAACCCTGGCCTGGCATTATTCGTGACGAAATGGCAGAGTTTGCGCAAGCGGCGGTTGATTTGTATAACAATGAACAACAGTGGTGTGCAGCTCAGCAACAAGGAAGCGCCTTGCTAAATGCCCGATATGACAGTGTGCAGCTTGGACAACAGTTACTCGTGAAAATAACCGAGACGCAACAACAATTAGCGCAGCATAGATTAAACAACTTTACCGGGGCTATGCTAAAGCATCATTCGCTGGCGAGCACAAAATACATGTCACAATGGATCGCGGCGAAAAATGCCAACGATTGTTAACGTCAGGCATATCAACTGAACCAGCAATGATCCTTATACGGCTTTGGGAGAGCAATAGATGCAAATTAAACAAGGTGGCTTAACCACTGACGCAGTGATTACTTTACTAACGGAACATCATCAAGACATGCTGCAACATTCTCCAGCAGAGAGTGTGCACGCACTCGATTTAACCGCGTTACAAGCCGAAAACATTAGCTTTTGGAGTATGTGGAGCAATGCGGACTTAGCCGGTTGTGGCGCTTTGCAAGAGCTGGATATAGATCACGCTGAGATAAAATCGATGCGTACCGCCAAGGGGCACTTGCGTAAAGGTGTTGCCGAAAATATGTTGCGCCATATTTTATTAGAGGCAAAAAAACGGGGGTACCGTAAAGTGAGCCTGGAAACTGGCACTCAGCCGGCTTTTCTGCCAGCACAGCGCCTGTATTTAAAGTTTGGCTTCCAAGTTTGTCCGCCATTTGCTAATTACCAGGATGATCCTTACAGTACCTTTATGAGTAAATCTCTGTAGACACAGCAACACAACAATAAAATGAATAACTAACTCGGTAGGCGATTAATATTATGCATGTAGCAGATAAATGGAATATGGGCAGTATCGCTGATTTACAGCAGTTTATCAGTCAAAATGGATTTGCAGTATTAGTGTCTGCAAACTTTAATGCCAGCCATGTGCCCTTGCTAATAGCAAGCGACGAGGGTGAAATGGGCGTATTGTACGGTCATTTAGCGCGCTCTAATGCGCATGCTAAAACCATCAGTGGCGAACCAGTGTTGGCGATATTCTCTGGACCACACTCATATATTTCACCAACCTGGTATGCCGCAACACCAGCAGTACCCACCTGGAACTACGGTGCCGTGCATGCTGTAGGTACGGTCGAGCTAACCAGTGATGAGAAAACGCTGAAAATACTCGAGGCGACCATCAAAAAATATGAACCAGAGTTATTGCAACAAGACAATATCATGCCCGAACAATACAAAAGCAAATTGGCCAAAGCCATTGTTGGTTTTAAGATAGTGTTAACCAAGATACAAGGGCAAGACAAGCTTGGGCAGCATCGCAAAATAGAAGATCAGCAAGGCGTTGTGGCCGGATTGAGTGCATCAACCTCGTTAGACGCACAACAACTGCTTAATTATATGCAACAAAAAAATATCGGTATGGGTGTCTAGGATTGTAATATCTCGAACTAAATCTTATCAAAGCCTGCGATTGTCATCGAACCGTAATAGTGAAAGGCTAGCATAAAGATTTAGATTAATAGCACGTTGATTAAATACTTTGTTTGGGGTTTTGCCTTTTGAAAAATGTTTTAGAAGTTTTTTGGCAATTTTTACTGCTCGGCTTGATGAGCTTTGGCGGCCCTGCTGCCCACATAGGTTATTTTCAAAAAACCTTCGTGCAACAACTGCACTGGTTAGACGATAGCAGTTATGCCCGGCTGATCTCATTAAGCCAGTTTTTGCCCGGTCCCGGTTCCAGTCAAATAGGGTTTGCCATAGGTTTACAACGCGCCGGCCTGTTTGGCGGGTTTGCGGCGTTTATTGGTTTTACTCTGCCCTCATTTATGCTGTTATACCTGCTCGCCAGTCAGTCTGTGAGCCATGATTCAGACCTGCTCAATAATGTAATACATGGTTTAAAATTGCTTGCGGTAGTGGTAGTGGCGGATGCCACGTTATCAATGTTTAATAGTTTTTGTACTAACCGTTTGGCGAAAAGTATTTGCATTTTTAGTGCAGCATTACTGTTGTTGATGCCAAGTTTATATACGCAGATGATGGTATTGGTTGTTGGCGCAGTGATAGGTATTTTGTTTGGCACAGTAAATACTGAAACAACCCCGAGCCAGGTAAAAGTTAAGTGGCTGCCATTACTGCTGTTTGCCCTGTTATTTCTTGGTTTACCTTTGGTTGCTGGCCAATCGCAATGGCTCGAATTAACCAATGGCTTTTATACCTCTGGCAGCTTAGTTTTTGGTGGCGGCCATGTGGTACTGCCGTTATTGCAAGAAACTCTAACTGACAGTGTCAGCACCGATAGATTTTTAATGGGTTATGCTGCAGCCCAGGCGGTACCAGGGCCGATGTTTTCGGTGGCGGCATTTTTAGGCGCCGACATGCTAGTTGAACACAGTTTGAGCGCAGCCTTGTTAGCCACCATCGCCATATTTTTGCCCGGGTTCTTACTGGTACTGGGTTTGCAAGGAGCATGGCAAACACTGGCGCAAAAACCCAAGGTTGCTGCTGCCGTCTGGGGGATAAACGCTGCTGTTGTTGGATTACTGTTATCAGCGCTCTATCATCCGGTGTTTACCAGTGCGGTAAACTCAGCTGAAGAAATGTCATTGGTGTTAATCGGCTTCTTTGTCCTGCGCCAGTTTAAGTTACCCATTGTGGCCTTAGTCTTGGCTTTTACTCTGGTTGGCAGTTTCTGGTGAGTTATATCAATTAGCACAACCATACGGTTAATATCCATAACGACTACCAAAAATTAAATACTGTTAACTATCGATAAACGGGCATTATTTATGCCAACATTTCAAACTGTTGTTTTATAGGTGGATTTTGTTTATTTCATGACGCTAGCATTGTTCGGTTCTGATATTCCGTACCAATAATGGGATGGTCTAAATGCGCGCTCTATTCCATTATTGGGACAAATTTCAACTCTATTCCGCCCGCTGTGCTGAGTGATACGGTTGACTATTGATTTCGTAAACAATTGTTTACAAGGGCGAATGTGGATGGTGCTAGACATTGCCGGGTCATATCTTTATTCTTGACCCGTTCATAATAAATATAAAGAAGAAAAATTGATGAGAAAATATACCCTTTTGTGTTTAGCAGGCTTACTTTCCGCTTGTGGGAATGACACCACTCAACCACAACAATCAACCGTTGCTGCAAGCCAACCAAGCCAACCAAGTCAAGTCACCAGTTATCCAGTTACCCGCCAAGGCGATGTGGTAGATAGCTATTTTGGTGAACAAGTTGCCGACCCATACCGCTGGCTAGAAGATGACCGTAGTGATGAAACTGCCGCCTGGGTGAAAGCCGAGAATGAAGTTAGCTTCAATTATTTAAATAAAATTCCGTACCGTGAGGCGTTAAAACAACGTTTGCAAGAGTTGTGGAATTATGAAAAAACCAGTGCGCCTTTTGTCGAAGGCGATTATCGCTATTTTTACAAAAATGACGGTTTGCAAAACCAGTATGTGGTTTATCGTCAAAAAGATGGTGCGCAGGCGGAGGTGTTTTTAGACCCAAATACTTTCAGTAGCGACGGCACTACCTCGCTAGCACAGTTAAGCTTTTCCAAAGACGGCTCAATCGCGGCTTATTCGATTTCGGAAGGGGGCAGTGACTGGCGTAAAATTATCGTTATTGATGTAGCAACCGGCAAGAAAATTGAAGACACCTTAGTCGACGTTAAATTTTCTGGCATTTCCTGGTTCAACAACGAAGGTTTTTACTATTCAAGCTATGACAAACCCGAAGGTAGTGAGTTATCGGCAAAAACTGATCAACACAAACTGTATTACCATCACTTAGGCCAGCAGCAAAGCCAGGATACGTTAGTCTTTGGCGGTACAGCAGAGCAAAAACGTCGTTATGTATCCGGTAGTGTGTCGGATGATGGTCGCTATTTAATGGTCTCTGGTGCGTTATCGACATCGGGTAATGATTTGTTTATTAAAGACTTAACCGTACCAAACAGTGAACTGATTAACGTACTCGATCACCACAATTCTGACACCTACTTACTGCATAACCAAGGAACTAAACTATTCTTGGTGACGAATTTAAATGCACCGAATCAAAAAATAGTGACCGTGGACGCTAGTAACCCAGCTCCTGAAAATTGGACGGATTTTATTGTTGAAACTGAGAATGTACTATCGGCTTCGGTTGGTGGTGGCTACATTTTTGCTGAATACATGGTGGATGCCACGTCTAAGGTCTTGCAATTTGATCTTGATGGTAAACAGGTGAGAGAGATCAGTCTGCCTGGAATTGGTAGTGTGAGTAGCATTGAAGGTAAGCCAGAAGAGAGCGTTTTATATTACTCGTTTAACAACTACAAAACGCCGAGTACCATTTACAGCTTCGATGTAAACTCGGGTAAATCGACAGTTTATGCCGCATCGGCAGCTAAATTCAACAGCGCCGATTATGTGTCTACGCAAGAATTTTATACCTCGAAAGATGGTACCAAAATCCCGATGATCATTACCCATAAAAAAGGTCTGCAACTGGACGGTAAAAATCCGACTATCTTATACGGTTACGGTGGCTTTAACGTAAGTTTAACCCCTCGTTTTTCTGTCGCTAACGCGGTATGGATGGAGCAAGGCGGTGTTTATGCGGTGGCCAATTTACGTGGCGGTGGCGAGTATGGCAAAGATTGGCATAACGCTGGTACGCAATTAAAAAAACAAAACGTATTTGATGACTTTATTGCTGCTGGCGAGTATTTAATTAGCCAACAATATACGTCAAGCGACTACTTAGCCATTCGAGGTGGTTCAAATGGTGGCTTGTTGGTTGGCGCGGTGATGACTCAGCGACCTGATCTGATGAAAGTGGCACTGCCTGCCGTTGGCGTATTAGACATGCTGCGCTACCACACCTTTACTGCGGGTGCCGGCTGGGCATACGATTACGGTACGGCAGAACAAAGTGAAGAGATGTTTAAGTATTTACTTGCTTATTCTCCAGTGCAAAACGTTAAAGCCGGTGTTGCTTACCCGGCAACTCTGGTGACTACGGGCGATCATGACGATCGCGTAGTACCGGCGCACTCGTTTAAGTTTGCCGCTGAACTGCAAGCGAAACAAGCGGGTAATGCACCAACGCTGATCCGCATTGAAACCAATGCAGGTCACGGTGCCGGTACGCCAGTTTCTAAAACTATCGAGCAATACGCCGATATCTTTGGTTTCACTCTTTATAATATGGGCGTTAAAGAGTTAGCTAAGTAAGCGTTTTTAAAGCAGCCAATAACCTTGTTTACTTGCGATATTGAAAGTGCAAAAACCAGTTGCAGAGGCAACTGGCGTTTTCTCGACAAAGAAAAAATACACAATATAAGCTAAAGTCTAATAACATACATTTAACAAATGGCGTATGATAAGTATGGACATCATAGTATGGATTAATAGAAATGTTTTTACCTGAAAAAGTGATTATTGCCGACGATCACCCGTTATTTCGGCAGGCATTATTGGAAACGCTTAAGCAAAGAATGACCACAACCAATTGGTTTCAGGCCGAGACGGTAGAAGAGCTCGATCAGCTGTTATTAGAAGAAACTGACGCGGATTTATTGCTGCTTGATTTAAACATTCCGGGCGCTCATGGGTTCAATACCTTAATTCATGTTCGTCAACATTTCCCGCAAATTCCAGTGGTAGTGGTGTCTGCTTATGAAGATATCGATACCATTAATAAAGCAATGAGTTATGGTGCTTCTGGTTTTGTACCAAAATCGACCGATGTCAATACCATATTTACCGCCATTAATCAGGTGTTGTCTGGCCAGTTATGGACGCCGGAAGTGTTGAATACAGCCGATGCAAGTGATAGTAAAGCCGAAATGGCAGAACGTATAGCCAGTTTAACCCCGCAACAATATAAAATTTTACTGATGTTCGCCGAAGGTTTGTTAAATAAACAAATAGCTTACGACTTACACGTTTCTGAAGCGACGATAAAAGCGCATGCAACGGCGATATTTAGAAAGTTGAAAGTCAATAATCGTACTCAGGCGGTAATTTCACTGAACCAGCTTGATCTTAATGAAGGCGGTTTTAGTCGCGAATTAAGTCAATAATAGATATTCCGAGTGCAGGTTATTTAACCCATTAATCAGCATTTATTTGGGCATATAATTGGCTTGTAACATTTTGGTAAGCATGGCACTCATCATCGCTCTTAAAGCCGCTGGTTTTACCATCTTACGCATATAACCCACTTCCGCCTTGCGGGTTTTTTGTTGGATGCCAGTCTCAGTCGTAGCGGTGATTAAAATCGCCGGTATTTGCCTCTTGGCAAGTTCTCTTAACTCGTTAATTAAACTGATGCCATCTTCATTGTGGTCCAATTGATAATCCACTAACAGAATTTCAATTTCACCATTGTGAAGGTTAAATACTTCTTTCGCTTGAGCACTACCACTGGCGCCATACACATTGCATTGCCAGGCACCAAGCAATTCCAGCATGCCAGCAAGTACTTTAGGGTCATTATCAATACACAATACCGATACCCCTTGCAAACCAATCTGCGGCGTTATTGCTGGTTGTTCTTTTGCCTGTACCGGTTCAGCCGTAGGAACCGATACCGAGAAGTTACAACCACAGCCAACCTCAGACTCCAGGTGTAAAGTGTGACCAAGAATTTGCGCCAGTGAACGAGTAATGTTTAACCCTAATCCTAAACCATTGCTGGCGCTACTTTTACCATTTTCAAGTTGGGTAAATTGCTCAAACACTAATTGCTGTTTATCTCGCGCTATTCCTGGACCATCATCAACAACCTGGATCTTTAATTGATTTTTGTCTAACTTGGTTGCCAAAACAACATTGCCAGGGCTGGCATAACGAAACGCATTGGTTAATAAATTTTGTAAGATACGACGCAATAAATGTTTATCGGTTTTTATCCATTGCTGACAAGGGAATACCTTAAAACTCACTAAATATTCGTTTGCCGCCGCCAAAAATTCTTGTTCTAATTGTGCAAATAAATCGTGTAAACAAAAGACTTCGATGTTCGGGCTGATATTACCACTCTCGATACGGGCAACCTCGGCCAAATTAACCAGTAAATCATTGGCCACTTTTAACGAGTGATCGATATTGCTGACTTGCCGGCGCTGGGCGTCATTTAATTTATTTTGATCGGCCAAGGCCGAAGTAAATAATCTTGCCGCTTCTAACGGTTGCATTAAGTCGTGGCTGATGGCTTTTAAGTATTGGCTTTTTTTCAGGTTTGCCAGCTCGGACTTTTCTCGAGCCACGGCCAGCTGCTCATTGACCAGTTCCAATTTTTGGGTACGCTCGGTTACTAAAGATTCCAGATCCAAGTTCTCCGCTTTTAGCAGCATTTCCGCTTCACGATAGGCGGTAATGTCTTTAAATATCATCACAAAGCCACCATCGGGCAGCGGGTTACCTTCAATGCGGATAATGATGCCATCTTCGAGTTGGCGTTCTGACACTAGTGAGCTACCAGCTTTTAAAAATTGTACTCGCCTGCTTACTTGCTGCTCCACTTCGCCCTCACCGCACAGCCCTTTGCGGGCATTGAAACGGATCAAATCTTCAATTGGACAGCCAATAAACACCATGTTTTCCGGATAATTAAATAGTTCTAAATAGCGGCTATTCCAGGCAACCAAGTTGAGGTTGCCATCAATAATGGAGATCCCCTCGCTGGCATGCTCTATCGCACTTTGCAGTAAATGCTGATTGAATTGCTGTTGTTGGCTAGAGGTTTCTTCGATCAGTTGCGCCAACTCATTGAGGTTAATATTTCTGCCTTGCATGGCCGAGTGCAGTACCAGTCTTGCCGAAGCTGAGCCCATTACTGTGCCTAAGGCATTTTCACAATGGACGATCATCATTTGATGCTGCTGAGGTTCACCAAGTTGCTGCCCTTGTACTTTTTGCTCGAATGCCAAAAAGCTTGCTGCGGCTTTGTCTTCACCGATAAAACGGGAAATAAGCAGTTGTAATTCTGAATTGGTGATGTGTTTTTTCTTTTGTTCAGGCAGTTCGATATCGTTTTTTTCTTCAATAAAAAAGGCCGCCTGCACCCGTTCATGCACACTTTGTCGGCTCAATAATGAAATGGCCCACATCACCAAAACATTACTGCCGAGACTGATTAAGGTGGCAGTATTATTGGTGGCCAAGTCCCCTAAAAACACGTCTTGAGGATAGAAGCCTAAATTCGGCAATAAATTCAAAAGCAGCCATAACGAAAAACCGGTGACAATACCACTATATACGCCGGTTAAACTGGCATGTCGCCAGTAAAAAGCCGCAATTAAAGCTGGGGTGAGTTGTGCGATTGCGCCAAAAGCCACGGCGCCCAGGGATGCTAACGTATCATCATCCGCGAGTAAAAATGCGCCATAGCCCATCATCATGGTGGCAAGTACCAGGAGTTTTCGGGTATTTAACAATTTTAAGCGAAAACGCTCGTAATCATCATTTTGCTGTTTTTTACGGCTAAACAGTATTGGAAAGACGATTTCATTGCTTAACATCGTACTCAAAGCGATGGCGGAAATGATGATCATCGAACTGGCGGCAGAAATAGCGCCTAAAAAGGTTAGCAAGGTGAGCATCGGTTGGTTGTTTTGTGCTGGCAGCATTAATACGTAGGAGTCGGCGGCCACATTACCGTTAAACAGCAAATGCCCGGCCAAGCCCAGCGGCATGGCGAAAATGGCAAAAACCAAGACATATGCGGGAAAGACTTTACGGGCAAAACGGGTGTCTTTTTTATCTTTTAGCTCTACCACCATCACTTGGAATTGCCGTGGCAAAGATAAAAACGCCGCCATGACAATTACCAGCATGCCCAGCATCGAGGTAATGTTAGGGACGCTCAATTGGCTAGAAACATCAATGTTCGCTTGCTGAAACAGCTGTTGCGGCGAGTCGAACAAGGCAAAACAGACATATAAGCCAACCGCTAAAAACGCAATCAGTTTGACCAGGGATTCAAAGGCAATTGCCAGCATTACCCCCGGATGGCGTTCGGTGACATCTATGTTACGAATACCAAACATAATGGTAAATCCGGCCAAAACTAAGGCAATAATTAAGCCTAATTGCCAGGTGTTGGTTACTTGTTCAATTTGTAGTAGTTCAAATGAATAAACAATGGCTTTTAGCTGTAAAGCTAAGTATGGCAGGGTGCCAATTAACGCGACTATGGTGACTAAAATTGCCAGATTGTGAGATTTACCAAAACGGGAAGCAAGCAAGTCGGCAATAGAGGTTAAATTAAGTTTTAAACTGACTCGGATAATTCGTTGGATAAATGGCCAGGCAAACATAAACAGTAATATTGGCCCGAGGTAGATCGGGATATGAGAAAAAATATTGGTGGCCGTTTGTGCAGTCGTGCCCAAAAAGCTCCACGAAGTACAATACACCCCCAAAGTCAGGGCGTAGATGATGGCCTGGCTATTACCATGAATTTTATGGCGATATTTATCACCCAGGTAGGCAACTACAAACAATAAACCAATGTAGGAAATGGCTAACACTACTAATTGCCAGTTGCTAAACATAGTATCCCGTATTTTTCTTTATCAATTTTATCCTTTCGAACCCGTTTGGGTATAAAACTCACTGATATACTGACCACCTTTTATGGTGGCGATAACTCTTATCTTGTGCGTGTCACCTACTTGTGAAATCGTTGCTCTGAGCGGAGTTTGGCGATACCAATAGTAAGGAGAGTCGCTCATTTGCAACGGATACGAAGTCGCTTGATCGTTTTTATCCACTAAGAACAAGGTGGCGGTATCCAGTGGAAAGGTTGAGTTAACGGTAGTTTTGCCATTATCATCAAAAATATTTAATTTAAAGTCCTCGGCCAATAGCACGCAATTGCCGGCAAGCACATCGCAAGAATTTTCCGGCGTCATCTGAAAAATTCGAGTGGCACTGGCTTGATCTTCAACCCAGAAATCTGAGGCAATATAGCCACCGATAGCCAAAACAGGCGCTACCATTAAGGCGAGTTTGGTATGTTTGTTCATTTACTTATTCCTTTTCTATAGTTTTAACACCTTATTTACCCGGTGAAAAGGCTTATACCAGTCTAGTAACAAGAAAGACTCCCGTAGGAGCCTTTCATTAACCAAAGTGAACGTTAGTGAGCGTGAGCTTCACCTGAACCTTTTGGCACACGGAAGTTTTCTACCATTTGTTGAATATGCGCTGGCGCCTCGCCCGTTACCTTACATACCGCAAAGGCAACACCAAAGTTAACTAACGCACCAACCGCACCGAAGGCATTTGGTGAAATACCCAAGAACCAGTTTTGCTCAAGGCCACCTAAGAATGACGTGCCTGGAATAAACATGATGCCTTTGTGTTGGAATACATACAACATAGTAATACCAATACCTGAACACATACCGGCGATGGCAGCTGTACCGCTCATTTTCTTCGAGAATATGCCCATCATTAATGCCGGGAATATTGACGATGCGGCCAAGCCAAAGGCCAGTGCTACGGTACCGGCGGCAAATCCAGGCGGATTGAGACCGAGATAACCAGATACCAGTATTGATATGGTCATGACAATTCGACTCGCCCGTAACTCTGCTTTCTCTGACAAATCAGGCGTTAACACCCCTTTCATCAAATCGTGGGAGATGGAGGACGATATTGCTAACAATAACCCGGCCGCAGTCGACAGTGCCGCCGCTAAACCACCCGCAGCAACCAGGGCGATAACCCAGTTAGGTAAGTTAGCAATTGCAGGGTTAGCCAGAACCATAATGTCACGGTCAACTTTCACCATTTCATTGGTCTTGGTATCTGCTGTGTACTGAACTTTGCCGTCGCCGTTTTTATCTTCAAACTTTAACAAACCAGTTTTTTCCCAGTCTTTGAACCATTGTGGGCGCTCTGCATAAACCATATTTTCACCAGCGGTTGGTTGAATAGTGTTCATTAAGTTTAAGCGTGCCATGGCGCCAACAGCAGGAGCTACGGTGTAAAGCAAGGCGATAAATACCAGGGCGTAACCTGCAGATGAACGTGCAGCTTTTACTGATGGAACAGTAAAGAAACGCATAATAACGTGAGGTAAGCCAGCAGTACCGATCATCAATGACAAGGTGTAGGCGAACATGTTTAACGTGCCGCCCAAGTTGTCGGTGGTGTATTCTTTAAAACCTAAATCGGTTACTACCAGATCAAGTTTATCCAAAAGGTATACGCCACTGCCATCGGCCAGCGTTGATCCTAAACCAAGTTGTGGAATTGGATTACCGGTAAGTTGTAATGAGATAAATACCGCAGGGATGGTGTAAGCAAAAATCAGTACCACATATTGGGCGATTTGAGTGTAAGTAATCCCTTTCATCCCACCTAACACGGCATAAACCCAAACAACCATCATACCTATGCCTAAGCCTAAGCCATAATCGACTTCCAAGAAGCGAGAGAATGCGACCCCGACACCTTTCATTTGGCCGATGATGTAAGTAAGGGATGCGATAATTAAACAAACGACGGCGACAATACGGGCGGTTTTTGAATAATACCGGTCATAGATAAACTCTGGCACGGTAAATTTGCCATGTTTACGTAAATAAGGGGCAAGCAACATGGCGAGTAATACATAACCGCCGGTCCAACCCATTAAAAATACCGAGCCGCCATAACCTAAAAAGGCAATAAGACCGGCCATCGAAATAAACGATGCCGCACTCATCCAGTCGGCGCCAATGGCCATACCGTTTTGCAACGGAGTGATACCGCCGCCAGCCACATAGAATTCACTGGTTGTACCCGCACGAGCCCACCAGGCAATCGCAAAATAAACACCGAATGAACCGAAAACGGCGATGTAGGTATAAAGTTTTAACTCATCCATTATTTAGCCCTCTTCCACGTCATATTTTTTATCCAGTTTATTCATCTTTGATGAATACCAGAATACTAAGCCAACAAAGGTGTAAATTGACCCTTGTTGGGCAAACCAGAAACCGAGTTTATACCCGCCAATTCGGATCTCGTTTAACGGCTCTACCAATAACAAACCAAAGCCAAATGAAACGACAAACCAAATGACAAGGCAGATGAGTATAAGGCGAAGGTTTTCTTGCCAGTAACTTTGATTACTCTCCACAATGCTCTCCTAACTATTTATGTATACCTGTTGATATAACTTTTATGTTTTATAAATGTTTTTATAAATGTTTTTATTAATATTGTTTTAACTCATTCACGTTGTAATGAAGAAGATAACTAGCGAAATCAGTGTTAGTTGTGAGTTAACGCTTTTGGTAGAAATCTTTTTCTATCTATTACCCTAGCAATCAAACTCAAGCTTTAACATTAGACCTTGGTCTAGTTAACGTCTGATTAACTTGTGTTACCCCGCGGCTTGATATAAAACTAATTAAATCAAATTGATTAAATTTACTATCATCAGGGTTTAGCAATGAGTACAGAATTGGCCGACATTCATGATTTTATCAAGGCGATTGAGCCATTTGATCAATTGCCTAAGGACAGTATTGCTAACATAGTACGCAATATCAGTATTTGCTATGTACGCCAGGGAGAACAGTTGCCTCCCGCTGGCATTAGTGAACCTATGCTGTATTTTTTACGCAAAGGTGCGCTTGCCTATTATGGTGCCAATGACGAATTGCTTGGTAAGTACGGTGAAGGCGACATCTGTACGGTGTTTTGTTCACCGGAGGAAGACTTTGCGGTTAAGGTTATTCCTGAAGAAGATACCTTGTTGTGCGCGATTAATTGCGCTGAGTTAAAGTCAGTGATTAGTGATTTTCCTTTCGTCCATAACTTCTTTTTACAATCCGGAGCACAGCGCTTAAAACAGCAAGTAAGCAAAATTAATGAAGAGGCACTGCTTACCTCGACATTAATGAATACTTCGATTGACGATTTCTATCATGGTCCAGCCGTGACTATTGATAAGCGGGAGTCGATAAAAACGGCCGCAACCAAAATGACCGAACTGAATTTTTCCTGTTTGGTGGTGGTGGATGAACACGACGGATTGGCGGGCATAGTTACCGATAAGGATTTACGCCGCCGCTGCATAGCTCAGGGCCTGAATTTTTCAAGGCCGGTAAGCGATATCATGACCGAAAACGTAGAGTTGATTGATCATAATTTTAGCGCCTATGACGCACTGATCAAAATGACCAGTCAACATATTCACCATTTACCCGTTTCCAAAAATGGTGCTTTGGTGGGTATGTTAACGGTAACTGATTTAATGAATCAGGAAGGCTTAAACGCGGTAAACCTATCGAGCACAATAGGCAAAGCCAAATCGGTCGAAGAACTGGCGAAAATCAGTAAACTGCTGCCGAAACTGCAAATAAGAATGGCCAAGCTTGGCAGTACCGCCAACCATGTGGGCAAAACCATCAGTGCCTTAACCACAGCATTTACCAACAAGCTGATCCATATGGCGAAAGAGCAATATGGCCACGAACCTGTACCTTTTGCCTGGCTAGCGGCCGGTTCGCAAGCTCGACAGGAGCAATTTGCCCATTCTGATCAAGACAATGCGCTAATTATCTCCAATGAAATGCGACCTGAAGATGACGAATGGTTTAAACAGCTCGCCACATTTGTCACTGATGGTCTGAACGCTTGTGGCTTTATTTACTGTCCCGGCGATGTAATGGCGACCAACGCCAAGTGGCGGCAACCACAAAGGGTGTGGCAACAGTATTTTGATAGCTGGGTAAACACCCCAGAGCCGATGGCGTTGATGCATTCCAGTGTGTTTTTCGATTTACATTGTGTTTATGGTGAAGTCGATTTATTGGCGCAAGTACAAGCGAATATGTTGCAACAAACTCAGCGTAATACCTTATTTATTGCTCATTTGTCGACGAATGCGTTGAAACTTCGGCCACCTTTAGGATTTTTCAGAGATTTTGTGTTGATTTCCAACGGCAAACATAAGAAAACCTTAGATTTAAAACACAACGGTATCGCCCCGATTGTTGATCTGGCGCGAATTTACGCGTTATCAGAAGGCATTACCGAAGTGAATACTATCGAGCGGTTAAAACAAGCTGCGGGCACGGCAAGCTTAAGTACTAAATCTGCGGCCAATCTGATTGATGCGTTTGAGTTTATGGGGATGTTGCGCGCTGAACATCAGGCAGGGCAATTACAAGCCGGAATTGAACCCGATAACTATTTGTCACCAAAAGAGATCTCGCGGTTAGAGCGGGAGCATTTAAAAGACGCCTTCAAGGTGATTAAAACCATGCAAGCTAATCGCCAAACCACATTCGGTTGAGTCATTATGTTTTCACTATTAGAGAAATTATTGTATGCCAGTAAGGGTTTGAACAGCAAAAGAGCGATGCTGTTAGAAAAAGCCCATGAAGGGGCGTTAAAGCAGTTTTTAAGCGTGCCATTTCCGGATAAAAACACAGCAATAAGTGACATTGATATTTTAGCGGTCGATTTTGAAACTACGGGCTTAAATGCGAAAACGGATAAGTTACTCAGTGTCGGTTACGTTGGCGTCAAAAGTGGCTTAATTAAACTCGGGGAAAGTGAGCATCAGATCATCCAGTCACATGGCGAGCTTAATAAAGACAATGTAGTGATCCATCAGATTACCGATGGTGAAAAGGCCAATGGCGATGAGTTAAAGGTTGTTGTCGATAAGCTATTACTGGCTATGGCGGGTAAGGTGATGTTGGTGCATTATGCCAATATTGAGCGCAGCTTTTTACAGCAAGCCTGTATCGAGTTATATGGCATGGCTCCTGTGTGGCCAATAATCGATACTCTGGTTTTGGCCAAAACCCGCCTTGATCGCTCTGACACGCCCTACGATCCGCATCATTTAAGGTTAGCAAATTTGCGTGCTAGCTATGATTTACCTGCCCATCACCAGCACAATGCGTTGAATGATGCCCTTGCCACTGGCGAATTGTTCCTGGCACAAATGCAGCATTATGATCAAGGTCTGAAAACCCCATTAAAAGAATTTCTTCTATAAATTTAATTGCTTAGGTGAACGCCAAAAGGTCGAAACTTGGTTGAGTTTAGGCATTAACCTTTCCGCATTTAGACTAACGTCTACCCCAAATCGAGTAATTTTAGACCTAAGTCTAATATCTATCTTTGCCTACTCAACATACCTTTAGACATAACAAATAATTTACATATTTATTTTCGGTTGAGTTTTACCAGATATCAACCAATTGCAGCAATTAAGAGTGGAGAAAGTTATGAGCTCAGCAGTGAATCCAGAGATGTACTATCCAAGCGAAGAAGTGGTAGAACAAGCCAATGTCAGTGAATATGAAAAAATGTACCAATATTCGGTGGAAAACCGGGAAGAGTTTTGGGCCGAACAAGCGGACACTTTAGGCTGGTATAAAAAATGGGATTCGGTGTTAGATGAATCGAACGCCCCTTTTTATAAATGGTTTGACGGCGGTGAAATTAACATTGTTCACAATGCCATTGACCGTCATTTAGACAATGCCAATCGCAACAAAATGGCGATCATCTGGGAAGGTGAAAATGGCCAAAAACGGAATTTCTCCTACAACGGTTTAAACCGTGAAGTGTGTCAATTTGCCAATGTATTAAAAAGTATGGGTGTTGATAAAGGCGACATCGTCACTATTTACATGCCGCAAATTCCAGAATTAGTGTTTGCCATGCTCGCTTGTGCAAAAATAGGTGCAATTCATTCAGTGGTTTATGGTGGTTTTAGTACAGAAGCTCTAGCTTCTCGTATCGATGATGCTCATTCAAGAGTCTTACTTACTGCTGATGGTGGCTGGCGTCGTGGTAAACAAATCGATCTGAAATCCATCGCTAACGAAGCGATGCAGCGTTCACCCAGTATTGAAGTGTGTATTTGTGTGAAAAATAATGAACTCGATGTAGAAATGGAGGCAACGCGTGATTTTTGGCTACATGATTTAAAAGCTCTGCCAATTGCTGGCAGTAAGTGTGAAACCGAGCAAACCAGCGCCGAAGACCCGCTATTTATTCTGTATACCTCAGGCACAACTGGCTCACCAAAAGGCATGGTGCATACTCATGGTGGTTATGCCGTTTATACCTCAACCACACACCGTATGGCGTTTGATATTAAACCACAAGACAGATGGTGGTGTGCAGCCGATCCGGGTTGGATCACCGGTCACAGTTATATCGTTTATGGACCATTAATTAATGGTGCCACGATCATGCTGTATGAAGGTGCGCCGAACTATCCATACCCGAACCGTTGGTGGCAGATCGTTGAAAATTACGGCATCAACGTTTTATATACCTCACCGACAGCCATTCGTGGTTTGATGCGCTTTGGTGACCGCTGGCCGAAAAAACACGACCTGTCTAGCCTGCGCTTATTGGGAAGTGTTGGTGAACCGATAAATCCAGAAGCGTGGAAGTGGTATCACAACGTCATTGGTAATGACAAATGTCCGATCATCGATACCTGGTGGCAAACCGAAACTGGCGGTTTCATGATTTGTCCATTGCCGATCACCCCATTGAAACCAGGCTCTGCGACGAAACCTTTCTTTGGCAATGAAATTTCTATTGTTGATGATGAAGGGCAAGAGGTTGGAGCCAATGAAGAAGGTAAATTGATCATTAAAAACCCTTGGCCGGGTATGGCAAGAACGGTGTTTAAAGATGATCAACGCTATGCCGATTTGTACTGGAGTAAAGATAAACAAGGCAAATGGATTTATCTTGCCGGTGACAGTGCCAAAAAAGATGATGATGGCTACATCTGGGTGATTGGTCGTATTGATGAAGTACTGAAAGTTAGTGGTTACCGTTTAGGTACGGCTGAAATAGAAAGTGCTTTAGTAAGCCACCCGAAAGTCAGTGAAGCCGCAGCAATAGGTTTGCCGCATGAGCTTAAGGGGAACGCCATTCACACCTACGTGATCCTGCAATCTGGCCTTAAAGGTGATAAAGCGCTTGAGCTAGAGCTGAGAACCCATGTTGGTAAAGAAATGGGCAAAATTGCCACTCCAGAAAGTGTCGAATTTGTTGAGTCGTTACCAAAAACTCGTTCCGGAAAAATCATGCGTCGGATACTAAAAGCACGAGCTCTAGGTCAAGACGAAGGCGATTTAAGTACTTTGGAAGAATAAGTTAATCGCCAAAAAATAAAAAATAGAAAAACGTTAGAACATAAAAATAAGGGGGTAATGCCAATTAGGTATCAACCCCCAAAAACAAAACTTAAATTATAACGAAACAAAATATCGCCGAAGAGGGTGTTAGCAGTCGTACCTTGGTAGACGATGGGGAGCAAAACATGTTAAAACGAAATAAACTGGCCATTGCAACTGGCTTAGCTTTACTAGCGAGTAGTAGCCACGCGGGTTACACCATTAAATTAACCGATAAAGATACCATCACCTTTGGTGGCTATATCCAAGGCGATATACGATATATTGACGGTAATGCCAGTTCACCTTTGACCAATGATGATTTTTGGATTGGTCATGTGGCGAATGATGATATCTCTAATGTTAATTTTAATGCCAATTCCACCCGCTTTAATACCAAGTATGTACATGGTGATGTGACGGGCTTTATTGAAATGGATTTTTATGGCGGTGGCGGTAACCAAAAGCTGACGAATTCACGGCACCCTCGTATCCGTCATGCCTTTATCAAATATAAAAACTGGACTGTCGGCCAAACCTGGTCGACATTTATGAATACCAGCTCTCTGGCTGAAACTGCTGACTTTGGTGGTCCTCTTGTTGCCTCAGCGTTCATTCGCCAGGACCAAATTCGTTACACTAATGGTGGCTTACAAATAGCTATCGAAAACCCAGAGTCTTACGGCGGTGAAGTTGGCGATGCTGGCTACGGTAATAAAGATTCAGTTCCAGATGTTGTCGGTAAATATACCTTCAAAGGTGACTGGGGTAATGTCGCCATTTCAGCCGTGGCTAAACAATTAAATACTGTTGGTGGAGAGTCTGAATCAGGAGTGGGTTACGGAATTTCTGGTCGAATCAATAGTATTGGTAAAGATGATTTCCGTTTTGCTGTGCATGGTGGCAATACTGGCCGTTATGTCGGCGCCGCAGCAGCAACTGACTTGGTTGGTGAAGAAGTGGAAGAGTCTACTGTGATCATGGCATCATATCGCCATTTCTGGACAGAAACATTACGCACCAATGTCTTTTATGGCAATCATGAGACTGACGAGTCCAATCGAGATAGAACACATATGGGCATTAATATCTTCAAAAACGTGACTAAAGAGCTGTCATACGGACTTGAAGTGGGTAACTTTGAAGCGGAAGACCTAGATGCCGATTCTGATTACGTACAGTTTTCAGTAAAATACGTTTTATAGTTAACAAGTTTAACTTTTTTCCTCGTTTTATTCGCCTGAGGTCTAAGCAACCTCAAACGAGGGTTTTTAGGGAAAGCATTTGCTTTCCCTTTTTTTTACTTCAGGGATGAAGGAATGCAAACTGCCATGGACCACTCTTTCACTTCCATGTGATCGTGGCATTCATTACATCCTATAAATCATGGTATTAAGTTTGTAAAGCGTGTATATCAAAGGGAAAAGAAACGAGAGACGAAGAGCCATTGTTTCTATGCACGTTTTGAATTTAGGAGATCCCGTGCAAAAGCATAACGGGATGACGTGGTGTAAGTTAACTAGCTTCGTGTATACTCAAATACCCTTATAAAAAATACACCGTCATTCCGTTGAACGACTGCATGGATGCAGGAGGTAGGGTAACGCATGGAGCAGTTACCGAGAACGGAACCTCCTTGCTTCAAAACGTGCATTTGATAATTAACCTGCTCTTCGCCTCTCGCCTCTCGCCTCTCGCCTCTCGCCTCTCGTTTCTCAACCCCTACATCCAATTACGCTTACTATATTCAACTTCATACAAACTTTCATCGATAAGATTTAACCCATCTGCTTGCTTTACATACGGCACGTTCACGGCGCCTGCCGCCAGTATAAACTGCACCGAGCACAGTTGTTTGCGTTTTAGAAACCAGCTTTGTTTAAATGTGGTTTGTTGCACCTTATAAATAGGGAAAACGTAATAATCGACGCCCAAACAGCCTTTGCGTACATAGATAAAGTTGTCGTCTTTGGCGTAGCCCCAGCGGCGGTAATTCATATACATTAAAAAGCAGATAAAACAGGCAGCTATAGCAACAAATATCAGACTATCGGTTTTATCTTTGATGACAAATAACGCTGAGATAAATGCCGTAAACGGCAGTAAAAACAACAACACATTGCGCACCAATAATCGCACACTTACCGGGCTAAACTGAATGTTTTCCAGGTTGTTTTCCGGGTAAGCATCATTGATTAAGTGCTGGCATTCTTTCGTCGTCACCGACGGTACAATGATTTTATTGGTTAATTGACCCGGTTGTGCTTGCTGGTAATTGGCGTTTGATTGTTCAAATTTAAGATTGATGCGGCCTAACAGCACATCCAGCCAGTCTTGCTGGCGAACGATCATTTGCAAACGTGACAAGCGCATGGTCACTTCATTTTTAGTAAATAAACCGCTACGACGAATGTATCTGTCACCCACTTTACTGAGCTTAAAATCATGAAAAGCAATGATAGAGCCCAAGATTGAAAAAATAGTGATTGGGATCATGACAAGCAACGCTAATGACAGCGCCGCGGTGGCAATTTGCCAGCCGGATTTGCCATCAAAGGCAAAGTATTGCTCAACATTAACGCCAAACATTAACAGCCATTCGCTAACCTTATCGCTGATGTTATCGATAAATGGTGCCAAGCCGCCGATAAAGAGCCACACTCTATTGTTGGTTAAACCATGGATCACCAAATCATCGAGATTGCGCCGGTCTACCACCTCTTCATCAGCAATAGTGGTTTTAGCAGTTACACTCTCATCGTCACTTTCGTTATTTTCATCCGTGCCGTCTGGTTGTTGATGTGCCGCTAAAATTTCATGTTTGAGTTGTTCGGCGAAGTCTTTTTTCAAGGCGACGACTTTCGCTTCCTGTTTGACCGAACCGGCCGTGTCTAATTGCATGCAGGTATAACCGAAAGGACGATAATACAGTGGCTCACTAAGCTCGACATTTTGAATTCTGGAAAATGGCAAGTTGGTGTATTTTTTCGAAAATACCCCCGAGCGGATCTCAATTTGCTGGTTGGACAAGCGGTATTGGAAGAAATAAAAACTGAGCATTGCCGATAACGCGATTAACCCGGAAAAACCATAGACAAATGGCAGCCAAAATGCGGGATCTTCACTGAACTTGCTGTAACCAATCAGTATTGCAGGAGCGAGATAAACGATGTTGCCAAAGATATTCTTAATGAACATTAAGACAAAGTAGATTAACGCAATTGGCGAAATCCGTTGCCATTTATGGGTGCTATTGTTTTCATCTGCGCTAGCAATATCTGGTACTTGCTCCGTTGGCTCTTGCTCACCAAGGGCTGGCGACTTATCCATGTTGATTGATATCCTTGTGTGCCAAAATAAACTGCCGTATTTGTTCGGCATCATCAATATTCAAACCGGGAATTTCAAAGGTATGCAATGAGCCACCGGCACTGAATACCTGTAAGCTGGCTAAGCCGACTTTGCGCTCCACCGGACCGCGTTTTAGTTCAACATGCTGAACTCGTAATATCGGCTGGCTTACTGTTTTACGAAATATCAGCCCCGACTGGTAGCTAATATCTTGTTCGCGTAAGGCGTAGAGTTTTTTCGGATCGGCGAAAGAGTTATATAGGGTGGCCATTAAGCCGATGCCGCCAACTGCCCACAGAATAAACTCAAAAACGCTAACGGCTTCACTGGGAAGAGGAGCAAATGGTTGATAAATAATGGCCGTTAACACTAACATTAAAATAACCGTTGTTAACAACGTTACCAGGCGATGCGTGGGGGCATATTTTTGAGATAAGTCGGTAAACGTTAAGTTTTCTAACTGTGGCAATTCATCACAAACAATAGGTTGGTTGGTAAAGGATTCTGCTATCTCGGTCATCGGTAAATTCTGTGTTGTTAACAATCGGTAGCACTAGCTTAACTCTAAATGAATAGGGATGAAAATGGTTAGTTGTAAAAATTGTTGCCAGTTATTTATAAACCTAAAAAGGGTCACTTTTTTAACTACATTTTTACCTTGATCTGCATCAACTATGCAGTCTGTACAGATTGCGCTATGGTTAACAACAGAGTAACTTATCGACAATATCTGTGACATCTAGAGATTTTATGAGTACTGCAAATATCAAACTAACCCCTGAAGCGTTTGAGCTGCCTTTTTATCAAGAGCAGCACAATGAAGTGTCTCTTTTTGAGTACGCCAATCAGCATCACTTGCCTATCTTGATCAAAGGGCCTACCGGTTGTGGTAAAACCCGTTTTATCGAGCATATGGCGAAAAAGCTGAACAAACCGTTATACACCGTAGCCTGTCATGATGACTTAACTGCGGCCGATTTAGTTGGCCGCCATCTAATTGGCCCTGATGGTACCTATTGGCAGGATGGCCCGTTAACAAGAGCCGTGCGTGAAGGTGGTATTTGCTACCTTGATGAAGTGGTAGAGGCGCGTAAAGATACCACGGTAGTTATTCATCCACTGGCTGATGACCGTCGAGTATTGCCATTAGAACGAACCGGCGAATTGATAAAAGCGCATCCAGATTTCATGCTGGTGGTCTCTTACAATCCGGGTTATCAAAACCTGTTAAAAGGCATGAAGCCCAGTACCAAACAACGCTTTGTGGCGTTAAGCTTTGATTATCCTGAGAAAGAGGTAGAACAGCAAATTGTGATCAGTGAAGCCAATGTGGAACCGCATTTAGCTTTTACTTTGGTAGAACTTGCCCGGGCATTACGCCGTTTAGAACAAAATGATCTCGATGAAGTGGTTTCTACCCGGTTATTGATCTATGCTGGAAAAATGATCGCCAGTGGCATGAACCCGCTTGAAGTATGCAAATGCTGCCTGGCGGAGCCATTATCTGACGACCCGGCTACCATCAAAGCGTTGATGGATATTGCCAGAATTTATTTTGATGAATAAATTCGATTAAATCAGCAATGGAAATAACATTGGTATAAGCAGCAAGGAGTATGAGTATTAAGTTATTTAACCCTAAATCTTCAATACATCTTGCTGTTGTTTGCCAATCTTTGTTTTTGGCAAACTTGTTGGTATTGCCTGGTCTGGCGTTTATCCTTTTGCTTTGGTTTTTCAAGCGCTATAAAAAAAATGGCGGCATGATCAGAATTCATTTGTACCGTGCAGTACAACTTTCGGTGCTGGTTGGCCTGGTCGTTTTCATTCCCCTGCTTTACGTATTACTCTCTGATGATGTTCAATTTCAGCTGATGGTAATGATTGTTTACTTCATTCTTGTACACACCTGTTTTGTGATGATTGGCATGCTTAACCTTGCTCGCGCCATGGTTAAAAAGCTGCCAATTTTTTAAAGCCTCGCCATAAAATGACAAACAGACATATTTGCTAACAATTTAACAACAATCTTCATTAGTTTGATTTCCATCAAGATTTGTCTAGGCTTAGGGCATTAATATTGGCGGGCTTAATTAATTATCATAAGGGAGCAACCCATGTCAGAAAGTTTTACTAAAGGCATGGCGAGGAATATTTATTATGGTGGAAGTGTTTTCTTCTTCATGATATTTCTTGCTTTAACTTTTCATACTACAAAAGAAATGCCAGAAAGAGATAATCGTCAAAACATAACTGAATCTGTAGAGCGTGGTAAACACCTCTGGGAAAAGAATAACTGTATTGGCTGTCATACTTTACTCGGTGAAGGTGCGTATTTTGCGCCAGAACTTGGTAATGTTTTTCAACGCCGTGGTGGTGAAGCCGGCTTTAAAATGTTTTTAAATGGTTGGATGAAAGCACAACCGTTAAATATACCGGGTCGTCGTCAAATGCCAAATTTCCATCTAAATGATCAAGAAATTGAAGATTTAGCTGAGTTCTTAAAATGGACCTCAGAAATGGAAATTAACGGCTGGCCGCCAAACATAGAAGGGTAAGGCAGATGAATACATTAAAATATCAATCACAGGCTGTCGCAAAACCTTATTTTGTGTTCGCTTTAATCTTATTTGTCGGACAAATTTTATTTGGTCTGATCATGGGTTTGCAATATGTCGTAGGTGACTTCCTAAGTGGCGCAATTCCATTTAACGTCGCACGTATGGTGCATACCAACTTACTTATCGTCTGGCTGTTGTTTGGCTTTATGGGCTCGGCTTATTACCTGGTGCCAGAAGAAGCCGAAACGGAATTGTATAGCCCTAAGTTGGCCATCATCCTGTTTTGGGTGTTTGCTGCCGCGGGTGTTGCTACGATCTTAGGTTACTTGTTAGTGCCTTATTCAACGTTAGCGGATATTACCTTTAATGAATTGTGGCCAACCATGGGGCGTGAGTTCCTTGAAATGCCAACCATTACCAAACTTGGTATCGTTGTCGTTTGCTTAGGCTTCTTATTTAACCTGGGTATGACCATCTTGAAAGGTCGTAAAACTGCAATTAACATGGTGTTAATGACTGGTTTAATCGGTTTAGCGGTATTCTTCTTATTCTCTTTCTACAACCCGACTAACTTAGCATTAGATAAATACTTCTGGTGGTTCGTAGTACATTTATGGGTAGAAGGTGTTTGGGAATTAATCATGGGTGCAATTTTAGCTTATGTATTAATCAAAATTACCGGTGTTGACCGTGAAGTTATTGAAAAATGGTTATACGTGATCATCGCCATGGCGTTAATCTCAGGTATCTTAGGTACCGGCCATCACTTCTACTGGTTAGCGACTCCTGAGTACTGGCAGTGGGTTGGTTCAATCTTCTCAGCAATCGAACCATTACCGTTCTTTGCTATGGTATTGTACGCCTTTAACATGGTTAACCGTCGTCGTCGTGAACACCCTAACAAAGCCGCTACTTTATGGGCGTTAGGTACGGCAGTAATGGCATTCTTGGGTGCAGGTGTATGGGGTTTCCTACACACATTGGCTCCAGTAAACTATTATACGCATGGTTCACAAATTACCGCCGCGCATGGTCATATGGCCTTCTATGGCGCTTATGCGATGATCGTAATGACGATTATTTCTTTCGCCATGCCGAAACTTCGTGGTATCGGTGAAGCAAATTGTAACCGTGCCCAAGTTCGTGAAATGTGGGGTTTCTGGTTAATGACTGTCGCTATGGTATTCATCACTCTGTTCTTAACGGGTGCTGGTGTATTACAAGTATGGTTACAGCGTTTACCTGAATCAGGTGAAGCGTTAAGCTTCATGGCAACACAAGACAAATTAGCAATTTTCTACTGGATGCGTGAAGTTGCCGGCGTTTTCTTCTTGCTTGGTTTAATCGCTTACATCTCAAGTTTCTGGGTGAAAGAGAAAGTGAAAGCTTAATCTTAAACCTTTAAGTAAACTGAAATAACTAAGCCAGTTGCGCAAGCAACTGGCTTTTTTTACTTCATGGATGATGGAATGCAAATCGCCAGGGAGGCATTAGATTTGTAGATGGAAGAGCTTATCCTCCCGAGCCATGGATGGCAGCAAGGGAGGGTTGTTTTTGCGAGACTGAAGTCCCGCCAACCAGGAAGCGCATTGGAGTGGGTGCGGTTGATTTATAGAGCCTTTAAATGATTGTTTCTAATCTTGTATCTAAATTACTCAAACTTTTTTATAGGCTCGTTATAGCCGAAATGAGGTCCCCGCCTGCGCGTAACACCGAACAGTTAAGGAAAACGATCGGTTGACAGGAAAAAGGATCATACGACAATAGCCCATTCTATTCAATAAGGGTTATTTTCATGCTTTCAAATTGGTTAATTGATACAGAGTTATTTGCTGCACCTGAAGATTTATCGGTATTTCAAAAAGCACTACCTATGGAATGGATTGAGCAAGCATTAGATGAAACCAATAAAGCGAGTATGAGAAGACG
>MAAC01009630.1_pt1 | contig 43153 bp, 37 predicted proteins | sample 1115981 | NCBI WGS metagenome assembly MAAC01 (sample SAMN04961126, study PRJNA320927) | seawater metagenome | isolation source: sample BD02T64 sea water enriched with oil for 64 days | place: USA:Gulf of Mexico | collected 2013-07-27 | reverse complement strand
TTACTGACATTATTGCCGAGGCCGATCACTTGGCCACAGATTTCGGAACCGGGTGCGAAGGGGCACTCGGGCTGGAATTGATACTTGCCTTCGACCAGTAGGCCGTCGGGGAAGTTGACACCGATGCCTTTAATGGCGACCAGAATTTCATCGGGGCCGGGCACGGGGTCGGCCATATCGCGGTAGTTGAGGTCGTCGACCTCGCCATAGGCTTCGCAAACCAGAGCTTTCATAACCTTTCCTCGGGTTGAATACGGCTTAAGGGTTGATAACCACTTTGCCTTTTACGTTTCTGCCAGTGACATATTGAATCGCTTTGACGCCATCACTGAGGGCGAAGGTTTTGTCGATAACGGGCACCACCTTACCGTCTTCAAACCAACGCAGTAGCTCGACCATGTTGGCAGCGTGGTCTTCGGGTTGTTTCTTGGTGAAGGTGCCCCAAAAAACGCCGACCACGGAGTAGCCTTTTACCAGGGTTAAATTCACCGGCAGACTGGGAATGCGACCGGAGGCGAAGCCGACAATCAGCAGGCGACCGTTCCAGGCCATGGCGCGTGAGCACACATCGAAGGCATCGCCGCCCACGGCATCGTAAACCACATCGGCGCCACGGCCGTCGGTATGTTTTTTAATGGCGGCTTTGAGGTCTTCGCTGCTGTAGTTAATGCCTGCGTCGGCACCTTGCGATTTAGCAAAGGCGATCTTTTCATCGGTCGAGCAAACGGCGATCACCTTGGCGCCCATGGCCTTGCCGATTTGCACGGCGGCCAGACCGGCGCCACCGGCGGCACCGAGCACCACAAGGGTTTCACCGGGCTTGAGTTGGCCCCGTTGCTTGAGGGCGTGATGGGAGGTGGAGGTGGCGCACATTAAGGCGGCACCCTGATCAAATGACATGGAGGGCGTCATTTTGTAAATGTCGTCTGTGGCCACGGCGACCTGCTCGGCATAGGCGCCGTAACTGGTGTGCCAGCCGAAGATCTTGTCACCGACGGCAAAGCCGGTAACGCCTGCGCCGAGGGCGGCGACGGTGCCGGCAAATTCACCACCGGGCATAAAGGGTGTTTCCGGCTTGGCCTGATATTTCCCCTCGACCAGCAGGCCGTCGGGGAAGTTGACGCCAATAGCGGCGATATCAATCAATACCTGGCCGGAGCCAGCTTCGGGGGTGGGCATGTCGCGGTAAACCAGGTCGTCGACCTTGCCGTAGTGTTCGCATACGAGTGCTTTCATAGTGCTGTCCGATTTTATTTATTATTGGTGAGTGGTTAAACGCGACCTTGCTCGGCCAAATAGGCCATCGCAGTCTCGGCCATCGGGCGCGCCATTTTGCCGTAGGCCAGGGCCTCTTCGTTGGAGGCGGTGCCGTCTAAATAGCGTTTCATAATACCCTGCAAGATGGCGGCAAAGCGGAAGAAGCTAAAGGCCAGGTAGAAGGTCCAGTTGGGTATTTCGCTGATGCCCATGTTTTTGCAGTAGGCGGCGACGTACTCTTCTTCACTGGGAATACCCAGTGCCGCGCGGTCGATGCCGCTGAGTCCGGCGAGATTGCCCAGTGCCGGGTCGGCGGGCATGCGCAGTTGCATACACTGGTAGGCGATGTCGGAATAGGGGTGGCCGAGGGTGGACAACTCCCAGTCGAGGACGGACAGCACTTCGGCTTTGCCGGGGGCGAAGATCATATTGTCGAGGCGGTAGTCGCCGTGAATCAGGCTCACCTGGCCGTCGTCCTCGGGCATGTTGGCGGGTAGCCAAGCCATGAGTTTTTCCATGGCCTCGATGGTTTCGGTTTCGGCACCGCGATACTGCTTGGTCCAGCGGTTCAGCTGGCGCTCGAAGTAGTTGCCGGGGCGGCCAAAGCTTTCGAGGTCGGCCTTAACAACGTCGACCTTGTGCAGGGCGGCCAGCACTTCGTTCATTTTGGCGTACATGGGGCCGCGCAGGCCTTTGTCGACTTCGGTGAGTTGGGCGTCCCAGAAAATATCGCCGTCGATAAAATCCATGATGTAAAACATGCTGCCGATAATACTGTCGTCGTCACAGAGCTTGTGCATGGTGGGTACGGGTACACCGCTGTCGGCCAGTGCCGACATCACGCGGTATTCACGATCCACGGCGTGGGCGGAGGGCAGTAACTCGCCCGAGGGCTTGCGGCGCAGCACGTATTTCTTGCTGTCGGTGGTGAGCATGTAGGTGGGGTTCGATTGCCCGCCGGAAAATTTTTCCGCCTCGAGAAGTTTACCGAAGTCGGCAATGTTGTCCGCTAAATAAGCGCCCAGTGTGTCCATGGGCAGGCTGTCTGTTGTCGTTGTCATGTGGGTGTTGACCTTGTCGTCATGGACCTTAAGTTATGGGCCTTAAGTAAGGGAGAGCTTGGATGCCCTGGCAGGAGGTATAAAGCCCCCTGCTAGGGCATTGGTTTAGCCGTACTGTCGCGCGAGTGAACGTCCCAGCTGCATCATGTGCACCTGATCGGGACCATCGGCGAAGCGGATCTGGCGCGCGTAGTTGTAGGCTTCGGCGAGGAAGTAGTCCTCGGTCAAACCGCCGGCACCGTGTACCTGAATGGCGCGGTCGACGACGCGGGCCGTCATCGCCGGGGTGACGATTTTAATGGCGGCAATCAGGTCTTTAGCCTCTTTGGCACCCTCGCGATCAATCTTGTCGGCGGCCATCATGGTGAGCAGGCGGGCCTGTTCGATGTCGCAGAAAGATTGGGCGATATCTTCACGTACCGACTGGTGTTCGCTGAGCTTCTTGCCAAAGGTGCTGCGCGATTCGACACGGGCGCACATCAGTTCCAGTGCGCGCTGGGCACAGCCGATTAGACGCATGCAGTGGTGAATGCGGCCGGGGCCGAGGCGACCCTGGGCGATTTCGAAGCCGCGGCCCTCGCCCAACAGAATGTTTTCGACCGGTACGCGGACATCGTCAAAGCGAATTTCGGCTTCACCCAGGGGTGCGCCGAGATAGCCGAGAGTGGTCAGTGGGCGCACGATGGTGACGCCGGGGGTGTCCTTTGGCACTAGGATTTGCGACTGCTGAACGTGGCGATTGGGGTTTTCGGGATCGGTCTTGCCCATTACGATCATGATTTTGCAGGCTTCGTGCATGATGCCGGTGATGAACCACTTCTTGCCGTTGATGACGTACTCGTCGCCATCGCGAACGATGGAACACTCGACATTGGTGGCATCCGAACAGGCGGTGTCGGGCTCGGTCATGGCGAAGGAGGAGCGGATTTCACCGGCGAGTAGTGGGGTTAGCCACTTGTCTTTCTGGGCTTCGGTGCCGTATTTAACAAACACTTCCATATTGCCGGTGTCGGGGGCGTTGCAGTTGAACACCAGTGGTGCCCAGGGCACGCGACCCATGATTTCGGCCAGTGGGGCGTAATCAACGTTGGTCAGACCGTTTTCGTCATCGGCATCGTGGGGGGGTAGGAAGAGGTTCCAGAGGCCAGCGGCCTTGGCTTTTTTCTTCAGGTCTACCATGATCGGCGGCGTGGCCCAGGGGTTGTCGACCGTGTGCATGTATTCTTTGAATTCTGCCTCGACCGGATAGACTTCTTCCTTCATGAACTTCAAGAGTAAATCTTGCAGTGCCAGGGCCTTGGGGGAGTGTTGAAAGTTCATGGGGTATTACCTCTTTTCTCAAGTGTGCGGTATTAAAGGTGGGTGTTTAAATACGGGATCCGTTTAAACGATGGTAATGCTGTCATGTCGCTCGCCCTGCTCGAGGTGGGGCAGCAGATTAAACGCGGCCAGGGAGATGCGCTCGGCATTGTAGTTAAAACGGGTGGTGGAAGTGTTGCGAATTTGCATCATCAGCTCGATGGCGGCATTGTCGTCGAGCCCCATCACGCTTTTCATCGCCAGCGCCTTGGGGCCGCCGGAGGAGACGACGAGTACTCGCTCGCCGCGCGGGCCTTTGCGGGCATCGTCGAGGGCGCGGTGGACACGTTGGTTAAAGTCGAGCCAGGTTTCGGTTTTTCCGCCCTTGCGTTGGTCGCGCTGGGCGATTTCTGCGTCCAGCTCGCCGTCGATCCAGGCGCGCATGGTGCCGCGCAGGATGCCGAAAAATTCTCGTGCGGTGCGGGGCACCTCGGCATCGGGATTCTCGCGGCGGGCGTACATACTCATAATGGGGCGGAAGTGAAATTCATTAAAGCCGGCATCAATAGACGACTCAAAGTTTTGCCCCAGTCCTTCTTCAATACCGGCCAGGGTTTGCTTATGGCGGCGCATGTCGCCGGTGATCACCCGGTCAAAATTCAAACCACGCTGGCGATAGTGTTCGCCCAGCCAGATCGCCTGTTGTTGGCCGAGGTCCGATAGCTGGTCGTAAACCTTGGCGCCGAGAGAGGCCTGGCCGTGGCGCACAAAATATATTTCGCTCATACAACACCCTTATTTCAGGCGAAGCAGAATATATCAGCACTGGCTATTTATAAATCAATTTTTCGCCCTGCAGGACTAGTGCTGGGTGATAGGGTGGCGGTAGGCCTCGATTGAGGTGGGCTGTTTTGCATGCTCGTTATAAGTGCTGGTTATTATTGCTCGGTGGGCATTGGCGGCTAGAGGTGCTTGGTTTAGAATGCCGGCCCCAATTAGCCATCTTCTCTTAGGTTTTCGCCGGTGTTGTTGACATTTTATCGTATTAAGCTGTGCTGGCTGAGTGTTCTGCTGGCGGCAGATATTTCTGCTGCAGTGGTCAGTGAGGTCGATGTGCTGGGCGACATTCCGATGGTGAATATCGTCAGTCGTTTCGAGCAGCCCCTAAATCGAGCGCCGGCCAGTGTCACTATTCTCGACCGGGCACTGCTCGACGCCTCCGGTGCCCAGAATTGGGCTGATATTTTCCGTTTGGTGCCAGGCTTTCAATCTTATGCTGTTAATAGCAACCGCTACGGTGTGTCCTACCACGGTTTTGGCAAGGCTTTTCCGAATCGATTAGAAGTGATGGTCGATGGCCGTTCGGTGTATGAGCCCGTTTTCTCTGCTGTTAACTGGGCTACGCTGGGTGTCAATTTTGAAGATATTGACCATATCGAAATTGTACGCGGGCCAAGCACGCCGTCTCAGGGTTCGAACGCGCTACTCGGGGCGGTGAATATAGTGACTCGTACACCGGTGCAAGATAGCGGTACGGCCGTGACCTATACCAGCGGTTCGCGGGCCACAAGCAATGCCAGTTTGCGCCACAATGGTCAGCTGGGAGGCTTGCTCTATCGTCTCAGCCTGGGGTATCAGCACAATAATGGTTTTCCCGGTGTTGAGCTTGCTGGCTCGCGGGACGGTGGTCGCGAGCTTTATCAAATGGCCTTTCGCGGCACTTTGACGCCTTCCCTGCACGATAGTGTCGATATTGACTTTGGCTATGTCGATAATACCGAGGACTTTGGAAGCGCTGACTATCCCGGAGAATATTTTAACTCTGACTTTGACTCTAGTTACCAGTCACTGAGCTGGGTGAGAGCCCAGGCCAATGGTGATGAGTTGCAGCTGCGGGCTTATCACAATAGCCTAAGAGCCGAGAGCAGGCCTAATATCAGCCTGATTTCCAGTGCACTGGGATTGCCTCCGGCGGCGGTGCCGGGCCTTCTCGGCATTCCCGACCAGAGCGTTGCAGTGAGCTTGGGGCGCCTGTCTTCCGAGCGCTTTGACCTGCAGCTGGAGCAGCGCTTTGCGCGCAGGGGACGCTTGCAGGCTGTCTGGGGGCTGGGTGCACGTACCGAGTCGGCTAGGGGTGAGTTGTTATTCGGCGACAGGGACACAATTCGAGAAGAGTCGTTTCGCCTCTTCAGTCACAACGAGTGGATGCTGGGTCGCGACTGGGTGTTTAATTTTGGACTGATGCTTGAGCGTAGTCACGTCGGGACTCTGGCCTCACCCCGACTGGCACTGAATTATCAATTTATCGCGAATCATAGCTTGCGACTAGTATTTGGCCGCAGCGAGCGCTCGCCGGCCATCACTGAGAGCAATATGGATAATACGCTTGAGTTTGGCGGGCTAGCCTATAATGCGGTGATCCGGGCCGGGGAGGGGCTGGCTGAGGAGAGGGTGGATCATGCCGAGCTGGCTTATATGGCGCGTTTCCCCGATGCCCATGTCGAACTGGATATTAGTGTCTTCAGAGAGGAGGCGCGCGATGGCATTGACACCCACGATGAAGACATCGTACTGCCGATCCCTTTCTTTGATGACAGCGTAAAAGTTTTTTCCAATACCGGGGAGTGGGAGACCACGGGTGTTGAGTTACAATTCACCTACAAACCATTGCCGGGCAGTTTGCTGCGTCTACACTACAGTTATCTGGATCTGGAGAGCCATTATGTTACGCGGTTGGAGCCGGTAAAGCAGCAGGGGGATTTTAATACCTCGAGGCCGCGACACAGTGGGGGTTTATTGCTCGCTTATCAATTGACGCCCGCGCTTAATGCCAGTGTGATGACCTACTATCAAAGCGCTGTCGATTGGCGGGACAGCAACACCATCGGTGATTTTTCACGGATAGATGGACAGCTAAGCTATCGATTTTTATGCGCTGGTTCGCCGGTCAAGTTACAGCTTATTGCCCAGAACTTGGGGGCGAATTATGCTGAGTACAGTCACAATAATGTATTTGAAACTCGCTTTTATTTCAAAGTGGAGGTCGGCTTGCCCTAGAGGGCGTAGCCGTATGGACGATGGAAATAATGAAGCGAAATGGATTTCAGGGGTGTCGCAGGGTTATTCGCGAGCAACATCGCAATGCCGGTATTCTGCGGGTTGTTTAAATCGATGAAGGAGGGATGTAAACAGGGCCTGGCCCGTAATTCGATGCAACGGCTATGCCTCGCTTTGCTGCTGTCATTGGTAGCCGTGCTTACCAACGCGGCAGAAGATGCGCCCGTATACCTATTGTTATCGGGCGATCAACCCTACTATCAAGAAGTGTCAGCCGTTTTTCAGCAAGTCTTGGCGCAGCGAGCTAAGTCGCCGCAGGTACTTATACGAGACCTAAAGCAAACCACGGAGGTCGTGCCGGGTAGTACCGTGGTTGCCGTTGGTTCTAAAGCCAGTGAGTTTGCCCTGAGCCACTTCTCCGATGCCGATATCCTCAGCCTATTAATACCTGTGGCCACTTGGGACGAGTTGCTCGCACGCCTATCGGGGACGGGGCGCCGTGCGGCGGTGGTGATTGATCAGCCCGTGGAGCGGCCTCTGGCAATGGCGAAATTACTGGTGCCTGAGGCACAGCGAGTCGGTGCGGTGTTTGGCCCGGTCTCTGTGGCCAGTAAGCCACAATTGCTAAGGGCTGTTGAGCGAGCGAGTATGGAGCTGGTCTACGCTCATCTCGATAGCGATGATAACCCCATCGGGGTGTTGAGCCCCTTGGTGCAAAAAACCGATGTCTTCCTTGCCGTGGCGGACCGTGGTGTATTCAATAAAAGTGTTGCTAAGTGGTTACTGTATTTGAGCTTTCGTCAAAAGGTGGCCATTATTGGATTTTCCCGTTCCTACGCGAAAGCCGGGGCTCTGGCTGCCGTGTATTCTAGCCCGGAAAATATTGGTCGCCACGGGGCGGAGTTGTTAGCGAGGCTATTGAATTTGAAGGGGGAGGGGTCGATGGATGGCGAGGCTTGGCAGACTCACGATCCACAGTATTACACCCTAGAAGTTAACCGGGCGGTGGCCGCCGCGCTCAATATTAGTGTGCCGGATCAGCAAAGCCTGTATCGGGACTACCAAGCCGTACTCGAGTCCTCTCAGTGACGGGGCGCTGGCTACGGTTTTTTGCCCAAACCCTGCGCGGGCGTTTATTGCTACTGTCAGCGGTGCCATTGATTCTGTTAACAGCTCTACTGACCGTGAACACTATCATTGAAGAGAGAGCAGAGCTGCAGAGCGAATACCTTGATCTCGGCCGGACTGCGGCCGGTTACTTGGCGGCGACCTCGGACTTTGCGCTCTACTCCGGCAACGAACAATTGCTCGATACCTTGGCGACATCGATGTCGGTCTTGGCGCAAATCGATGGTGTCGCGTTTTTGAATGCCGACAGACAAGTTTTGGTTTCAACCCTTAGGGGCCAGGTGCCGTGGCCCGCATTACTTCCTGTGAGCCTGGGTTTGGAGCATCGCGTCATTGGCCATCGGCTTTATTTTGAGCGCCCCGTTTCAACCTTAAGCATTGAGATAGAGGACTACGGCGAGGCGCCGCTCGAGGGCGCTGAGGCCGTCACGGGCTGGGTCATTCTTGCCGTCGATATATCGGCCATGGCAGCAGAGCAGCGGGATGTATTGGTGCGTAATGGTGTCACCGCAGCGGGCTTATTGATTCTGGTTTTTTTCCTGTCTTATTCCCTCGGCAGTGGCATGTTGGCGCCGATTACCTCACTGACGGCTACCGTTGAAGATATTCAGAGCGGTAACCTGGAGGCGCAGGCGCAGGCGAGTGGCGTCGAGGAGTTGGCGGCATTGGGCCGGGGTATTAACTATATGGCGAAGTCTATTGCCGACAGCCAGCGGGGCCTGGAGCAGCGTGTCAGTAGTGCCACCGCACGCTTGAGGATGTCACTGGAAAATTTACAGTTGAAAAACCTGGAGCTGGAAGTCGAGCACCAGAAAGCGAAGGAGGCCAGTCGGGCAAAGAGCGATTTTCTGGCGCGGATGAGTCACGAGCTGCGCACCCCCTTGAATTCAATACAGGGCTTTGTGCGCTTGCTCGAACAGTCCAACTTGGATAGCTCGGAGCAGCAATACTGCGCGATTATCGAGCAGGCATCCGAGCAGCTGTTACAGTTAATTGACGATATTCTCGAGCACGCCCGTTTACAGTCTGGCGTTATGGCGCTCGACGTCCAGCCCCTGGATATTGTCGCCTGCGTGGAAAGCCCGGTGCGGCTGCAGGGCCCTTCGGCCTTTGAAAAAAACATCGAGGTGATTATCGATGTTGACCCCGAATTGCCGGTCTTGCTCTACGGCGATTCTCTGCGCTTGCGCCAAGTGGTGTCAAATTTGGTGGGTAACGCCATCAAATTTACCGAGCGGGGTTATATTCTGGTGCGGCTTAGCAGCGGCGGTGTCGTCGATAACACGGTGACCCTGCTGATCGACGTCGAGGACACGGGCATAGGTATGTCGGCGGCTCAGCAAGTAAATATCTTTGAAGCGTTCACGCAGGCCGATACGACAATCACGCGTCGTTTTGGCGGTACCGGGCTGGGCCTGCCCATTGTGCAAGACCTTGTGAGCCTGATGGGTGGCAATATTGAGCTGTGCAGCGAGGAGTCTGTAGGCTCCCGTATTCGCGTCAGTCTACCCCTCGCGGTACAAGAGGGGCACCGCAAGCTAGAGCGCTTGCCTACGACGCTGGCGGTGTTCGATCCAGGGATAGTTTCACGGCAGGCGTTGGGGCACGCGGTACAGCGAATAACCGATGATCTGCGTTTGTATGAGGACTTTGAGGTACTTATTAACAGCTTGGTGATGAGAGATATTGAGGCGATCGTCATTAGTTTGCCGATCAGTGAGTTGGAGCATTCACTGGCCGATATGCTGGCGCGCCTGAGGCAATGCACGCCGGTGCCGATCTTTGTATTTTTGCCACTGCGAGGCTTACGTGACAATGCGGTTTTTAATATTCAAGGTGTTGATAGTTTGGATATCACCTATCTTGCCAAGCCTTGGTCGAGCGCGGAGTTTTATACCGTTTACAATTTCTTGAAACATGGCTCACTGGTTGGCAGCGGCGCGGTCAGGCCGCTGTCGGGGGTAAAAGTCTTGGTGGCAGAGGATAATGATTTCAGCCGCCTACTCTTATCTACTCTGCTCGAAAAGGCGGGCTGTGAGTTAGAGGCGGTTGAGGATGGCGCGCAAGCCCTGGTGCGGAGTGAGCAGGTAGCCTTTGATCTGCTGGCCTTTGATGTGCATATGCCCGAGCTCAATGGCATAGAGGCGCTGGCGGCAATCAGAGCGTCCGACGGCTGTAATGCGACGACGCCAGCGGTGATGCTAACGGCGGATGTACTGCAGCATAGCGAGCGCTTAGCGAGCCTATCCGGGCGCAATGAATTGATGCATAAACCCTTCAATAATAAGCGCCTGATTGACTTGATGCTGAGCTTATTGAATAGAAAGCCGAGCCGCGTACCAATGCAAGGTATCGCCAAACCACAGATTCCTCAGGCGAAATTTTTTCAAGAGGTCGACAAGCTCTTGGCCAATGCTGTTGAGACCTACCAGAACCGTGATGTCGTTGCCTTGCGAGAAATTATTCACCAACTGCTAGGTATCGCCGGTGTCTTTAAACTGGGTGAGCTAGAAAAGCAGGTGCAGGCTCTACACACCTTGGTGAAAGAAGAGGATGCCTGGGTGGGCGATGCTCTACAGTCGATAGAAGAGGAGTTCGCCCGCCTCAAGCGAGAGGCGGGCGAGGAGCGTGTTTAGCTCAGTACCCGGACCCGGATAACCCCGTCAACAGCGGCAATGGCGGCGATAATATCGTCGCTGGGCTGTTGCTCAACGTCGATAATATTGTAGGCAATGTCGTTGCGGCTCTTGTTGAGTAAATCGATCACATTGTTATTGCTGTCGGCAAGAATGCCCAGCACGTTGCCCAGCACCTTCGGCACATTGTCATTGCTAAAGGTGATGCGGTGACCCTCACTGCGCGCCATGGCAATCGGCGGGAAGTTGACGGAATTTTTGATATTGCCATGTTCTAAAAATTCCATCAGCTGGTCGGCGGCCATAATGGCGCAGTTTTCCTCGGCCTCTTGGGTGCTGGCGCCAATGTGAGGCGTGAGTATCACGTCGGCCCTACCGAGAAGATTGGGGGTGGGGAAGTCGGCGATATAGCTCGCCAGTTGTTGCTGGTCGAGGGCGGCTACCAGGGCATCGGTATCGACAATTTCTTCACGGGCAAAGTTGAGTAGCTTGGCGGTGGGCTTAAAGCAGCGCAGGGCTTCGGCGTTGATCATATGCCGGGTCGCCTCTATCGCGGGCACATGCAGGGTGATGTAGTCGGCGCGGGCCAGCAGGCTCTGCAGGTTGTCCATTTTGCCAATAGCACTCGACAGCTGCCAAGCGGCTTCAACGGAGATGGCGGGGTCGTAGCCGATCACCTCCATGCCTAGCTCAAGGGCCATATTGGCGACATTGGCGCCAATGGCGCCGAGGCCGACGACGCCGAGGGTTTTACCCTGCAATTCACTGCCGGCAAAACGCTTCTTTTCTTTTTCGAGCAGTTTGGACATCTCACCGGCATCACTCATATCGCTCAGTGACTGGGCGTAATTAATGCCACCAATAATATCTCGGGAGCCCAGCAGTAAGCTGGCCGCAACCAGCTCTTTTACCGCGTTGGCATTGGCGCCGGGGGTGTTGAAGACAACCACGCCCTTGGCAGAGTAATCGGCGACGGGAATATTGTTGACCCCGGCACCGGCGCGGGCGATGGCGACGAGGCTCTCGGGTATTTCTGCGCCGTGGAGTTTCTGGCTGCGCAGCATAAAGGCATCGGGCTGGGCAAATTCGCTGGCGATTTCGTAGCTCTCGCGGGGGAAACGGTCGAGACCCTTACTGGAGATTTGGTTGTAAGTGCGAACTTTATACATGGGGCTTCTCTTTGTCTGAGGTTGAGGTCGGCGGCCACAGGGCCTACCGTTGTCGCGTTTAGGCGTGTTTGATTTGCTCGTAGGCCCAGCTCAACCAGGGCATCAGCGCTTGCAAATCACTGGCTTCAACCGTGGCGCCACACCAAATGCGTAGGCCCGCTGGGGCATCGCGATAGGCGCCGATGTCAAAGGCTACACCCTCGGTGTCGAGCAATTTAGCCAGCGCTTTAACCTGATTGGCTTCGAGTGTCAGGGTTAAGCAAACACTGGTGTTAGAGCGTGTGGCCTTTTCTTGGGCGAGGAAGTCGATCCAGTCATTGGCGGCGACAAAATCTTCAATGATCGCGAGGTTGGCTTGGGAGCGGGCGATGCTGGCCTCGACGCCGCCGATCGCGCGCACCCAATCGAGCGCGTCGAGGTAGTCGGCGACACAGAGCATGGAGGGGGTGTTGATGGTTTCGCCTCGGAAAATCCCCTCGTTCAACTTGCCTTTTTTGGTCATGCGGAAAATTTTCGGCATCGGCCAGTCGGGGGTATAACTTTCGAGGCGTTCAACCGCGCGGGGGCTGAGTATCAACATGCCGTGGGCACCTTCGCCGCCGAGCACTTTTTGCCAGCTAAAGGTGACAACATCAAGCTTGTGCCAGGGCAGTTCCATGGCGAAAACAGCGGAGGTGGCATCGCAAATAGTTAGGCCAGTGCGTTCATCGCTAATCCAATCGCCGTCGACCACTTTGACGCCAGAGGTGGTGCCATTCCAGGTGAAGACGGTATCGTGTTCGGGATTGGCGAGAGACAGGTCGGGCAGCAGGCCGTAGTCGGCGCGGTGGGCGCTGACATTGTCGAGTTTGAGCTGGTTGGTGATGTCGCCGACCCAGCCTTCGCCGAAAGATTCCCAGGCAAAGATGTCGACCGGTTTGGCACCGAGTAGTGACCACAGGGCCATTTCTACCGCGCCGGTATCCGATGCTGGCACTACGCCAACTCGGTAGCCCTCGGGCAAGCCGAGCAATTCGGCGGTGTCAGCGCAGGCGCGGGCCAGGGCTTTTTTGCCAATGGCGGAGCGGTGAGAGCGCCCCAGCGTGGCAATGTCCAGGGCTTCCACGCTATAGCCGGGTCGCTTACTGCAAGGCCCTGAAGAAAAGTTCGGGTTAGCCGGTTTTACAGTGGGCTTATTGGCGGAGGGCGTCATGGCGATTCCTTAAATGAGGGTGCATTGCTGGTTGGCCCAGCGGCGTGCGCGAAAAGGCGGCAATTTTACTGATCGGCAGCCTTGTTGCATAGGGCTGCGTATAATGTCTGGGTTTTGAGTGGGGGCGCCGCTCAAAGAGGAATGGCGGCAATACCCGTGTATATTGGGTGGCTTGGTGCCTCGTGGCGTTAGATTGTCAGATCGACACAGGTATTAAGCCTCGAAACTATTGAATTTTATAAGGAGAAGAAAACATATCATGAGTGATTATCCTGAGAAAACCTGTGAAATTGGCAACCTTGTACGCCACCCCAAATCAGTTGCCGCCGTGCGCGCCGGTCAGAAAACCCAGCAGCGTCGTGATGGCGTCTACGCCTACCCGGGTGAGACCTTTGCCTTGGAAGGCGAGACCTTCGAGGTGGTTTCACTGCAGCGCCAGCGTCTCGGCGATATAAGCGATGCCGATGCCCGCGCCGAGGGTTATCCGGCGCTTGAGGTCTATAAGCAGGTGATTCTCAGCATGCACGATGGCATGACCTGGAATGAAGATGATTTGGTTTGGGTGCATCAGTTCGCAAAACAAGGTAATTAAGCATTAGCTTGGGCTATCTTCGGGTAGCCGCTTAAGTCCCTCTTCCAGCCGTTGATCTCCGCGCCGAAAATAATTAGAGATAAGCGGTTTTTCGTGGCGATAGGTGGGCCAATGAGGCCTGCCTGTCGGCGATATAATCGACTTCCCCCATCTATTTTTCTCGCCCCTCGAATGTGGATGACTTGCGAACACTATCAATGTTTAGGGGGCGCAGAGTTGTTACCGTGCAAGGGAATCAATCGGTGAATAGAGCGCATGCACAATAAACGGGCTTCATGCCAACAGGGTTTTACCTTAATCGAGGCGATGATCGTCATCGCTATTGTCGCCATCGTATTGTCCTTGGCTGTTCCTTCCTTCAATGATTTCTTTGAAAAAAACCGACTTAAGCGTGCTGCGGAAGAGGTTTATGGTCTCATCACCAAGGCTCGCGCCGAAGCAGTGATACGCAGTGTAGATATGAGAGTTGACGTAGATGCTGGGACGTGGTGCCTGGGCTATGAGGAGAGGCCCTCTCCATTCGATCCGCCGTGTAATTGTGCCAACGCAAATAGTTGCACCGTAGACGTTGCGGGTACACCTGTGACCCAGGTGGTTAGTGGCGCCGATTTCAGCGGTGTGACGATTACCGAGAGCTTTGCCGGTGTGACTTTTTTCGATACCGTGAAGGGCACAGCGGGAAATGGCACTGTAAGCCTTTCAGCAGCGGACTGGGACCTGGATGTAGTGGTTAGTAACATGGGTCGAGTGAGAATTTGTGCTCCCTCTAGCAGTCAATCGACCATGGGGTACAGAGCATGCCCCTAATCATTAAGTCTCCAAACCCTCTGCGGGGGCGAGCGCGGGGTTTCAGTTTAGTGGAGTTATTGATCGGTCTGGCTGTTGGTAGCCTGATTCTTGCCGGCGCAATAACGGTATTTGCCAAGATTAGCTTTTCGGGAATAGAAAATGTCCGCATGGTCAGGCTGAATGAGCAGTTGCGCAGCACTCTCGGCACCATTAGTCGGGAAATTCAACGCGCGGGTTATGTGGATGCCTGGCCGGCGGCCGGCGGCACGTCTTTTGACGATTTGGGCTTCGCCGCTATGGGTGGTTTTGGCGTGATAAGCCTTGGCGGCACCTGTGCCGATGGCGATGGCGATGGCGCTGTGGAGTGCGACTGTATTGCCTATAGCTACGATGAGGATAAAGATGGTGCGTTTCCACCTACGGGACCTGCGGGTGGTGTGCTCGGCGATGAAAACTTTGCCTTTCGCCTTAATGCCAATGCCATTGAGCGCGATACCGTCGATGGCAAGTGCGCGGGAGGTGTCGGCTGGGCAGACATGACCGACGGTGAAGTGTTGATTACTGCGCTGACTTTTGAGCTAGACCCCGGCTCGACAGATGTCGAGGTCGGCGATGGTGCTGCTGTTCGTAATAATGATGGTGTTTGTGACGTGGGTGAAACCTGTCTGGCGCGACGCAAAATTAATATTGTTTTAGAGGGCCAGTTAACAGCGGATGCGGCGTTTACTGTGCGCTTGCGTGACGCGGTCAAGGTTAGAAATGATCACTATTATGTTAAGCCTTGAGCATGACTGTTTACATAAAGGCTTGGAGCGCAACTATGGATGTTAAACAAGTAAATAGCGTGAAAACGGGTATGCGGGGTTCCTGCGGCTTCGGCTATCAGCGTGGTGCGGTTGCCTTGGTGGTGACATTAATCTTAGTGATTGTTGCCAGCCTGAGTTCCTTGGTGGTCAATAAATCGGCAATTAATGAGCAGCAAAGAAGTGGTATTAATTTGCGCAGCAAAGAAGTCTATGCCGCAGCAAACGGGGCGTTAGAACACGGCATTGCTCAAATAGAGATTTGGTATACCGATAGTGATGATACTACGCCCGATTGGCTGGCTGTCGTCGATGAGGCCAATGACCCTAATGCGCTGGCCGGAGATACAGCCACATCCATTTATGATCCGAATGGTGATTTAGTCGCAGATACGATTGCTCAAGGCATAGATGATTTCGGTCTACTTGGCGCGGGTATAACCTATACCCTGCTTACGGATGAAGCGGCAGAGCCGGCAATCATCGAAGTCAGTGTGACTGTTGCCGGGCAAGCAGAAAGCCACGTGACCAAAACGCTCAGTGTCAGGGTGTTGCGTACCAAGCTGGGATCACCCTCCGCATTTAGTGGCCCGGCTTTGATTGTCGAAGATTGTATTGCCGTTGGTGCGATTCTGGGCACCCCGGATATCCAAGCCTATGATGTTGCGATCGCCTCGATTGCGGGCGATTCAGGCGATACCGATTGTATCAACCCCGGGCAATTCGACTTCTCGGGCTCCAATCAAATCGCGGAAGAAATTGTTTCGGATAGCCTGTTTGAGGCGATGTTTGGAGCCATCGAAGATGATCAGGGCGTCCAAGACATGGCGGCCAAGTCGCCAGATGTCTATTTCATTACAGACACCAGTCCCTGGAGTGCGAACCTTGGGGATGCCACCCACCCAGTAATTTTGTATTTTGACGAGAGCAGTGGTTGCCCGTCAATTAATGGTGGCGCCATTATTTTCGGCTTGGTGTACTACGATACGCCCCCGGGTGGTTGTGCAAACCCAGGTACAGGCAACGCTAAAATCTTTGGCACCATGGCCTTTGAGGGTGATCTTAAGAAGTTTAATTCGAATATTGAAATTACTCAGACCGACTTTGGCGGCGGCCCCGGGGACCCCATTTATGTATCGTACATAACGCCCTTACCGGGTTCATGGCGGGATTTTTAAGAGGAAGCGATGATGAAAAAATCACGAATGCGTTTCGCAAGGCAAAACGCTGGGCATGAAAGGGGCTTTACCTTGCTCGAGGCGCTTATCGCCTTTGTTGTTTTAGCCGGGGGTTTATTGGCGGCCTTTCGCTTTCACAGCGTCACGTTATCGACAACGGCTGAGGCCAAGGTGCGAGACCAGGCAACGGCACTGGCGCAGCAGAAAATAGAAGACCTGCATAATTTTCAAACGCTGGATGAATTTGAGGCGATCGTTGTCGATGGCTCGGGGCTCGGTGATTACGCCAATGTTGACTACGCGGCAGATTTCACCCTCAACTGGGACAGGGATGAGGGCTACGGTGACAACCCGCGTAAAGTCGATGTCACTGTTTCGTGGACGGATAGGGATGGTGTGGGTGCTGATGGCGATGGCGGGGCCTCGGTGGTACTGTCGTCCATTATTTGGGGTAACAATCCTCAGGACGATGCGGCCGGTATCGCGTTATCACAGAATAATAGTAGTGAGGCCCTTGATTATTATGAGGATGCTGATGGCAACCCCATTGATATTGGCGGCGGCGGCAATGGGGGTGAGGTAAATATTACCGAGGTAACGCTCTTTAACTATGAATCTCCCGACCTCGACAACCCTGAAGCCACTTACTACGATATTTCATTTATTGGCGATATAATTTTCACCGATGATGGGTTGGCATCTGTGGGCATCACGGGTAGCCAGCATGATGGCGCTTCGTGCGCGTTGTTAGGGGATCCGGCTTTTCAATATAGTTGTGTTATAACCCGTGTGCCCGACGGCACCACCTGGAGTGGTACTTTGTCTTATAACCCAGCCGGGAATGACGCGGTGTGTACTCCAGGGCCGACGCTAGATATAGACATAGATCAGTTGACGACCTTTCTAGAGTTGGAGGTGGTTGTTCTGACCAATAATGGCGCCTGTAACCAGCTTTAGCAATTGCTAGAGGGTATGGCAAATTTTCTAATTGAAGAGTGTCAAGACGGGTGATAACAAGTAATGCAGATGATAGCTAGCGTGAAAAGTTCACGATGTGGTGCTCGGGTACGAAATGAGGGCTTTAAAAGATCGGCCGGCTTCACTCTTATCGAGTTGATGATTGTGATTGCAATTGTGGCAATTCTGGCGGCGGTGGCCTACCCCAGTTACCTAGACTCTATTCGAGCTGCGCGTCGTGCCGATGCGATGGATGGCTTGTTGACTTTGATGAATCAGCAAGAAAAATACCGTGCGAATAACACACTCTATGGAACTATGCTGCAAATAACGGGCAACGCGACTGCGACTTCATCCGATGGCTATTATACGTTGACAGTCACAGGTAACTCAGCGACTGCTTACACTTTAAAAGCAACGGCGGTGAGTGGATCGAGCCAAGCTCATGATACGGGCTGCACTATACCTACGCTAACCGTTTCAGCGGGAAACCCGCGTGGTGTAAAAACGCCAGCGGCGTGCTGGAAAAAATGATGGATCTAAATTGTGTTTTCAAAAAAGCCCCCGTGTGAGTGCGTTTGATTACCTCAATTAACATTTACCGTGTACTCACAGATAAAAAAGCCCAACTACCAGCAGGAAGTTGGGCTTTTTTATCTGTGTGATTTTAGCAACTTAGGTCATGTTGGTTTATTTAGTTGTCATGCCCTCGCGTTCTAGTGTCACTAGGTAATCAGCCACCTTTAGCATCTGCCCCTGCCCCCCGGCCATTTTCGCACTGAGCCGGTATTTGCCGTTCACCACCATCTCGGGCGTACCCTTCACACCGTAGCTACGCTGGCGGGCATCGGCTTGCTTGGTGGCGCTGACCACACCGAAGGAGTCGAAGGTCTTATTGAATTTATCGAGGTCGACGCCCTGGGCAACAAAAATCTTAGCGATGGCCTCTTTACTCGTGAGCTTGTCTTTCTTTAGGTTCATGGCTTCGAAAATAGCCAGGTGCACGGGGTCTAAGACCTTGAGGGCCTTGGCGGTGTAGTAGGCGCGGGCGTGTAGCTCCATAGTTTTGTGCCAAATGGCGGGGCTGTGCACAAAGTTGACGTCGTCTGACTGTTGCTTGGCCCAGGCGCTGACCATCGGTTCAAAGCTAAAGCAGTGGCTACAGCCGTACCAAAAAACTTCGGCGACTTCGATGCGCTTGGGGTCACTGGTGCGCACGGGGGTCTCGAGGACTGCGTAGTGGCTGCCGGCCTTGTATGGCGCATCTTTAGCGGCGGCTGTGCCGACATTGAACGCCAAGGGGAGGAGCAGGCAGAGCATAGCCAGATGTTTAAGTCGATAAGTCATAGTGTTGGTTCTCGATGTGGGAGCTGAAAGGGTGTTGAATAATAGACCGCGTCTATTATTCAGGTTCCCGAGCGGGGTGCAAGAAGTAGCGAGCCTTGCTGGGTGTTTTTGCCGAATCCTTTTACGGTTACGGTTACGGTTACGGTTACGGTTACGGTTACGGTTACGAGTGCAGTAAAGTGGAGGCATTAAAAAAGGCGACCGAGGCCGCCTTTTTTGTGTTTCGCCAATATTGCCTACTGATGAAGACCGGCAATGTAGTTGGCGACCGCGACAATCTCTTGCTCGCTCATATGGGCGGCGACACCGCGCATCACTCGGCCGACGTCGTTGCTGCGCCCGCTGGCGTCTTCATCGTCGTGAGCCGCTGTGCGGAAGGCGCGTAGCTGACTGGCGATATACTCGGCAGACTGGCCACCTAAGGCGGGGTAGCCGGCAGGGCTGTTGCCGTTGCCCGAGGGTGAGTGGCAACCACTGCAAGCGGGAACACTGGTTTCCAAATTGCCGGCACGGTAGAGGTTTTCACCGCGCACGAGCGTTTTGGCATTATCATCTGAGCCGTCGAGGGTTCGTGTTTGGGCGTTGTAGTGGGCGGCGATATCGGCGATGTCTTGTTCGCTGAGTGCGTCAAGCATTCCGGTCATGGCGACAACAGTGCGGTCGCCATTTTTTATATCGCTAATTTGCTTGGCGAGGTACTTTTCACCCAGGCCTGCCAGTTTTGGGAACTTGCCCATTCCGGGGTAGCTGTTGCCGTCGGCGCCGTGGCAGCCGGCACAGGCTGCGGCTTTATTTTTGCCTGCACTCGCGTCACCCTCGGCGAAGGCGGCTTGGATTAAGGAAAATGAGGCGGTAATTATTATCAGCGCTTGCAAGCATGTTTTCATCTGATATTCCGTAGGCAGGTGGTTGGCAATAAGTAGTTGGCAATCAATAACAGTTGGTGGCGATAGCGCCATTAACTTAGCGCGGCATTATATACCAACCTATGACCTAAAATTAAGCGTTATACTGTGCGGCTATGAGTACTCCATTGAGCTTTACCCAGGCGGCCTTTTTACAAAGCGCCCCAACCTTAAAAGAATGTCCCACTGATGTCGGGGTAGAAGTCGCCTTTGCCGGCCGTTCCAATGCAGGCAAATCCAGTGCGATCAATACCTTGACGCGGCAGGGCAAGTTGGCGCGCACTAGTAAAACACCGGGTCGCACCCAGTTGATCAACCTCTTTTCACTGACAGATGATAAGCGTTTGGTGGATTTGCCGGGCTATGGCTATGCCAAAGTGCCAAAAGCCATGAAGGCCCGCTGGGATAGAAACTTAGCCGAGTACCTGCAAGGTAGGCAGTCGCTAAAGGGCTTGATACTACTGATGGATATCCGCCACCCGCTGCAGGAATATGACTGGCAAATGTTGGACTGGTCGGCGAATTGCGGTATGCCCGTGCACTTGCTGCTGACCAAGGCGGACAAGATGAAAAAAGGGCCAGCGAAGAGTACCTTGTTACAGGTTCGCAAGGCGGTCCAGGAAGAGGGCCTGGATGCACTGGTCTCGGCGCAAATGTTTTCGGCGCTGAAACGCAGTGGTATCGAAGAGTTAGAGACCGTTCTGCGCTCGTGGCTAGCGGAGCCTGTAACCGAGGCATAGTGTTATCGGGCCTTGTCTTGAGGTCGCGTTGGTTTGAGGGCTCAGCTAATAAAGGGGCTTAAAAAGAGGCGGGCAAAAAAAACCGGCGCAGTGCGCCGGTTGAGGTGTTCGATCGATAATACCCGGAGGGGGAGGGGTATCTCGACCGCGATCAACGTTAGGAGTGTGTCACTCACTAATAATAAGACCGGGGTGAGAGGCGAAAGTTCACCGGTATTTCAAATAAGTTAGCAACTTATTCTTCTATCACTGTTTGTGTCTAATACCCGATTGATATTAATGGGCCTCATCCCAGTTCTGTCCACGGCCAATATCGACAATTAAAGGGATGGTCAGCTCGGCGGCACCCTCCATGCGCTGCTTGAGACCTGCGGTAATGTCATCTAATTCTTCATTTGGTACTTCCAGTACCAGTTCATCGTGCACCTGCATAATGATCTTTGCCCCGCTATCCTCACCTTTATCCAGCAACCACTGGTCCACGGCAATCATCGCTTTCTTGATGATGTCGGCGGCTGTCCCTTGCATCGGTGCGTTAATGGCCGTGCGTTCTGCGGCCTGGCGCTGCATGCCGTTGCGAGCATTGATTTGCGGTAGATAGAGGCGGCGGCCAAACAGGGTTTCGACGTAGCCCTTCTCGGCGGCGCTGGATTTGATGGTTTCCATATAGAGCTTCACACCGGGGTAGCGCTCGAAATAAAGGTCGATGTATTCCTGTGCCTGGTTGCGGCCAATATTCAGCTGTCGCCCGAGCCCAAAGGCCGACATGCCGTAGATCAAGCCAAAGTTGATGGCCTTGGCATTGCGCCGCTGGTCGCTGGTGACCTCATCAACTGCAACGCCAAATACTTCGGCGGCGGTGGCGCTGTGTACATCGAGACCGTGGGCAAAGGCATCCAGCAAGCCTTGGTCGCCGGATAGGTGGGCCATAATACGCAGTTCAATTTGTGAGTAATCCGCTGCGACCAGTGTATGGCCCTTCGGGGCAATAAAGGCCTGGCGAATGCGCCGTCCCTCGTCGCTGCGTATGGGAATGTTTTGTAGGTTGGGATCGGAGGACGACAGTCTTCCCGTCGCTGTTACGGCCTGATGATAAGAGGTGTGAATACGCCCGGTGTCGGGGTCGATCATGGTCGGTAGTTTGTCGGTATAGGTGGACTTCAGCTTGCTGAGGCTGCGGTGTTCGAGAATGATCTTCGGCAGAGGGTAGTCGAGGGCGAGTTCCGCGAGCACGGCCTCTGCGGTTGACGGGGCTCCCTTGGGGGTTTTCTTTACTACCGGTAAACCCAATTCGGTAAACAGGATTTCGCCCAGTTGCTTCGGGGAGGCCAGATTAAAGGCTTTGCCCGCGACATCGTGAGCCTGCAGTTCCAGTTCGCCGATGCGCTGGCCCAGTTCTTGGCTCTGCTGGTTGAGTTTGTGGGCGTCAATCAGCGCGCCATTGCGCTCGATGCGCGACAGTACGGGCACCAAGGGAATTTCAATATCGCAGAGCATGCTGGCTAGGCTGGTTTCGTCGCTCAGCCTCGGCCATAAATGCTGATGCAGGCGCAGGGTGATATCGGCATCTTCCGCCGCATAGGGGCCGGCCTCCTCGATGGCGATCTGATTAAAGGTGAGCTGGCCCTTGCCCTTGCCGGCGATATCTTCAAAGTGGATGGTGCTCTCACCGAGGTGGGTCAGGGCCAGGGTATCCATGTCGTGGCGCGAGCCGGTGGAGTTGAGGACATAGGATTCGAGCATGGTGTCATAGGCGATACCGCGCAGGGTAATGTCGTAGCGGGCCAGTACGCTCATGTCGTACTTTAGGTTTTGCCCGACCTTGGCGAGTTCGGGGTTTTCCAGTAGTGGCTTGAGTTGAGCAAGCACGGTGGTGCGGTCGAGCTGACTGGGTGCGCCGAGGTAGTCGTGGGCGAAAGGTAGATAAGCCGCCTCATGGGGGCTGATGGCAAACGACACACCGACCAGCTGTGCCTGTATATAATTCAGGCTGGTAGTCTCTGTATCGAAGGCGAAGAGCTCGGCCTGCTCTAATCGTTGCCGCCAGCGATCAAAATCGGCCTGGGTCAAAATGGTGCTGTAGTGGGTCTCCGCTTTATCGACCGGTGCCGGTGTGTCGTCGCTGGCCTCTGCATTTTGGCTGTCGAGCAAGTCTTCGACCCAGCTTTTAAATTCAGCTTCTTTAAATAAGGTGAGTAACTGGCTTTGATCTTCAGGCGTATTGGCAAGCTGATCGGCAGTGACATCCAGCGGGACGTCGAGTTTAATGGTGGCGAGGAGCCGCGACAAATAGCCCTGCTCTTTGTGTTCGGCGAGTTTTTCCGGCATTTTCTTGGCGCCGCGAAAGCCAAGCGTTCGGACCTTTTCAAGATCGCTATAAATGGCATCCATATCGCCAAGGCCCTGCAAAATGGCCAGTGCCGTCTTTTCGCCGACGCCGGGAACACCGGGGATATTGTCGGCTTTGTCGCCGACCAGGGCGAGATAATCAATAATCAGCTCGGGCGGTACACCAAACTTTTCCTCCACCCCTTGCGGGTCGAGCACCGTCGCCGTCATGGTGTTCACCAAGGTGATGTGCTGATTCACCAACTGCGCCATATCTTTGTCGCCGGTGGAAATAATCACCGGCAGGGCGAGCTCGGTGGCCTGTTGTGCCAGTGTACCGATGACATCGTCCGCCTCCACGCCGGGAATGATGAGCAGCGGCAGGCCCATGGCGGCGACGATGTCGTGGATGGGTTGAATCTGCTCGCGCAACTCATCGGGCATCGGCGGGCGATGGGATTTGTATTCGGCGTAGAGCTCATCGCGAAAGGTTTTGCCCTTGGCGTCGAAAACCACAGTGATGGGGCTGTCGGGGTAGTCCTTCTGTAGGCGTCGCAGCATTGAGGTGACACCCTTTACCGCACCCGTCGACTGGCCTTTTGAATTGGTCAGCGGCGGCAGGGCGTGGAAGGCACGGTATAAATAGGACGAGCCGTCAACGAGGACGAGAGGAGGCGTAACAGGGGCGGTAGTAGTGCTCATGAGATAGATTTTATTGATGGTAGTGGCTGAGGCGGGCTAGGATACACTATCTTTATAAGGCAACATTTAGCATCACTTATTAACACTTGGCAGGATGGGGGAGAACGATGGCTGTATTTACCCGTGTTGATCCCGCTGAGCTACAGTCTCTGTTGACTGCACTCGGCCTGGGTCGCTTGCTGTCCACAACTGAGGTTGCGGACGGAGTGGAAAACTCGACCTACTTTATTGAGGTGGCGGCAGACCAGCCATCTATTGGTGGTACGTCATCCCGCTTTGTACTGACCCTGCTTGAGGCGGGCAACCGGCAGCAGGCTGAATTCTCTACCGCCCTGGCACAGCAACTACAGCGGGCGGGACTACCCGTGCCGCACCTGCTCAGCGATGCCTCGGGCAGGGCCATTCATCGCCTGTCTGGCAAGCCTGCATTAATTTGTCAGCGCATTGATGGCACTCATCCCCAGCAAGTAACGGAGGCTCATAGTCGAGCGATTGGCGAGTTTCTCGGTGCTATGCACGTCGCGGGCGAAAACTTCCCCTTGAGTCATAACAACTTGCAGGGCTTGCCCTGGGCGAGTGTGACCCTCGATACCCTGTTGCGTGAATTGCCGGCTAAAGAACAGCTGTCAGTGGGTGATCAAGCACTGTTGAAAGAGCAAATAGCTCGTTATCGCAAGCTCTGCGAGCAGGATGCCGAGCTGCCTGTTGGCCCCATTCATGCGGATGTGTTCAAAGACAATACGTTGTTTGTCGATGAAGAATTGAAAGCGGTGATTGATTTCAACAGTGCCTGCACTGACTACCTGCTACTTGATGTAGCCATCGCGGTGAACGACTGGGCCTGCAACAAGCGCGGTGAGCTTGACCCTGTATTGGTTAAAGCCCTGCTCGATGCCTACCAGCAGCAGCGGTCACTTACCCAGGCAGAGCGCCAGAACTGGCAGGATATGTTGTGCTTTGCGGCGGCACTTTTCTGGATGTCGCGGCTGGTCACGCGGCATCTCGAGGCCTCTGATTTAACGCGACGGGAAGATAAAGACCCGAACGAATACCGCCAAAAAGTGCAGCACCGTTTAATCGGGGTTGTTGCTATTCCGGTTGTGAGCGAATAGCGATTGTTATTTAGGGCCGGCCTGGTCAGATTCTGCTGACGCGGGTGATAAACAGGCGGCGATTTTTGTACCGATATCTTCGATCAGTTGAATATAGGCCTTGCTGCCGAGGGGGATGTCTGCCCCCAGAGGATCAATAACAGCGATCTGCGCGTTCAGTTTATTAGCGAGCTGTTCAACTCTGCCATGGTTGTGCCGGGGTTCGGCAATAATGCAGTGCACGTCGCTCTGGCTTAGCAGTTGATGAAAGTCGCGAGCACCACTACTCAGTCCAGCACTAGTTTTCAGCGCACCGGACTGACTCAGACCGAAAGCCTCGGCAAAGTGGCCGAAGGCGTCGTGATCGACGATAAAGTTCGCTTGCTGTAATACCTTTAGCTGAGCGGCGGTATCGGCCGTTACTTCGCTTAGTTGCTGGTTGAAAAGCTGCTGGGCAGCGAGTAATTGCTCGCGCTGGCCCGGGTAGTGGGCGGCAAGCCAGTTGCCGACTTCGGTGGCGATGACGCGACCATTCTCTGGGTTCATCCAAATGTGCGGATCGCGACTAGCGGCTAGTCCATCGGGGCTGGGGCTGAGCCACTGAATGTCGGGTAGCTCTGCGGCGGTAATCACCTTTTCGGGGCGCAGCGCAGTGACGCTTTTACTGAGAAACCCCTCCAGCTCTGGCCCTACCCACAATAATAAATCGGCCTCGGCAAGTAGGACTCGGTCAGAGATGCGCAGGGAATAGTGATGGGGCACTTCGCTGTCGGGCAGTAATTGCCGAACCTCGACGCTGTCGCCGGCAATGGCCTCGACCAGCAGGGTCATGGGGCGAATGGTGGTGACCACCAGGGGTTTTGCCCATGTTTGAGCGGCAATAAGTAGTGTTGATAGGAGGACTAATAATTTCACGGCAGTGGTTTCGTCTTTTGTTATGTTATAGCATTGTTAGTAGAGTGTAATAATATAACAATAGCTATCAAGGTTTGGAAAAAGGGTTCGGCGTAATGATCAGCAATTCTACCACTGCCTACCAACAACATGACCACCACCGCTGCTTAAAGGCGGCATTAGCACAGGCGCGCAACCGCTGTAGTGCTCGCAAGGCACGGCTCACCCCGATTCGCGAGTCGGTGCTGCACTTACTGTGGCAGAGTCACCGTCCCCTCGGCGCCTATAAAATTATCGAGCAACTATCGGCAGAGAGCGGTAAGCGTATCCTGCCACCAACGGTGTATCGCGCCCTCGACTTTTTACTGGAGCTGGGCTTGATCCATCGCCTGGCAACCTTAAATGCCTATATCGGTTGCCCCTTCCCGGATAGCGTGCACAGCGATTATTTTCTGCTCTGCCGTGAGTGCGGCAGTGTCGCCGAGTGCAGCGCCGAGAGTGTCAACAACGCTATTGTCTCGACGGCCGAGCGAGCGGGCTTTTTAGTGGAGAGCCAAACCGTCGAGATTCTCGGTGTGTGTACGCCTTGTCGTGAAAAGAATCAGCAAGCGCACAGTGATCTGGCGATACAACAAGAGGCGGGCGCGTAAATGACAGCGCTGATTGAGCTACAGGGGGCGGGTAAGTCCTTTGCCAACAGGGCCGTGTTACAAGCGGTGAATTTGAGTTTAGTGCCCGGTCGTATTGTCACCCTGATCGGCCCCAACGGTGCTGGCAAAACTACCCTGGTGAAAATTGTCCTCGGCTTGCTGCAGCCCGATACCGGCCGTGTGCAGCGCTCGGCGCAGTTGCGGGTGGGCTATATGCCGCAAAAGCTACACATCGACCCGACCCTGCCGCTGCAGGTGGAACGCTTTTTGCAGTTTGCCAATGCCGATACCTCCACGTGTATAGCGGCACTGGATAGAGTCGGCATTGCCCATCTTATTCAACAGCCCGTGAGTGGTCTTTCCGGCGGTGAAATGCAGCGCATGTTGTTGGCGCGGGCACTGCTGCGCAAGCCCAATCTTTTGGTACTGGACGAGCCGGTGCAGGGGGTGGATGTCACCGGCCAGGAGGCTCTCTATCAGTTGATCGGCGAGTTGCGTGATGAGTTGAGCTGCGGGATCTTAATGGTCTCCCACGACCTACATCTGGTGATGGCGGCAACCGATGAGGTGGTCTGCCTGAATCAGCATGTCTGTTGCCACGGTACCCCGCAGCAGGTCTCGGTCGACCCGGAGTTTGTCGCCCTGTTTGGTGCCAAAACGGCGCTGTATACCCATCACCACGATCATGAACACGACCTGCACAGTGGGCTTGTCAATTCGCCGGCTGGCTCGTCCTGTAATCACGATTCAGCCCAGAACAATTCAACCCAGCACGGTTCAAGAAAGGGGAGTCAGTCCGATGTATGACTTTCTCTATTTAGCCCTGCTGGCGGGTCTCGGTGTGGCGATCGTTGCCGGGCCGATGGGCTCGCTGGTGGTGTGGCAGCGCATGGCCTATTTTGGTGACACCCTTGCCCATGGCGCGCTATTGGGGATTGCCCTAGGCCTGTGGTTTTCGTGGAGTAACTCCCTTGCGGTGGTCATCGTCTGCCTGTTGATTGCGGGCCTGCTGATCGTCTTTGAGCGTCAGCGCCTCCTGGCGACGGACACGGTGCTGGGCATCCTCTCTCATGGTTCACTCGCCTTGGGCCTAGTGGCTCTAACATTGATACCCGGTGCCCGCACCGATATGGAGGCCCTGCTCTTTGGCGACATCCTCACCGTGACAGCGGCGGAGGTTGCCGTTGTTTGGTTGATGGCTGTCTGTGTGCTGGCTACGCTATGGCGACTGTGGCCGTCGCTGCTGGCGATCACCGTGCACGAAGATTTGGCGCGGGTTGAAGGGGTGCGGGTTGATGTCGTTAAGGCCGTGTTGAAATTGCTACTGGCACTGGTGGTGGCCATCTCGATGAAAGTGGTCGGCGTATTGCTGATTACCGCATTGTTGATAATTCCCGCCGCCAGCGCCCGCCACTTTGCCAAAACGCCGGAGCAAATGGCAGTGCTGGCTAGCGGGGTGGCGATGTTGGCGGTCTTTGCCGGATTGGCTTCGTCGTGGTGGCTGAATACCCCGGTCGGCCCCTCCATTGTGGTCAGCGCCAGCTTGTTCTTTGTACTGGTGTTGCTGATCCGGGGCCGTAGGGCTTAGCTACTGGAGGTGTTAGCCGTCGTTTTAGCCTAGGGTGGCCATGACTTTTTTAGCGCTGGCCAGTGTCTGCTCGATATCTTGTTCCGTTAACGCCGCCGATATAAAACCCGCCTCGTAGGCTGCCGGTGCGAGATAGACCCCCTCCGCCAACATGCCGTGGAAGAAGCGATTAAAGCGCTCGGTATCGCAGGCCATCACCTGTTGGTAGTTGCTGACCGTGCTCTCCTCGGTAAAAAATACGCCGAACATGGTGCCGATGTGATTGGTGGTGAAGGGAATACCCGCTGCCTCAGCTTTTAAGCCGGCAACCAGCTGTTCGGCCTTGGCGAATAGGGGCGGGTAAAAGCCCTCTTCATTGAGTAATTCGAGAGTGGCGAGACCGGCGGCCATGGCCACCGGATTACCCGACAGCGTGCCCGCCTGATACACCGGCCCGAGGGGGGCGATTTGCTCCATGATTTCACGCTTGCCGCCAAAGGCACCGACCGGCATACCGCCACCGATGACTTTGCCCAGCGCTATAAGATCGGCATCAATGTCGTAGTGGCCAATAGCGCCTTTCGGGCCGACACGAAAGCCGGTCATCACTTCGTCAATAATCAATACGGTGCCGTGACGGGTGCATTCGCTGCGCAGGGTTTCCAGAAAGCCGGGCAGAGGCGGAATACAGCTCATATTGCCCGCGACAGGTTCGACGATAAGTGCCGCCACCTGGTCGCCAATTTCGGCAAAGGCCGCCTCTACCGCCGCGCTGTCATTGTAGGGCAGGGTAAGGGTGTGGTCGGCCAGTGCGGCGGGTACGCCGGGTGAGCTGGGCACGCCGAGGGTCAAAGCACCGGAGCCAGCTTTTACTAACAGTGAGTCAGAGTGGCCGTGGTAGCAACCCTCGAACTTAATGATTTTGTCGCGCCCGGTGAAGCCCCGCGCCAGGCGGATAGCGCTCATTGTGGCCTCAGTGCCGGAGTTGACCATGCGCACCATGTCGAGGCCCGGTATGTGCTTGCAGAGCTTATCGGCAAGCTGGGTTTCCAGTTCGGTGGGCGCGCCAAAACTCAGGCCCTTGTCGAGCTGCTGGCGAATACTGTCGAGCACTACCGGGTGGCCGTGGCCGAGAATCATCGGCCCCCAGGACTGCACATAATCGATATAGCGCTGCTCATCGGCATCGTAAAGGTAGGCGCCTTTGGCGTGATCGAAAAAAACCGGACTACCACCGACGGCTTTAAAAGCCCGCACCGGTGAGTTAACGCCGCCGGGGATGTGGCGTTGGGCATCGATAAATAACTGTTCTGAACGATTCATAAGGGGTCGCTGGGTTGTTTGTTGGGTCGAGGGCGATTCGAGGGCTCGGTGTGCATTATGGGCCGCTGGCGGGCTGGAGAAAAGCGGGCGTAACGGCTTTATTGGTTTGCTCCGACTTGTTCGCCCCAAGCCTTGTTGATCACGCGCCAGGCGACAATGGCTGATAGCAGGTTGCCCAAGGCAAAACCATAGAATAAACCACTAATACCGTAAAATTGTCCGCCGAGGTAGGCGAGGGGAATATTCAGCAATAACAACCTGATGAGTGCGGTGACTAGGGCGGCCTTGGGGCGTTTAAGTGCATTCAGCGAGACCATCACCAGAATGGTGACGGCATGTGCGCCATAGCTGGCCGGTACTATCCATAGGTACCGGCCGATGATTTCGACGACTTCGGGGTTGGTGCTAAAAGCGGAGCCGATGGCGCGGCTGTAGAAAGCGACCAGTAACCACATCAATAGCTGGAAAACGATGGTGAAGCGAATGGCGCCGAACAGCGCCACGCGTGCGCGCTCGGGTTTGCCGGCGCCGATGTTTTGGCCAATAAACATCGGCAGGGTCGAGGACAGGGCAAAGGCGACGAGTAGGCAGAGGGATTCGATGCGGGTGCTGACGCCAAAGCCTGCTACGGCGGTGGTGCCAAAGCGGGCGACCATGGCGGTGAGTATGGCGGCGGCCAGAGGGGTCATTAGATTGGCAAAAATGGCGGGGATGCCAATACTTAGTAGTTCGGCCCAGTTGTCGCGTAGCTCCGCGAGTTGATACTTGCCCTTGAGAATCAATTGTTCCTGAACACTCAGCACATAGTGGGATACCAGGTAGGTGATGATCCAGGCGACGGCAGTTGCTAGGGCCGCGCCGCCAATGCCCAGTCCGGGCAGGGGGCCGAAACCAAAGATCAGGAGGGGGTCGAGACAGGCGTTGAGCGTGGCCAGCAGAGCCAGTAAAAAGGCCGACTTACCGGGGCAGCCGATGGCTCTGAGTATGGTGTTGCCGGTCAGTGTGAGGAGTAGCAAGGGGATGATGGGTATCCACAGCGCCATAAAGCGCAGGGCCTCGGCGAGCACCTCGCCCTCAGCGCCCAATAAGCGCAGTAGGCCGCGTTGGCCAAAGTAGAGACAGAGCAGCAAGCCGATGCCGATTAAGGTGATTAGTACGCGGCCATCGGTAATTTGTCGCGCGGCACGATCAAAGCGATCCTCGCCGAGATAGCGCGATACCAGCACCGATGTCGCCATGCCCAGCCCGAGGCCGATGCTGTTAACGCCGTGGGTGATCGGCAACACAAAACCCAACGCCGCGAGGGGGGCGGTGCCGAGCTGGCCGACAAAGTAGGCGTCGACAATGCCCACCGCCATGAGCGCAATAATACCGCCAATCATCGGCATCGTAAGGCGGAAGAGGGTACGGCCAATGGGATCGTTAACGATGGCCTGGGTGCGTTGGCTGGCTTTAGTCTTCAACGGCAGGTATTAATGCATCTTTTAGGGTGGGCTCGCCATACTACCCGTTTTGTCTTCGCTTTGACTTAAAACGGGAGGGATGTCGTCTGCAGGTACGGGGCGGCTAAACAAATAACCCTGATAGCTATGGCAGTCGTGTTGTTGGAGGAAGGCGAGCTGCTCCTGCGTTTCCACCCCTTCGGCAATGATTTGTAAGTCGAGGCTTTTGGCGAGGTTAATAATGGCTTTGCAGATAGCACCGTCTTCAATGTTGGATGCGGCGTCGCGGACAAAGGTGCGGTCAATCTTAAGAATGTCGATGGGGAAATTTTTCAAATAGCTGAGTGATGAATAACCGGTGCCAAAGTCATCCACCGAGAGTTTAATACCGAGGGTTTTTAAGGCGTTCATGACGGCAATACTGTGCTCGGTATTGCTGGTTAGAACCCCCTCGGTGATCTCAATTTCGATCAATTCACTTTCAATGGCGTGAGCATTCAGGGTTTGTTTGACACCGGGTAGCAGTGAGGGCGAGTGCAGGTGATGGCCGGAAATATTTACCGCGACCGGTAAAACAGGTAAGCCCTGTTGCCGCCATTCGGCCAGTTGTCGGCAGACTTCGTTAAGTACCCAGCCACCAATTTCAATGACCAAATTATCTTCATCGATAATGGGAATGAAATCGCCCGGTGGGATCAGTCCGTATTCGGGGTGCTGCCAGCGCAGCAGAGCCTCAAAGCCAATGATCTCATTGGATTGGCAGTCGGCCTTGGGCTGGTAGTGCAGGAAGAACTGGTTTTTAGCGATGGCATCGGGCAGTGCGACCTCCAGCTTGAAGCGCTGGCGCACGGTTTGCTCCATGTCTTCAGTGAACAAGCGAAAGGTGTTGCGGCCGCTCTGCTTGGCCGCGTACATGGCGAGGTCGGCGTGTTGTAGTAGGTGCTCGGCATCGATTTGGCCATTCTCTGAGAGGGCAATGCCAATGCTGCTCAGTACGGTGAGTCGTTGTTCACGGAGGTCGACGGGCTGGCGCATAATCTGCAAAATATCCTGTGCCTTGGTGACCCCCGACTGGTTGCTGATGGCGCCGGACATGACGATGACAAATTCGTCGCCACCCCAGCGTGCGACGAGGTCGACGTCGCGAGTGACCGTGCTCAGCCGATTGGCAATCTCGCACAGCAGCTCGTCGCCCACCTTATGACCCATGGTGTCGTTGATCTTTTTGAACTGATCGAGGTCGAGAAACAGTAGTACCACGGTACCGGCTGTTTGCTGGTGAAAGCGGATGCGCTTTTCCAGATTGTTCATAAAATAGGTGCGGTTGTAGAGCCCGGTCAGTGGGTCGCTATAGGCAAGGGATTTGAGGCGGTTCTGCAGCTTTATTTGCTGGGTGATATCGCGAATGTGCAGGGCGTATTCACAGTGTCGGCTGAGACTGTCGGTGGTTTGGGTGATCACCACCTCGGCCGGGAAGAGCTCCTTGTCGAGGCGCTTCAGCTGGGTGATATTACGGCGCTTTAAAATCAAACCTTTACTGGCACTAAAGCCGTGGGCGAGGCTTTGCAGGGCGGTTTTCTGGTCACCGTCGGCGATAAATAGTTCAAAAAAGTTGACGCCAGTGACGTGCTTGGCGCCGATGCCAAAACACTTCTCAGCAGAGGGGTTGAAGGCCAGTATCTCGCCTCGGTCATTGATGGTAATGATGCTGTCCATGGCGGCGTCGAGAATCGCGCCCTTATGGTACTCGCTGTCTTTAAAGGCATTAAAGCTGTCATCACGTTGCTGGATTTCGTTATTAACCCGGTCGATGACGCGATTGTATTGCTGGGCAATTTGGCCGACTTCGGTAAAGGGTTCTACCGGCACCGGTGAGGAAAAGTCGGCATTTTGTTGCTGTTGGCTCATCGATGTCAGTAGGTCGAAGACCTCGGTACTGACCCGGTGCTCGGCGACATTGAGGCCCATGCGCTCCGCTTCTTCGCTGACCCTAAGAGGGTAGTAGCGGTTAATCGCTGCAAGCAGTGTGTAGGCGGTGCAAAAGCTAAATAAGCCAGTCACGCCAATGCCCAGCAGCTGAGATTGAAGCTGCTGCATTGTGGTTAATCCATTGGCTAAGATCTCAGGGTTGGCGAAAATGGCGACGGCTAAGGTGCCCCAAATACCGGCGAAGAGGTGCACGGGGATCACACCAATGGCATCGTCTATTTTTAAATGCGCCAGCCAGCGTTCACCGAATAGAGCAATGCTGCCACCGATAAGGCCAATCAGGGCAGCCTCGCCGGCACCGACGGCATGACAGCTGGCGGTAATGGCAACCAGCCCACCCAGGGTGCCGTTGATAATATTGGGAACATCGATATAGCCATCGGCTTTGTATTTTAATGCGGTGGCGCCAATGCCTCCCCAGAAGGAGGCAATGCAGGTGTTGAGTAAGATCGCCGGAACGGCATCATTCCAGCCTAGGGTACTGCCGCCGTTAAAGCCGAACCAGCCAAACCAGATCAACATGGCGCCGAGCACGGCCATCGGGATATTGCTGCCGGGGATGCGTTGCTTGCCCTGCTCGTAGCGACCAAAGCGCGGGCCGATGACGAGCAGTGCCGCCAGTGCTACCCAGCCGCCGACGGAGTGGACCACGGTTGAACCGGCAAAGTCGACAAAGCCGCGCAGTTCCAGCCAGCCCGTTGGCGTGCCGGTAATAGCGCCGGCCCAAACCCAGTGGCCGACCAGGGGATAAATCAACAGGGCGATGGTGGCGGTGCAAACCAAGTAGCCCCGGTAATTCATCCGCTCGGCGACGGCCCCCGATACCAGCGTTGCAGCGGTGCCACAGAACATCATTTGAAATAGGAAGATGGCGATGAGCCGGGGGCTGGCCTCGTCGCCAAAAAAAAAGTGGCTGCTGCCAAACCAGCCGGCAATACTGTCGCCGAACATGATGGCGAAGCCCGCCGTCCAAAATAGGGTGCCGGAGACGATGAAGTCGCTAATATTCTTGGCGGCAACATTGATGCTGTTTTTACTTCTCACCAAGCCACTTTCGAGGCACAGAAAGCCCGCCTGCATAATAAAGACAAGTATGGCGGCTATCGTTATCCAGAGTGTATCCATTGTTAACTGCTAGCTGCCTTATGCTGGGACAGATATCCCTATCTTGTCCTGAATATGAGAGAAGGGTGGTGTTTGTTGGGGGCTAGTAGGGTTTGACCACCACGAGTACCACTATGGCGACCAACAATAGCACTGGTGCTTCGTTAAACCAGCGGTAAAACTTATCTGAGTGGGTGTTGAGCCCGGCTTGAAATTGGCGCATAAGCTGCCGGCAGGTGAAATGGTAGCCGATTAATAGAGCCACCAGTGCCAATTTTGTTTGAAACCAGCCCGCTGCGAGATAGTGCTCAGTGGCGAAACTGGCCAGCCAAATACCGAACACCAGGGTGGCGATCATGGCGGGGGTGGCGATGCCGCGATACAACTTGCGCTCCATCAGTTTAAAGCGCTCGTCGCTAATCGCATCGGCGGCCGTGGCGTGGTAGACAAATAAGCGGGGCAGGTAAAATAGGGCGGCAAACCAGCACACGAGGCTGATGATATGCAGTGCGAGTACCCATTCTCGGGCCATGGCTTGAGGGCTCCTTAACTAAACTACGGGTGATTATTGCCAGTAGTTTACCGATTCAGGGGCTTACTGATAATAATTATCGATTTGATCGCGGGTAATGATACCGAGAACCGGTGATGAGGTCGCGCTGGAAGGCTCGCTAACATACACGGCGAAGCCATTTTTTTCGCGGATCAGCATTAAGGCCTCCTGCAGAGTGGCGCGTGAATGAATCGCGTGGAGGCGCCAGCGCTCACCGGCGATCTCCATTAAATCAATGACTTGCTGTGGATTATCCTCGGCGTTCACGGCCTGTAAATGGTGGGCGAGATCACTGGGCCGGAGAATATAGCGCTCGTTGCTCGCCGCCTCGACGACAATCCAGTCGGGGTGTTGATTGAGCAATGCCTCGGCTTGGTCAACAGTCAGCTGCGGTCCGTGAGAAATGAAGTTCCGATTCATCAGGCTGGTGACACCGGCCCGGCTCAAACTTTGAAACACGGGTGAGGTAAAGGATTCGGGGTTTCTGCCGATGAGAAACAGCCCAGGTAGGCGACTACTCAGGCGAGCGGTGATGGTGGCAATAACAATCACCAGCATGGCCGGCAGTAAAATGGCCGAGTTGTAGGTTAGCTCCAGTAGCGCCATTAATGCGGCGAGGGGGGCATTGAGCACGCAGGCCATCATCGCGCCCATACCCAAGGTCGCGTAAAAGCCGCTGCTGGCGGCATCGACGGGGCTAAAATTGGCGCCAACAATCCCTATGGCGCCGCCCAGGCAGGCGCCGATAACCAAGGTCGGGCCGATGCTACCGCCGGGGACACCGAGGGCAATGGTGGCCGTTGACAGTAGTAGCTTGGCGATGGTGATAGTGAGTAGTAGGCTGAGACTTAGCTCTCCGAGCATGGCGGCTTCAACGGTGTCGTAGCCGACGCCCATAACCTGGGGCACGAAAGCCGCGATGAGGCTGGTGAGAATACCCGCTGTCAATATACGGGTACTTAGCGATAGTGTTTTCAGGCCTTGAATGTATTGATGTAGCTTGAGTACGACACTGCCGGCGAGGCCGACAATGATGCCACAGATGATCAGAAAGGGCAGTTCAAGCATGCTGCCCATGGTCAGCGCAGGAATCGAAAAGGCCGGGGCATCACCAAAACAGACACGGCTAATTAAGGCGCCGGAAACGGAGGCGAGAATAATGGGAATAAACCCGGTTACCGTGTACTCCATCAGCACCACCTCCATGGCAAAGATAACGCCGGCCAAGGGGGTGTTGAAAGAGGCCGCAATCGCAGCGGCAACACCGCAGCCGACCATGATGCGTAAACTGTTGTTGGGCAGGCCGAGTTTTTGGCCGAGCAGGCTGGAGCAGGTGGCACCGAGGTGTACGGCTGGCCCCTCGCGGCCGACCGAGTGGCCAGACAGGGCCGCCACTGAGCCGGCGAGAAACTGTACCACGGCGTTGCTTGCCGGCAAGTGAGCCTGGTGCTGTTGATAGCGCTCGATGACATGGCCGACACCACATTGGCGCTGGGACTTAGTGCGAGAGCGCATGATCAGAATGATAATCACCGTGCCCGCCAAGGGCAGAAGCAGTCGCGCTTCTAGGGGGAGGGATTCAAAGCCCTCGCTGTCGCGGGCGGGCAGGAAAAACTCTAGGGGCCACTCGATAGCGAGGCGAAAGGCCACCGCGATAAAGCCGGTGACGATGCCGCTGGCAATGCCGAGTAGGGCGAGCTGGGGCAGTGCGTCGGTATGTGCCAGGCGATGGCGAAACTGGTTGACGAGGGAGGTGGCCCGTTGTTGCGGAGGGCTGGGTAGTTCTTTCTCAGGTGGCAGCATAGTTATTATATTGATTGCATGACCATCGAGCTTAGCATGGGCCTTTGTTGCGGTATGATAGCTGGTTCCCAGGATTTCAAGACGAGGTAAGCAGGCGTGATAAGGGCGAGTATTGTAGGTGGAACCGGTTATACCGGGGTCGAGTTGTTACGTTTGTTGGTGCTGCATCCAGAGGTGGAAGTGGCGGCGATTACCTCGCGCAGCGAAAGTGGCTTGCCCGTTGCGGACTTGTTTCCCAGTCTACGCGGGCATTTTGACCTGTGTTTTAGTGAGCCCGACCCCGATCGTTTAGCCGAGTCCGATGTGGTGTTTTTTGCCACGCCCCACGGTGTGGCTCAGGCGATGGTGCCCGAGATTCTCAAGCGTGGCGCGCGGGTCATCGATCTGTCGGCGGATTTCCGTATTCAGGATCAGCAGCTTTGGGAAAAGTGGTACAGCCAGAGCCACGCCTGCCCCGAATTAATCGCCGAAGCTGTGTATGGCCTGCCGGAAGTTAACCGTGAGGCGATACGAGAGGCCCGTTTGATCGCCTGCCCGGGGTGCTACCCAACCAGCGTGCAGTTGGGCTTTCTGCCCCTGCTTGAAAACAACTTGGTGGCGGTCGATGATTTAATTGCCAATTCGGCATCGGGTGCCAGTGGCGCCGGTCGCCAGGCGAAAATCGATAATTTACACAGTGAGGTCAGCGACAGCTTCAAGGCCTACGCCGCTGGGGGGCATCGTCATTTGCCGGAAATCGCCCAGGGCCTAGCGTCATTTGCCGGTAAACCTGTGGGTTTGACCTTTGTGCCCCATCTACTGCCGATAGTGCGCGGTATTCATTCCACACTGTATGCGACCCTGCTTGATACCAGCGTCGATTTGCAGGCCCTGTTTGAGGCGCGCTATGCCGATGAACCCTTTGTCGATGTTCTGCCTGCGGGTGCCCACCCGCAAACGCGCAGTGTGAGAGGGTCGAATATCTGCCGTATCAGTGTGGTTAGGCCACAAAATGGCGATAAAGTAGTGGTGATGTCGGCGATTGATAACCTGGTAAAGGGGGCCTCGGGACAAGCGCTACAAAATATGAATATTATGTTTGGCCTACCGGAAACCCTTGGTCTCGAAGCACCCCCTTTACTACCTTAAGCGGGCTCAGTGCATTGGATGTTTTAAGGTTGGCGAAACAGCAGGTCGGGAGTAAAGAGCAGTGGATGGATTGTTCGACCGTTTGATGGACTGCCGCAGCTGCTTGTTGGTTTTGCTGGTTGTAGCGCTGCTCGCTGGCGTGGGTGGGGGGTGGCTGCGGGGTAGCGAGTATTTTTCTGCAACGGCCGTTGGCTATCGCGCACTACAGGTCGATTTCGAGCGGCAATCAGTACAGCTAATGGAGCAAGAGCAGCAGCAACTGGCGCTGGAACTAGGGGCCGAGGTTGATCGTCAGGCCCTAGAGAAAATGCGCAGGACGGTGGTGGTGCTTGATCGACAGCTATCGGCCTACCAAGAGGAGCTCGACCTTTATCGCAACTTGGTGAAAAGTGATCAGTTGGAAAAAGGCCTGCAAATATCCAACTTTCTGATCCGGTCGACAGAAGTGCCGAGGGTTTACCGCTACCGTTTTGCCCTGCGTAAAACGGAGGGTTTAACGAAAACCACCAAGGTGAGCTTCTCTATTGAATTTGAGGGTCGTTTGGCGGGCCAAGTGGCGACATTTTCGTTGGCGCAATTGGATCCAAACGTGGAGGCGGTACCGGTCAATAGCCGGTTTAAGTACTTTCAGCTGGTCGAGGGCGCGATTCATTTGCCCGAGGGTTTCGAGCCAGAGTCTATCCGCGCAACAATTTGGCCGTCGAAGAAAAAGACCGGCGGCAAAGAGCTAGTGATGTCGTGGGCGCTTGCTAGAGGGCAGGTCAACAAGAGTAGAGGTGATTAATGCGTAAGGATAAAAAACATAAAAGAGGGACGGCGACACCAACGTTGATCGCCAAGGGCACGTGTATTATTGGCGACATCCACTTTAGCGGTAGCTTAGAGATTGAAGGCCAGGTCACGGGTAATATTGAAGCGGCCGCTGATGATGCAGAGGCCTGCGTCAGAATCCTCGACACAGGGGTGGTCATTGGTCAGGTGAGGGCACCTGTGGTGACGGTCAGTGGTAATATAGAGGGCAATATCTATGCTGCGGCACAGGTTGAGCTTGCCTGTAAAGCGGTGGTCAAGGGCGATATTCACTACGCGCTACTCGAAATAGAGAAGGGCGCACACGTGAATGGCGGATTCGTGCAGGAGGAGGCGGATACTGCCGCTACTGCTCCGGAGCTGGAAACGGCGGATGTGGTGAGCCACCTGAGTGATGCTGGTGGCAGACAAAGTTGATATTGCTATTCACCTGCTTGCCCTCATACTGGGTGTAGTTTTGGCAGGTTTGGTTTTTTGACGATAGCTAGAGAAGATTGCGGAGTATTAATGACAGTTGCAGAAACATTTATCCCCAGCGCCCTGAATGTTACCAATAACGCAGTGCATAAAGTGAAGACCTTGGTTGCAGAGGAGGGTAATTCCGACCTGAAATTACGCGTCTATGTCACCGGTGGCGGTTGCTCAGGATTCCAATACGGTTTTACCTTCGATGAGGCGGTTGCCGAAGACGACACTCAGGTCGAGCGAGAGGGTGTGACAGTTGTCGTTGACTCCTTAAGCTTTCAGTACCTAGCAGGTGCCGAGCTCGATTACTCCGAGGGGCTCGAGGGCTCCCGCTTTGTGGTCAACAACCCGAATGCTGCAACCACCTGTGGCTGCGGTGCCTCGTTTTCTATCTAAACATCAGCGGGCATGATTTGCGGCCGGAAAGCGTTAACTGGGTTTGGGCTGGCCGATGTGCCGCCTTGTTTTTTTTACTAGTGGCTTGCAGCGCAACGGTCATGTCGGGGGGTAAAGTAAAACCTCTGGCTGAGGTTTCGGGCGGTGTGGTACCGGGCTATCTGGTTCGTATTGAGCATAATAAGCCCGAGGAAGTCGAGGCGGCTCTATTGCGTGCAGAGGCTTTTTATCTGGAAAGAGCATCTCTTTTGGCGGGTGCGCCGCCCATTGCTTTTGTCTTGCACGGCCCCGAGGTTGAGATTTTCTTTCGAGAAAATTATCAGCGTTACAAGGGCATCGTTGACCTAGCTGCGCGATTAGCGGCCTTTCAGGTGGTCGATATTAAAATTTGCCGTACTCGCTTGCGCTTTCTTGAGCAAAATAAAGAGAGCCTTTTCCCTTTTGTCGGTACCGTGGCCTTTGGCCCGGAAGAGATAGCGCGACTGAAAGAGGAAGAGGGCTATGTGCGCTTTTAGTTGCGAGCTTCTAAGCGCGGGGCTTTGACGGCTAGGTGGAGTAACTTGGGTAAATTCCACCCAATACGGTCAAGTTTTTCGCCCCGGTGACGGCGGGTACGTTACCGGCTAGTCCCGCCAGTGTTTGCCTCGCGAGCCAAGCAAAGGCAGCGGCCTCAACCCACTCGGGTGCAATGCCGAGGACAGCTGTACTGGCAACTTTTACAGGTTTTAGTAAATTGCCGAGGCTGTCCATGAGTGCCGTGTTCAGTGCGCCGCCGCCACAGATAAAAACCTCGTCGACTTCCAGGGGCAGTGCCGTTATTGCATCGGTGATGGTTTCGGCGGTGAAGGCCAGTAAGGTCGCCTGGACAATGCCGGGTGAGAGGTGAGTAAATTCCTCGAGTTGCCGGTCTAGCCAGTCTTTGTTGAATTCTTCTCGCCCCGTACTCTTTGGTGTTGCGCGCTGTAAAAATGGGTGGGTCTTCAATTGTTCGAGTAGTCGGCGGTCACTTGTATGGCGCTTGGCCCATTCTCCATTATCGTCAAAGGCTTTGTTCTGGTGTTGTTTAATCCAGTCATCCAGTAAACGATTGCCGGGGCCTGTGTCGAAACCCTGCACCTCGCCCTCTGCAGGTAGCAAGGTGATGTTGCTGATACCGCCAATATTGACGATCGCTCTGCTGGTTTTTTCACAATGGAAAATAGAATGGTGAAAGGCCGGCACCAGCGGTGCCGCTTGCCCGCCGAGTGCCATGTCGCGGCGCCTAAAGTCTGCGACGGTGGTAATACCGGTGTGTGCGGCAATGATATTGGGGTCGCCAATTTGCAGTGTGAAGGGGTGGGGGGTGTCTGCGCTCGGTGGGCGATGCCGCACGGTTTGACCGTGGCTGCCAATTGCAGTGATGTCGCTTGACTTGAGTCCAGCCTGCTTCAAAAGAGCGCTCGTCGCCTGTGCGAAACAGATTCCCAGTTGTTGGTCGGCACTACCGAGAGCATCAATTCCGTCGTCGCCTGGTGAAAATAGGAGCTGGATAGCTCGCTGAAGATACGTGGGGATAGGGTGGCAGTAAGTCGCAACTATCGTGGTATGGCACGGGGCGAATTCAATAATAGCCGCGTCTATGCCATCCATGCTGGTGCCGGACATTAAGCCGATGTAGAGCTCGCGCGTTGGTTTGCTCATGGCTGTTGAAATTTAGTTGCGGAGGTCGGCTTGGGCAACCAATAGTCCGTTGTGCTGGCTAAGCTGGTTGAGCAGGGGCGCAGTTTGGGCGAAGAATTCGCCGCGCTGACTTTTGGCAATAGTTTTGGCATCGGGTAGCTTTACTGTGCGAGGGTTGCGGTGAACGCCATTCACCAGAAATTCGTAATGTAGGTGGGGGCCGGTGGCGTAGCCCGTTGAGCCAACGGTACCAATGGTTTTACCCTGGCTTACATGCTTGCCTTTACGGGTAAGGCGCTTGGTGAGATGAAGGTATTTAGTGATGTATTTGCCGCCGTGTTGAATAAACACATAGTTGCCGTTGGCCTTGCTGTAGCCACTAGCGATAACTTTGCCATCACCGGCGGCATAGACAGGCGTACCGCGTGGAGCGGCATAGTCGACGCCACGATGGGCCTTGATGCGCTTGTGCACGGGGTGCTTGCGGCGCAAGCTGAAGTTAGAGCTGATGCGGGTGAAGTCCAGTGGCGCTCGCAAGAAAGCCTTGCGCATGGGCTTGCCGTCGGGGGTGTAATAATTGATCGAGCCATCTTGCTCAATAAAGCGCACCGCACTGAAGGTTGTGCCGTGATTGGCGAAGGTTGCCGCGAGGATATCGCCGTTGCCAACTTTCTTGCCGTTAAGAAATTTTTCGTCGTAGAGGACGCTAAATTCATCGCCCTTGCGAATATCGAGGGCGAAATCAATATCCCAGCCGAAGATGTTAGCGAGCTCCATGATTTTGGCCTGACTTAAGCCAACTTTGTTGGCAGCGAGCGATAGGGAGTTGTTAATGACGGCTGTTTTATGTGTCGGGATAAGGTCGGGCTGGAGAATGACTTTTGTGCCCTCAAAGCCATTTTCATTGCGCTCGTAAAGATAGTGCTCAAGGCTTGATCGCGTATATTTGACCTGTGCCAGCCTGCCCTCGTCGTTGAGGCGGATGGCAATGTGTTCACCTGGACGCAGACGTCGTAGCGGTTTTTGTTCGTTGCGGGCATTGGCTACGGTGTAAACGTCACTGGCATTGAGGCCGAGACGTTTGAAAACAGTCGTTAAGTTGTCGCCAGAGGCAATCGTTGTTTTATTCCAATGCAAGAGCGTGGGCATTGACTTGGTGTCACTCGGGCTGACCGGGGTGTTGGGTGTTGAGCTGACAGCTTGGTTTGGGGTTTGTGCATCTGATGGCAGCTCAACGGCGATAATGTTGCGCTTTGCCTGAACACTTTTCGAGGGTAAAAGGGATGTGATAACAACCAGGCAAAAGGCGATAACGGTTGCTGCAGCGATATGTTTTTTGGGAAGTTTTGACGCCACTACTGAGCTTGGTTTTCGGCTGGCTTGCATGGGTTTGTGTATTCCGCAGGAGCTGTCGAAGTTAAGGTTGTGATTTATAACAAAATACCGCCTTGACTTAAAGTTTTGACTGGTAATTATGTGGTGTGAGTGGCATTTGTTTTTGTCGGGCTATCCTGTATCGTTCGGCTCTTTTTGGCATAGTAGGGTATAGAGTCATGGCGAAAGTGGATCAAGGTTTGATTGACGATTTACAAAGTCGGGGCCTAGTTGCGCAGACCACGGGTGAGGGGGCGTTCGCAGAGCATCTCACCGAGCAGCGGGTACTTTACTGTGGTTTCGATCCCACTGCCGATAGCCTTCATATCGGTAGTTTGGTGCCGCTTCTCGCGCTGCGACGTTTCCAGTTGGCTGGCCATAAGCCAGTGGCGCTTGTCGGCGGGGCGACGGGCTTGATTGGTGATCCTAGCTTTAAGGCGCAGGAGCGCCAGCTGAATACGCCAGATATTGTTGCCGCCTGGACAGGGCGTCTGCAGCAGCAGGTCTCCCGGTTTGTCGATTTTGATAGTGGTTCGTGTTCCGCCGAGGTGGCGAATAACCTCGATTGGATGGGTAATATGCCGGTGCTAGATTTCCTCCGCGATGTGGGCAAGCATTTTGCCGTCAATGCGATGATTCATAAGGAGTCGGTAAAGACGCGCATTGAGCGTGAAGGTGAAGGTATCTCCTACACCGAGTTTTCCTACATGCTGCTGCAGTCCTACGACTTTGCTGAGTTGTACAAACGCTTTGGTTGCACTTTGCAAATCGGTGGTTCCGATCAGTGGGGCAATATTACCGGTGGTATCGACTTGGTGCGACGCATGCATCGAGCGTCGGCCTTTGGTTTGACCCTGCCTCTAATTACCAAGTCTGACGGCACAAAATTCGGCAAGACCGAGTCGGGCACGATTTGGCTCGATCCTGCTAAAACATCGCCCTATGCCTTTTACCAGTTTTGGGTGAATGTGGCAGATCAGGATGTCTATCGTTTCCTGCATTACTTTACCTTTTTACCTATAAGTGAATTGCTTGAGATTGAGCGAGCAGACGAGCGGGCTCAGGGTAAGAAGTCGGCTCAGGCCATCCTGGCGCGAGAAGTGACTCGACTAGTGCATGGTACAGAGGGTGTTGAGGCGGCAGAGCGAATATCGGCAGCACTGTTCAGTGGCTCGTTAGATAAGCTCACTGAGAATGATATGGGGCAGCTAGCGCTGGACGGCATGCCATCAAGTGATGTTGAGGCTGATGACTTGTCGTTAATCGATGCGTTGGTCGATTCGGGCTTGGCTTTGACGCCGAGGGGTGAGGTGACCCAGGGTCAGGCGCGTAAGTTTATCCGCGATGGGGCTGTGCGCGTCAATGGTGAGCAGCGGCGAGATGATGCATTTGCTCTGAGTCGTTCAAGCGCCTACTTTGGTCGCTTCCATCTTTTGCGCCGTGGCAAGAAGCATTTTCACTTATTGCGTTGGGTTTAGTCGTTCAAATTGGCTTTGTTTCCATGCTTTTTGAATTAATTAGCAAAAAGTTTCAGATTGTCATTGACAGTATTTATTGTATCTGTAGAATGCGCGCCTCGCTCAACGGGAAGCTGTTAAGCGAGCCATTATTTGAAAGTGTTTGGTTGAAATGATCGAGCAAAGAAGCTGAAGAAAATGGTTGATTTATCGGTGGTGTTCAGTAGAATACGCCACCCGCTCATCGGAGCGAACGTTCTTTAACAATTGATCAGGCAAAGCGTGTGGGTGCTTGCTGAAGATGATTC
>MAAC01009847.1_pt1 | contig 43154 bp, 34 predicted proteins | sample 1115981 | NCBI WGS metagenome assembly MAAC01 (sample SAMN04961126, study PRJNA320927) | seawater metagenome | isolation source: sample BD02T64 sea water enriched with oil for 64 days | place: USA:Gulf of Mexico | collected 2013-07-27 | reverse complement strand
TGCTCGCAGTGGTGAGTGGGTAAAAGAAATTGCGCGCTTGCGTGAAAGTGGCGAGCGAGTGGTGCGTGGCTTTGCTGGCCAGCATGTGGATTATGACGAGCTACACTGTGATCGGATACTGATTGCCAGTGATAGTGGATTTAACGTAGAACCAGTGGCCGCGTCTGCGGTCGGTAGTGAGAGCAAATGATGGGCAAGAATGTAGTAGTACTGGGCACCCAATGGGGCGATGAAGGTAAGGGTAAAATCGTCGATTTACTGACCGATCAGGCCTCTGTGGTGACGCGCTTTCAGGGCGGGCACAATGCGGGTCACACCCTGGTGATCGACGGCGAAAAAACCGTTTTGCACCTTATTCCCTCCGGCATCCTGCGTGACAATGTCCGTTGTTTGATTGGCAATGGCGTGGTACTCGCCCCCGATGCCCTGTTAAAAGAGATGGGCCCACTCGAAGAGAGTGGCGTACCGGTGCGCGAGCGCCTGCGTATTTCGCCAGCCTGTCCGCTGATCCTGCCCTATCACGTCGCCCTTGACCAAGCGCGAGAGCTGGCGCGTGGTAAAGCCGCGATTGGTACCACCGGGCGCGGCATTGGCCCGGCCTACGAAGATAAGGTAGCACGCCGTGGTTTGCGCCTGGGCGATCTCTTCGACCGCAGCCGTTTCGCCGACAAATTGCGCGAAGTGATGGAGTATCACAACTTCATGCTCACCAATTACTATAAGGCCAAGGCCTGTGACTATGCGGCAACGCTGGCATCGTGCCAGGTGTGGGCGGAAGAGTTGCGTCCCATGGTGCTGGACGTCACCGCCGCTCTGCACGAGACCCGTGAAGCCGGCGAGAATATTCTCTTTGAAGGTGCCCAGGGCTCGTTGCTCGACATCGACTGTATCTCGACTATGTACTGGGCATTACCAAGGCCTACACCACGCGCGTTGGCTCCGGCCCCTTTCCCACCGAATTGTTCTGCGAAGTGGGCGAGCACCTCGCCGCCAAAGGCCATGAGTTTGGTGCCACCACGGGTCGTGCACGACGTTGCGGCTGGTTCGATGCGGTTGCCCTGAAACAGGCCGTGCGCATTAACAGTGTCTCGGGTTTGTGTTTGACCAAGCTCGATGTGCTCGACGGTCTCGAGGGTATCGATATCTGCGTCGCCTATCAGGACAAAGACGGCAATCAGATTAGCGCCCCCAGCCATGCCGATGACTACGAAAATATTGTGCCGGTTTACGAAACCATGCCCGGCTGGTCGGAGTCGACCGTGGGCGCGAAAAGTCTCGACCAGCTGCCCGCTGCGGCGCGACGCTATATTGCCCGCATTGAGGAAGTCTGCGGTGTGCCCATCGATATTGTTTCCACCGGCCCCGACCGCGTCGAAACGATCGTGCTGCGCCACCCCTTCGGCGCTTAATATCGCTACTTAATATCGGCACACAAGGAATAAGGCTGATAAGCGATAGCTTCGTCAGGCGATAGTCTGAGATATGGTCATAGGGCGCCCAAAAAATAAAATAACACTAAAAAAGGAGTGAGCTATGAGTATCAGAGGTAAAGCCTACATCGCGGGGGTGTACGAGCACCCCCTGCGGGAGGCCACGGGTAAAACCGTCCCCCAGTTGCATGCCGAGGTCGCCAAGGGTGCACTGGACGACGCCGGTCTGAGCAAAGACGATATCGATGCCTACTATTGTGCCGGTGACGTGCCGGGCCTTGGCCCGTTAAATCAGGCGGAATATATGGGCTTAAATGTCGCCCAGTTTGATAGCACGGAAGTGGGCGGTTCATCTTATGTGGCCCACGTTAATCACGCCGCTCAGGCCATCGCCATGGGCCACTGTAAAGTTGCATTAATTACCTTGGCCGGTCGCCCTCGCGCCGATGCCAAAGAGAATTACCGCACCCGCCCCGGTGGCGGCCCGCCCGCTGACTATGCCTTTGAAGCACCCTTTCGCCCGGTGGTGACCAACATGTACGGCATGGCGGCGATGCGTCACATGCACGAATACGGCACTACCAGCGAACAGCTAGCCTGGGTGAAAGTTGCTGCCTCTCATCATGCGCAGCACAATGAGCATGCCATGTTGCGCAACGTGGTGACGGTGGAAGATGTGCTCAATTCACCGATGATCAGTGATCCCCTGCACCGTCTTGATTGCTGTGTAATGAGTGATGGCGGTGGTGCCGTTATTGTCGTTGCCCCAGAAATTGCCGCCCAGTTAAAACGTCCTGTCGTCAAAGTACTGGGTGCGGGTGAGGCGATCAAACACCTCAATGGTGGCAAGGTTGATCTGACCTACTCCGGCGCTCGCTGGTCCGGCCCCAAGGCTTTTGAAGAGGCGGGTGTAACACCGGCCGATATTAAATACGCCTCAATTTATGATTCCTTCACCATCACCGTGGTGGAAACTCTCGAAGATCTCGGTTTTTGTGCCAAGGGTGAGGGCGGTAAATTTGTCGCTGACGGCAACCTGATTTCCGGTGTCGGCAAACTGCCCTTTAATACCGACGGCGGCGGGCTGTGTAATAACCACCCGACCGACCGGGGCGGCATTACCAAAGTGATTGAGGCGGTGCGCCAGTTGCGCGGCGAAGCTCATCCTAAAGTACAAGTCCCTAATTGCGATATCGCCCTGGCCCATGGCACAGGCGGCTTACTCGGTTCGCGCATGGGTAGTGCAACATTAATTATGGGAGGAGCAGACGCATGAGCGAATTAAGCGGAATGAATCGACCCAGCAAAGTGCGTGCCCCCCGTGTCAATGATGAAACCAAAGGTTTCTGGGATGCGACTGCCGAAGGTAAATTACTGGTTAAACACTGTAATAGCTGTGGTGAAAATCATTTTTACCCGCGTACCTTTTGCCCCTTTTGCTTCAGTGACGACACCGAGTATTTAGAAACAGCGGGCCGTGGCACCATTTACACCTACAGTGTTATGCGTAGAGGAAAGGAGCCGTGGGCCATTGCCTATGTGACGCTCGACGAAGGTCCAACGATGATGACCAATTTAATCGACTGCGATTTCGACAAACTCGAAATTGGCCAGCCGGTTAAAGTGGCCTTTATCGATACGGGTGAAGGTACGGCGCTGCCGTTTTTTGCGCCAGCCTGAATTTATTTTTTAATTAACAGAAAAGAGTGGTAGGTAATCAGTGAAAAATTTCAAAATTGCAGTATTGGCCGGTGATGGTATTGGCCCAGAAATTATGACCGAAGCACTTAAAGTGCTGAAAATCATTGAGGCTCGCAATGATGTGAGCTTTGAACTGATGCCCGCCGCTTTTGGCGCCAATGCCTATTTCGAGTGCGGCCACCCTTTTCCGCAAGCCACTATCGATATTTGCGATGCCGCCGATGCCATTCTCAAGGGGCCGATTGGCTTAAGCCATGAAGCCTCGCAAAAAATTCCCGTCGATATGTTGCCCGAACGTGCCGCGCTGTTGCCGATGCGCCGCCGCTACAATACCTTCGCCAACTTCCGCCCCGTTTCTCTGCCCAAAGAGCTGGCCCATTTTTCACCCCTGAAGCCAGAAATTATCGGTGAGGGCATCGATTTAATTATGGTGCGTGAACTGGTCGGCGGTCTCTATTTTGGTGAAAAAGAAGTCGGCGTTAACGAGGAAGGTTTGCGTTATGTGCGTGAAACCCTGGAATACGATGAAGGGCAAATCAGCCGCATCCTCCACGAAGCCTTTAAAATTTCTATGCGCCGCAAGAAGGTGCTGCACAACATTCACAAAAGCAATGTGCTGAAATCCAGTGTCCTGTGGAATGAAATTATTGAAGAAATCGCGCCGCAGTATCCTGAGGTAAAAGTGGTTCATATTCTGGTTGATGCGGCAGCAACTATGTTGTGCTTAAACCCCACGCAGTTTGACGTAATGGTGATGGAGAATATGTTCGGCGATATTCTCAGCGATCAGGGTGGCGGTATTCTCGGTTCCCTCGGTTTAATGCCCTCCGCTTGTCTGGGGCCTGATAAAGCCTACTACGAGCCCTCCCACGGTTCCGCACCGGATATCGCTGGCAAGAATATTGCCAACCCCTACTCGATGATAGGCTCGGTGGCGATGATGCTGGAAAACAGTTTCGATATGGCCGATGAAGCAGAAAATGTCTGGGCCGCGATGCAGGGTGTCTTTGCTGATGGTTTTTCAACAGCTGATTTGAGCAAGCCGGGTTCTGGTGTCACCATGATTAACACCCAGGAATTTGGTGAGCGTGTAGTGGCTAAGTTAGAGGCGCAAACGAAATAAATTTAAAACTCAGGCTGTAATAATAAAAAGGGAATAATAATGCCACCAAAAAAACTCTCGGCTTTCCATCGAGTGATGCACCAGTTTGCCTCCAGTAGTGCGGGGGCCTGGTTTATGGCCCGTACCCAGCATCACCTCGACCGCATTGTGTTTAAACTGTCTGGCGGTCGAACTACGATGGCAGGTGTACTGACTGGCCTGTCCGTCGTGGTGTTATCCGCCAAGGGCGCGAAGAGCGGGGTGATTCGCGATATCCCTTTGCTCTGCATAGAAGATGAAGCCGAGCCGGGCATCTTTGCCATTATCGCCTCCAACTTTGGCCAGAGTCACAATCCGGCCTGGTATTACAACCTCAAGGCCAATCCTCAGGCTGGCTGCACCTTGCGTGGCCAGAGGCAGGACTATATGGCCGCCGAACTGGAGGGTGATGAGTACCAGCGTTACTGGGGTTATGCCCTCGATACCTACATGGGTTTCCCCCATTACAAAAAGCGCGTTGGTGATCGGCATATCCCTATTTTTGTGATGAAGCCTGTTTCAGCCAACAACTAAACTAGCGCCTCAAAACGGGCGAGTCATCATGTCTGCACAAGCACATCAAATACAGTTAAAGCTTTTTTCAGGCCTGGGGAAATCTCGATATTGATGCCGACGAGCAGGGCGTGGTGACTGAAAGACTCGACAGTTTCGAATTGGTAGGCAACTCACTTTCCGAATTAGCGATATTGGGTATTTTTTGAATTTAATGCCGAGGGTGAAATTAGTCATTGGCGTGAATATTTTGATTTAAAAACCTGGGTCGATAAGGGTGGCCCCGCTATTGGCTAGCCAGCTGTAATTACAGCCCTTTCCCACTTATTTACAAACACCGTCAGCGCAGAGATTTTCAGTGCAAAAAAACGATTATCTTAAGGCGGTGCTTTTACTTAATTTAGCGGGTCTGTTCTGGGCCGGTAATCTAATTGCCGGCAGTCTGTTGCGTGACTACGTTGGCCCCGGCTTTATTGTTGCCAGCAGAGCCGTCGCGGGCAGTGTTATTTTCATTCTAGTGATTCAGCTAGGTGGTCGGCGGGATATTTTGCGCGGCATAAAAAGTTGGCGGCTGCTAATATTGATGTCCCTAAGTGGTGTGCTTGGCTTTCAGCTCTTCCTCTATCTGGGCCTACGCTACACCACAGCCATTAATGCCGGCTTGATTAATGCCTTAACACCCTTGGCAACGGCCCTGTTGTCGGCGGTCTTCCTCCGCGAACAATTACAACGCAGCCAATGGTTGGCGGCCGCCATTACCGTCGTCGGTGTAGGCTGGATACTCAGTGGTGGTCAGCTCTCAGTATTACTGGCTCTGGATCTTAATGTCGGCGATCTACTGATGTTGCTCGCGGTATTGTCATGGAGCATTTATGGCATGGCGGGGCGGCGGGTGATGCTCACCATGAGCGCGTTGGAAACTACGGCCATTGGCCTATTCCTGTCGGTGATTCCCGCCCTGTCGGTAGCTACGGTAGAAGGTTTCTTCTTTATCAAACCACAAATCAATGCCCTGGTGATTGCGATACTGGCCTTTGTTTGTATTGGCCCAACTGTGCTGTCGCTGTTCTGGTGGAACCGTGGGGTGCAGTTGATCGGCCCCAGTCAGTCTGCCCTCTATCTCAATGTGATACCCGTTTATGCCATCTTTTTGGCCGTATTCTTGCTCGATGCCACACTGAGCCGTAGCGATATTGTGGGTGCCTGTCTGGTGCTTGCCGGTAGCTTGTATGGCGGTGTGTTTGCGGCACTGCGAGCGCATAAACCTCACAAGCCACTGGAAACTTGAAAATAAAGCGATGAGTGTGAGATTTAAGCGATAGTTTTGTCGGTAACGAGGTCAAATTAAGGCATTGGCTTGAAGTAAATTAGACGCCTATACTGTGATATATGTGTTCAATAGAGCGAATACTACAGATAGATGCAGCCCAGTATTCGTTGCCTTAGAATAAGGCCGGATGGGCAGTGATAATAAAAAGAACATGTAGTCCGCAACAAGATTTACGGGTATTTGATAGGGGGGCAATGGTTCTATAGCTTCTAATACCGCACTACTTTTTGCACTAAAAAAATAATAATCGTCGAAGGAATGATGGCGTGAATAATGATGGGGCCATGGCGCCAAACAATAGACAACGACTGGCAACGGGCCTGGGGCCTTACATTTTCAGTTTGTTGATTATAATTATTCCAGCAACTGCTGCGTATTATTTTCATCTGCAAAGTCAAACCAGCTACCATCAAAAAAGGGCTTTTCGCGCCCTTGATGAAGCGGGTCGCTTACTCGATAGAAATATTGGGGCTTTCAGTAAGATGTATCCACGCAATGGAACCATTTCTGAGAACAGCACTGAGAACGTACGTGACTTAAAAAAACTGAAACAAAACCTTTCTCAATATACCTTCGCCATCCAAAAAAACCCCATTTTTACAGATATCAGTGCCAGGCTGATTAGTGGTTATGAAAAAAAATCATGCACTACAGGTACAGCAATGAAGCTGGGTATTAAGCGTGATCAAGGTCGTTTTAATTTAGTGCAGGAGGTTTGCTTTAAAGACTTTTTTCAGAATGAGGCTTCTGAACATGATTGGAGTCAAATATTAACTAGCACTGTCTCACTTAATTCCCTTCTGGCCGATCTTCGACGTCGTCAGGAATTTGATGTTATTGCCCTTGTGCGCTCCGATGGAGATGTTTTGTACAGCACGGAGACGGAGCGTGGATTGTCTATCAATGGTAGGCCGGGTAATGAGTCGGTATCTCGAACCAAAAATTATCTGAATATCAATCATCTACTTCAGCAGGTGAGCTGTGAGTTTGAAAAAAATGGGAGTAAAGCCCGTCAGGATGAGGCTTGCCAGGGTAAGCCCGCTGTTGGCCAGGCCGGCTTTGTAGAAATTAAAGTGGGTGGTGCTACTAAACTGGTGTTTATTCAGCCTTATAGACCTCAAAAGGGCCAGCTGTTTTGTGCTTTCGCAAAGGATGGTTGCGGCGTTGGGGTTAAAGAGGAAGGTGTTACTGGATATATGGTCGGTATAGTCGATGCCGGTGAGTTTAATAACAGGGTGCAAAATTTATCGCCCAATATGGTGGCGGCAATTACTCTGTTTGTACTTATTGCGATGTTATTGGCGCCCTATCTACGTATTGCCCTGAGTGGGCCGTTGGCATCGGTGAGTCAATTATTTACGGGTTATTTACTGAGTTCAGGTGTACTGAGTACGGGTATCACTATAATTCTATTACTCTGGTCAACCCTGGGCCGGAGTATTCTCGAAACCAGTGAAAATACGGCCAGGGAAATTGCCATTAATATTGAAGAAGATGTGCGTAGTGAATTAATAGAACGACTTGAAACGTACGTTAGTTTACGGGGGTTTTTCCCATGGGCTCAAGGAGATTACTCATCCGCAAGGAAGGGACCTGAAAACTGTCCTGTAAGTTACAGTCAATCACAGGGTGCATCGTATTCCTACAATATTGAATATGCTTCAGGTGCCACGGATAAAGGGCGTCCTCGCCCACCGTATCAGGTTATGTTTTTTGCCGGTGAGGACGGTAATAGTATTGATAAGCATTACTTCTCTTGCCGTACTGCTAACCTGAGAGGGGGCCGATTAGATTTAAGTGCATCGAAAATGGTGGACGTATCTAGCAGGAAATATTTTAAGGATGCTTTCAAAAATGGACTGCAGTTGAACAGGTTTTTGGGTGCTAGTAATACTTTGCCTGCTTTTGCTATACAGCGGATTATGAGCTTTAGTACAGGCGCGCCGGCAACCGCGCTAGCTATTCCTGAGATGGATTCTAAAATAAGCCTGCCGGGTGAAGCGAAAGTAGGTGTTATTAGCGGCCCATTACTTAGCTTGTCTGCACCTGTTTTACCCGATGGTTTCCATTTTGCAATTATTGAAGATGACACCGGCCTGGTGGTGGCGCATGACAACCCAGGGCGAGTCCTAGTAGAGGATTTTTTTCGTGAAGCCGATGACAATCCCGACTTGCTCGCCTCTATCTTGCGGCGGCAAGGCAAAGCTATTCACGGTAAATATCATGGGCGGTCGAGTTTATTCTATACCCGTTCTATACAGGGTATTCCCTGGAGTGTGGTGGTAATACACGACAGGACGATAATGCAAGAGGCTCGTTTTGAAATTGCAGCTATTGCATTGGGTGAATTACTGCTGATTTTTTTGGTTATTGGAATTTGTATTTTGAGTACAATAATTTTTTGGCAGCGACTACCCTGGACCTGGTTGTGGCCAATGCGAAGGGATATTTTTGATAATCACCCGCTCGTTTTTTGGAAGGCGATTACTATTTTGGCCACTGTTCTGCTGGTCGGTGTGGTGGTGATATTGTCATTGAGCGGCCCTTGGATGATTTACTGGACAGCGGTCACTATGCTCAGCGGTGCCCATCTTATGTACCTGGTCTCTATCCAGCCCTATGATGTTCGGTTTTTTAAAAAACGCCGTTCACGTACCCCGGCTGTGATGGTACTAGCATTTTTTCTACTGTCAGGCTTAGTAGTCAGTGCGCATGGTGCTTATTACTCTAACGTCATATCTCCCTATTATCCCTGGGTACTGTGTGTCATCGGGCTTGTGTTGCTTTGGGGCTTGACTGTTTTTGCACCCAATAAGTTACAGGCATGCTGGGATAATGAAAGAGCTCATAAATTAACAGCGCATCGATCTTTACCGGGTGCATTAAATGCAGCCACTAAAACGATTGTTTCAGAACCACTACGGCGTTTTCGCCATGTAACGGCAGGGGTTTTCTGTTTGCTTCTGTTTGGAGGCTTACCTGCAGGGGCTGCTTTTAAAGATGCTTATACGACCTATATGGACCTTCTTTTTCGTCAAACCGCTCTGGGTGCAGCGGCTGATATTGATCGGCGCGTCGGAGTGCTAAGAAGCTATGTTGGTTCGCTCGATCAAAAGAGAAGTGCTGAAGAAGGGCTTTCCTGGACTAAAAGTTATAATTTTATGGGTGACGATGTAGGTCGGGGCTTATTTCTCGGGGGAGATCTCTTAAGCGCTAATAGTAATTACGATGCAACTTCATGGATTGATTACGTTAACGCCCCCCCTCGTTCTAATTGTAGCTCTGAAAGTCCAAAGTTTGGTATGCCCGGCCTGGCTTCCTTTATGATCAGTAAGGCATTCCCGGTTGATGAAGGCATGGCCCGTCTTCATTTGAATCAGAGTCAGTGTTCAGACCATCGGGGCTGGTATTGGCGTGAAGAAGCTGAGACAAGGACACTTCATTATTTTGCCAATAATGCTCGGCTGGGGGTAGACAGTGTTAGCCTTGACTGGATGACTCTGAAAGTTGATCCCCGTTTGTTTAATGGTTATTCATCTTTTCATGCCCTTGTCTTTATATTTCTTATGGTTCTTTATATTGCTGTTTTGTATCTGCAGGTCAGCATGGCAGGCGCCCGTCTAGGCGGTACTCGGATCCCCTTTATATTGAATCGTTCCGCTGTACCTCGCCCTAATGAGGGCAGGGTTAATTTTTCCGGCTCGTTTTTAACAAAGGGTTTGTTCTTTGAGCGCCGGATGGTGATACGTCCGACAGAACGTCATAAGTATTCAGCGGGAGGGGAGTTTGCTCTCCACAAATACGAAATTATAAAGTTAGATGTCGCGACAAAACATGATTTTTCTAGAATTAAGAAAATAATAGCGGAGGATGACAGTGTAGAAATACGAATCTTACATCTATCCTACTTGATCGATAATGCTCAGCGCAGACGTGAAATGCTACCCTTGTTAGAGTGCCTGGTTCACGAAAATATGGATGTTAAAATAACCATACTGACGGATTATAACCCGCTGTATCGTTTAACCCGCCCCGACGCTTACCGCGATGATACCAGCGCTAATAGAGATGTTACGAGGAGTAGTGAAAGCTTACGCTGGAGTGGTTTGCTGTCGATGTTTGCCAAAGAATATTCCTGGATGCCACGGGATAATCCCAACTGGTTGCTCTGGAAAAAAATGCAGCGAGAGGGTGAGCTGACATTCGAGAGGGAAGTTAGAGTTTTTCGTCCTGATAGTAAAATTGCAGCACTTTTGACGCAGAAATTGTTGTCTGCTCGAAAGCAGGGTTTATATGGCTTTGGTGATGATATACCCGCTGAAGATATTATTTCCCTGGCTAGTGAACTCGGTGGTGCCTACTACCGGAAACTTTGGGAGGAGTGTACCCATAACGAACGCGTGTTATTACATACTCTCGCTGCTGGGCGCTGTGTGAATACCCTCAATATAGAAATTATTAGTCATTTGATGCGCCGGGGTTTGGTGGTGATGGAGCCTTCGCTCACTCTGGTCAATGAAAGTTTTGCCGAATTTATTCTTGAGGCAGAAACACCTGAGACCTATCGGTATTGGCAAAATGATGAGCAGGAGAAAGGGGCCTGGCAAGCATTGCGTGTGCCCTTTATGTTCTTACTGTTTGTGCCCATTGCGATTTTATTAGTGGTGGCGACAGAAGAGCTGAGCGGTGGTATTGCGCTGATGGCTCCTATCCTCACTGTCATTCCCATGCTGATGAAAGGCTTTGGTCTGCGAAGCCCAGATAGTACTTAGCCATTAAACGCTTAAATTTTGTTGCAGTGTTGTCAGCAAGGACTGTCATAGAAAATAATTGTTGGGTTTTCCAGTACACCTTTTAATGCCTGAATTAATTGCGCGCCGTCAAAACCATCAACGATGCGGTGGTCGAAGGATGAGGATAAATTCATCATGCGGCGAATGGCAATGGCGCCGTTTTTTACCACGGGGCGCTCCTGTAATTTGTTAATCCCAATAATCGTGGTCTCTGGGGCATTAATAATGGGCGTGGTGGCGAGGCCGCCGATTGCACCCAGGCTGGTAATGGTGATGGTCGACCCTCTCAGCTCACTATTCTTGCTCTTGCCCTCTCTCGCCGCTCGCGACACTTCTGCCACCTCACTCGCGCTCTGCCAAATATCCAGGCTTTCACAGTGCTTTATCACCGGCACCATAAGGCCAGCTTTGGTCATGGTGGCGATGCCAATATGCACGGCCTGATGTTGGGTGAGGCGATTATTCTCCTGATCAAAGTGGGCATTGCAGTGGGGAAACTGCGGCAGTACTTTGGTCAGCGCCTGCATAATGAAGGGAAGCAAGGTGAGCTTTGCCTGACCTGCGCTCCGTTTGGCGTTGAGGTGTTGGCGCAACTCCTCCAGATGGGTGAGATCAATTTCTTCAATATAAGAGTAGTGGGGTATCTGGCGCTTGGACTGCTGCATTTTTTGTCCGATGGTTCTGCGCAGGCCTCTGATTTGAATGTCATTACTGGCGTGGCGCTTGCCAGATCTCATGGGCGCCTTGGCGACGGCGACGAAGGCATCGAAATCCCTTTCCGTAATTCGCCCCTGCGGGCCACTACCGGGCACCAGGCTAAGATCAATACCCGCCTCGCGAGCACGGCGGCGCAGAGAGGGCGATGTCAGTAGCGTGCGGTGGGGTAGGGCAAGGTGCTGGGTCGCGGGCAAGGTGCTGGTGTCAGTATTGAGACACTCGGCTTGATCACCTGGCACCGACGGGCATGAGATGGGTTGAATTTCGGCCGCAGTGTTTTGTTGTTCCTCGCTTGCTGTCGCGCCCCTTGCTGGCTTTGCCGCGGGGCCTACTTCGCTGGCTTGTAGGTTGCCGTCGCCCGCCACTGCAAAGCGTATCAGCTCGCGTCCGACGGCGAGAATCTGGCCGATGTCGCAGGCCAGCGCGACTACCGTGCCCGCTACCGGCGCGGTGATTTCCACCACGGCTTTTTCGGTGATGACATCGGCAATATGCTGGTCTTCTGCAACGGCGTCGCCGGGACTGACATGCCAGACGTCGATTTCGGATTCGACAATACCCTCACCCAGGTCGGGCAGTTTGAAACTGTAAAAACCCATAATAGGCTGCCTCGCTAATTGTTTTTTAAGGTGCGCTTGAGGGCATCGATGATGCGCTCCTGGCTTGGAAAGTATTCCCATTCAAAGGCGTGGGGGTAGGGCGTGTCCCAGCCCGTCACCCGTTCAATGGGTGCTTTTAAAGACCAGAAGCATTCCTCCTGAATTTCGGCGATCAACTCTGCACCGTAACCACTGGTGCGCGTGGCTTCATGAATAATCACGCAGCGCCCGGTTTTTTCAACCGAGGCGGAAATCGTGTCGAGGTCAATGGGCAGCAGTGTTCGCAGGTCGATCAGCTCGGCATCAATACCACTGGCTTTGATCGCGGCCTCGGCGACATGCACCATGGTGCCGTAGGTGATGACGGTGACTGCCTCGCCCGGGCGCACCGTCGCTGCCTGGCCAAGGGCAATCTTATAGTGCTCTTCAGGCACCTCACCGGCTGGGTGGGTGCTCCAGTTGCTTGCGATAGTGCTTTCGCTGTCATTATTGTGGCCATAAAAAGGCCCGTTATAGATTCTCTTGGGTTCAAAAAATACCACCGGGTCGTCGTCTTCGATGGCGCTGATCAATAGGCCTTTGGCATCGTAGGGGTTCGATGGCATCACGGTTTTCAGGCCGCACACGTGGGTGAAAATCCCCTCGGGGCTTTGCGAATGGGTTTGGCCGCCGCGAATACCGCCGCCGCAGGGCGCACGAATGGTGACCGGTGCCCAAAACTCACCACCACTGCGGTGGCGCAAGCGTGCCAACTCGCTGATAATTTGGTCAATGGCGGGGTAAATGTAATCGGCAAACTGCATTTCCACGACCGGCCGCAAGCCGTTGACACCCATACCGATAGCCGCCGCGACGATGCCGCCTTCGGCAATCGGTGTGTCGATGGCCCGGTGGGCTCCGTACTTTTCGTAGAGGCCCTCGGTACAGCGAAAGACACCACCAAAAAATCCGACATCCTCACCCATGACCAGTACATTCGGGTCTTTGCCCAGGCTGCAATCCAGGGCTGACCTGATGGCCTGCACCATACTCATCTGTGCCATTTTTAAGCTCCCACTTGCTGTTGTTGGCGGCGCAGGTGGGGAGGCATATCCTTGAAGACATCCTCAAACATCGATGCCACCGGCCAATGGGGGCCGTCATCGAGGGTGCCGTGGGAGATGGCTTCTTTCCAATCCTTGTTGATGGCGCTTACGAGCTCGTCCTGTAAATCTTGATGGCGCTTTTCACTCCATTCCCCCAGCTTGATCAGGTGTTGCTTGAGGCGTTTGATGGGGTCGCCGTATGGCCAGGCTTCGGCTTCACCTGTGGCGCGATAGCTATCCGGGTTATCACTGCTGGAGTGGCCTGCGGCGCGGTAGGTGAGCAGTTCAATAAAGCTTGGCCCATAACCTTTGCGCGCTCGTGCGGCGGCCCATTGTGTGACCGCATAGACCGCCAGAAAATCGTTGCCGTCAACACGAATACTGGGAATATTAAAACCGATGCCCCGCGCCGCAAAGGTGGTGCCGGCACAGGCAAAAGACTGGGGTGTGGAAATCGCCCACTGATTGTTGACCACATTGAGAATGACCGGTGCTTTATAGGTGGAGGCAAATAACATGGCGTGGTGAACGTCAGCTTCAGCCGTACTGCCGTCGCCCACCCAGGCGCTGGCGATGGCGTCTTCACCCTTATAGGCCGAGGCCATTGCCCAGCCGACAGCCTGGCTGTACTGGGTCGATAAGTTGCCAGAAATGCTAAAAAAATTGCCTGCCTTCCAGCTGTAAAAAACCGGCATTTGCCGCCCTTTTAAATTATCTTTGGCGTTGGATATGCAGTGGCACATCATGTCGACCACCGGGCGTTGTCGGACAAATAACAGGCCCTGTTGGCGATAGCTGGGGAACAGCATATCCCGGGGTTTTAAGGCCATCGCCTGGGCAACGGCAATCGCCTCTTCGCCGCTGCTTTTCATATAGAAAGACAGCTTGCCCTGGCGTTGCATTTTGAACATACGCTCGTCATAGGCGCGTACGTTGAGCATATGACGAAGCCCTTTGCGTAAGCGCTGTGGGGAGAGTTTTGGCCGCCATGGGCCGACGGCATCGCCATCGTCGTCGAGCACGCGCACCAGGCCATAGGCCAGTTCAACCATATCCTGACCACTGGCCGCGAGCGGCGGTTTTTTTGAGGTGTTTGTTATCGGCACCTTGAGCTGACTAAAGTCGGGTGTCTCACCGGGTCGAGAAGAGGCCTGGGGGATATGTAATTTACTGTCGTAAGGTGCGCTCGTTAGCGGTGTGGTTGTCATTGTTACCGTTGCTCCTAAAGAGATAGCGCGCTTGCTTGAGCGGTGGTTTGCTACTGGTTTTGTCGAACGTTGAAAAACTATAGGCGAAGTCAGGCGAATGAATTATTCGTATAGAAAGGGGGTTGGGTGATTTTGAGTATTTATTATTCGTATTTGTGTGTTATATGGGTTTGAATGGCTATAAAATTTAATAATATACTTGCAGTAATACTTTGGAGGGCTTGTGGATTTAGATAAGATCGATCGAAAAATTCTTCAATTGCTACAGCTTGATGCCAGCCTGAGCGCCTCTGAAATTGCCGAAAAAGTCAATTTGTCACAACCGCCCTGCTGGCGGCGCATCAAGCGCTTAGAAGACAAGGGGGTGATAGAGCGCCGGGTGGCAATGCTCAACCGAAAATTACTGGGCCTTAATCTGGTGATTTATGTCGAAGTGAAGCTGACGGAGAATGGTCGCCAGGCGGTGGGCAAGTTTGAGGATAAAATTCGCTCATTCCCCGAGGTGACCGAGTGCTATGTGATGCTCGGGCGCATCGACTTCCTACTACGGATTGTGACAAAGGATATCGAGGCCTACGAGCACTTCTTCCGCAAGGATTTGTCACAACTTCCGGGCGTACAGGACATTAATTCTAGCGTGGCGCTGAGTGAGGTTAAATATACGACAGAGCTACCCATGGAGCGGATGTGATGTGTTTACCCGCCGCTGTCGTTTTAAGTTTTAATCTGTAAAAGAGGGCATCACCTCGCGGGCAAAAAGTTCGATAGAGGCGTTGAGTTGCTCCGGTGGCAGTATGCCCTGGGGCAGCAAAAAGAAGACTTCGTCGAGGGGGATTTTTTTGCTCACCTCTTCAATGCGCCGCTTTAGGGTTTCTGGCGAGCCGATCAGTAATTCGGGCACGCCCTGGCCGAAGGGTTTCATCCAGGTTTCCCACATCCAGGCCATGTCTTCGTACATCGCCTGGGCTTCGGCATCGGTGGGGGCGCAAATCATAATGCCGCCCCAGCAGGCCTCGTCGCCGGGCTTGAAATCATGGCCACAGTTTTTGGCTTCTTCACCCCATTCCTTCCAGAGTATTTCAAGAAAGTCGGTGTCGCCAGCCAGTACGATGGGTTTGCCCTTGTGTTTGGCCCAGAATTTGGCCGAGCGCAGGCTGTGGGAGAAACCGCCGTAAAGTGGGATTTCATCCTGCCAGGGGCGGGGGGCGATACCGATTTCAGTCACCTGCATATCGTCTGAAACACCCTGTCCGTAGGTGGAATACACCGGATGCTGATGGGGGTTAACAAAATCCTTTGAGGGGAAATCCCAGTATTTGCCGTGGTGTTGAAAGGTGTCTTCTTTGAGCGCGGTCAGTACGATGTCGACGAATTCGGCAAAGTACTCTCGATTATCTTCATCGACCTGGGTTTTGGCATTCCAGGGGCCGACGGCCTTGAGCTGGGGCTGAATTCTGAAATTGTCGAGCCAGCGGGCCTGGTAGCCACGCACTAAGCCAACACCCAGGCGACCCTTCAGCATGCAGTCGAGGCTGGCAATTTTCTCGGCAGTCACCAGTGGATTGTTAGTGGTGGAGACAAAGCCACAGGGAATAATGCGCAGCTTTTCACTGTGTTGGCCGAGCCACATACTGGTCAGGCAGGGGTCGTTGGCGGCTTCAAAGCCTTCGATCTGCAAGTGGTGTTCGGGGTGGGCGAAGGCAAAATAACCGAGTTCATCGGCTAGCTGTGCGGTGTCGGCCAACTCCTCAAGCATGCGGCGATAGAGCTTTGGGTTTTTACCCGCCATCCCCGCTTCCAGTTCAGAGCGACGGCCAACGGTGCAGTACACGAAAAGATTAAACTTCAAACCAGTTTGCTTCATTGCTGTAAACCTCTTATGAAATTAGGGTTTTTATATTGGGCTAGCATCGTGCCCCAATAGTGATGTTTTTTATCGGGGCTTTATAAATAACCGTAGGCCGTCCAGCCACCGTCGATATTGAGGGTTTCACCGGTCATAAATCCGGCACCCGGGCCGGCAATGAAAAGCACAGCGGCGGCAATATCGTCGACCGAGCCCATGCGTCGCTGGGGTGTGCGTTGCTCAATAGCCTCGGCGGCGAGCTTGCCGTCAGTGACGAGTTGATCAATCATTTCGGTGCGAATATAGCCGGGGGCAATGCAGTTGACCCGCACTTGGTATTTCGCGCATTCCACCGCCATCACCCGGGTCATGTGTTCCACGGCCGCTTTTGAGGTGCAGTAGGAAAGGGTTTGGGGGATGGCATTCTGGCCGACAATGGAGCCGATATTGATCACGCAGCCGCCGTTACCGGCCTCTTTCATTTGGCGAATGGCAGCCTGGGAGCAGAGGAATACCGACTTGGCATTGATGTCCATATGGCTGTCCCAGTTCTCCTCCGTCATTTTCAGCAGGGGCTGAGGGTTGGAGATACCGGCGTTGTTGACCAGAATATCGACCGGGCCGAGTTGCTTTTCAACTTCGGCAAAGGTCGCTGTGACTGCATCGCCATCTTCGACCTTGCAGCCCAGTGCAATGGCCTTACCGCCATTGGCTTGAATCGTCGCGACCACTGCATTGGCGTTTTCCGCTTTGGTGGCAATGCAGGCCACATGAGCACCGGCACCGGCAAGCGCGACGGCTATGCCCTTACCAATGCCGCGGCTGGCGCCAGTAACGAGCGCTACTTTCCCCTTTAAAGTTTGAGTCGTCATGCTTTATTCCCTTTGTTAAGCCTTGCCTAAAATAGTGTGGGCTTACGCATGCTGATCTACTCTACGGGTTTTCAGTGGCGAGGTCATGGGGGATTATCAACTGGAGGTGATTTAGCGGGGGAAGGCTTTAAATTGCTGGCAGGCTGGTGATACGAGGGGGGATGACAAAGGTGATGGGGCGGTGTGAACGGAATTTGAGCAATGCGCGGATCACCTTTACCGGGAATTTTTTAACGAGAGATTCCCGGTAAAGGTGAAGTGACTTACATTGGGGATTATTCCTGAGTGGAGTGGCCGTTTTTCCGCTATTTAAGCATTAACGTCAATCACTACTCGGCCCTTGATTTTACCGGCGAGAATATCACTGGCGAGTTCGGGTACTTTGCTGAGTGGCTCGACGCTGTAGATTTGACGGAGTAAGTCGAGATCAACCAGCTTGGCGAGTTCGTCCCAGGCGCGTTGGCGGCGTTCGAGGGGAGCCATTACGGAGTCGATGCCGCGCAGGGTGACGCCGCGTAAAATGAAGGGCATCACACTGGCGGGTAAATTGGTACTGCCGGCCAGACCGCAGGCGGCAACCAGGCCTTCGTAGCGGGTTTGTGCCAGTACGCTGGCGAGGGTGTTATCGCCAACGGTGTCGACAGCGCCGGCCCAGGTTTCCGCTTCCAGTGGGCCGGGGTCGCGGGCCAGTTCGTCGCGGGCAATAACGTGCTTCGCGCCGAGGGCTTCGAGCAGTGGGCGTGCTTCTTCAACACGTCCGGTAGAGGCGGTCACTTCGTAGCCCAGCTTTGCCAGCAGCATAATGGCCACGGTGCCAACGCCACCGGCGGCACCGGTAACGACAATGGGGCCGCTTTCAGGTACTACGCCCCAATCCTGAAGAGCGAGCACACAGAGCATGGCGGTGTATCCAGCGGTGCCAATGGCCATGGTTTCTTCAAGACTAAAGGCAGTGGGTACGCGCACTAGCCACTCGGCTTTCAGGCGCTGCTTTTGGGCGTAACCACCCCAGTAGCGCTCCGACAAACCAAAGCCGTTGACCAGTACGCGATCGCCCGCCTTAAAGGCCGGGTTTTTCGAGTCGACCACGGTGCCAGCCAAATCAATACCACCCACCATGGGGAACTTGCGACAAATGGGCAGGGTACCCGTCGTGGCGAGACCGTCTTTATAGTTGACCGTGGAATAGGCCACATCAACCAGCACCTCTTCGTCCGGCAGGTCGGCAAGACTGATCTGCTTGAGTGAAGCGCTGACCTTTTTATCTTCTTTGTCGATAATCAGGGCATTAAAGGATGTGGTCATGGGTGGTTTCTCTATAAGTGTTATTTGCTAAGGTCTCACTTGCTGACGTCGATCTTGGCGTACTGGCCCTTATAAAAGCCTAAGGGCTCTTTGTTGGCATTGCTCATTTCGTGGACACGGCCGACGATAATGACGTGGTCTCCACCTTCATAGAGAAACTCAGTTGAGCATTCAAAACGTACGCTAAAGTCGTTCAAAACAGGAACACCGGCGCGCCCTTCGCTGTGATCGGCCTCGCCAAATTTATCCGCATCTTTGGTGGAAAAGAGGCGCGAGACATCTTCCTGACCTTCGTGAAGGATATGGATGGCGAAATCTTTGGCTTCATTAAAGGCTTCAAAACTGTTGGCGTGTTTGCCGATGGCCCACATGACCAGCGGTGGATCGAGGGAAACGGAAGAGAAGCTGTTAGCCGTGCAGCCCACTTTGCTGCCGTCGGGGGCAGTGGCGGTGACAACAGTAATACCGGTGGCGAAAGCGCCCAGGGAGTCGCGAAATTCTCGTGCATCTAAAGTCATGGTCAGGTTTTCCAGTGTAGTCAATGTAAAAGGTGATCAGTCAATAATGTTGTAGGTCTCGTTCACTCTAAAACCCGCGAGCAGGGCTAAGGGGTTTAATCGGGCGGGCCTATCCCCCAAGCCCTGTAATGTACCACAGGGCTTGGGTCGTCGAAAGTGTCAACAGGCTGACATATTGTTTGACCAGGCGTTCCACTAAGGGTTGGCGAGAACGGCGGGCCGCTGCGAGACTTTGTCGTACCAGGCTCGCAGGTGGGTGCAGCTGGTGGGAATATCTTCTTTCACCCACTTGGCAAAGTCACAGACCACCAATGTGGTGATATCGGCCAGGGAATAAAAATCACCGGCGACATAGTCATTGCTGGCGAGGCGTTCATCAAAGTCGCTGTAAAAGTTCTGCAGGCGCTGAGCACCGCGCTCCGCGAGTTCAGCTGACTGCTCGTAATTGTGCGGGCCAACCACAGCGCGGCCAGCAAAGCCATCGGCGGTATTGCGGAACACTTCGGCAACGGCCAGTACGCCATTCATAAAGGCCAGGTGGTCCCACATTTCAACCGTGGCTTTTTCTTCGGGCGTGTTGCCGCTCATGGAGGGGCTGGGCTGGTTCTCTTCAAAGTAACGGCAGATGCCGCGAATCTGGCTAATGCAGGTGCCGTTGTCGAGTTCCAGCATGGGAATATCGCAGGCGGGATTTTTAGCGCGGTACTCGGGGCTCAATTGCTCGCCTTTAAACAGGTCGACCGGCACCCTTTCAATATCAATGCCTTTTTCGGCGAGGTAGATATTAACGCGGCGGGGATTGGGGGCTTTGGGGAAATCGTACAATTTCATGGTGGGGCTCCATTGTTATTGGTCGAGTCTCAGCGTGGCAGGGCTGAGTGTTAGTATAGCTTTGATGATATTTAAAACGAGTGCTGCAACTCTGCCTCGAATCATATTAAATTAAGTTTTTAGAAATGGATAGAGTGCGAGCTGACAGGCTATTAAACACTTTGTCCCCTTAAATAATTGGAGTCTCTACGTGGCCGAGCGTCTCACCGAACACCAGCGCAAGCGCTATACGCGCCAGTTATTGCTGCCGAGCTTTGGTTTCGATGGTCAGGAGCAACTGGCGGCCAGTACCGTGCTGGTAGTGGGTCTGGGCGGTCTTGGCTGTGCGGCGGCGCAATATCTGTGTACCGCCGGTGTCGGGCAACTCATTTTAGTCGACGACGACAGCGTCGAATTGAGTAATCTGCATCGACAGGTCTTGCACGGCGATGCAGATATTGGCCGTTTAAAGGTTGAGTCTGCCCGCGATACCTTGCTCGCCTTAAACCCGGCGGCAGTGATCGACACCGTGGCGACAAGGCTGGATGATGCGGCACTACGCGAGAAAATTAACAGCTGTCGTGTGGTGCTGGATTGCTCCGATAATCTCGAGACCCGACGCCAGCTCAACCGTCTTTGCTATCAGGCGCAAACGCCACTGGTCTCCGGTGCGGCCATTCGCTTTGAAGGCCAGGTCGCGGTGTACACCATGCAAGCATCGACACCGTGTTATGAATGCTTAAGCCAGCGCTTTGGTGAGCAGCAACTGAGCTGTGTGGAGTCGGGGGTGCTGGCTCCGCTGGTGGGTATTGTCGGCAGCTTGCAGGCCCTGGAAGCCATTAAATTATTAAGTGGTACAGGCACGGTGCCGGTCGGTAAGTTAATGCTGTTTGACGGTGCCTACAGTCAGTGGCAAACCTTTCAGCTTGAGCAATGGTCAGATTGTCCGGTGTGTGGCACGGATTCCCCCAATACGAGCAGTGCGGATTAAATTCTACTATGGATAAAAAATCACAAAAGCAGTCAGCGGCCAATAACCCCCGTTCTTTATTAAGCCTTGAGCAGGCGCGGGCCCATATGTTGGCGGCGGTGATTCCCATTGCCAATTGTCAAACCCTGGCACTGGCCGACTTGCCCGGCCGTGTTTTGGCGGGGGATATAAGCTCAGCCATTAATGCACCACCGGCGAACAATTCTGCCATGGATGGCTATGCCTTCAAGTTCGACGCCTCTGTCAAGGAGTCTGCTGAGACATACGGTTTGGTGGGCAAGGCGCTAGCAGGCGAGCCTTACGCGGGGGCTGTTCAAGCGGGTCAATGCATTCGCATTATGACCGGAGCCGAATTACCCGAAGGCTGCGACACGGTGGTGATGCAGGAAAATGTCAAAGTAGAGGGCGACATCATTAGCCTTGTCGAGGTGCCCAAAGCCCAGGCTAACGTGCGTTATGCCGGCGAGGATATTGCAAAAGGCGATGTGTTGTTTACAGCCGGCCATCGCCTGGGCCCGGTTGATATAGGCCTACTGGCGACGATGGGTATTGCAGAAGTGGCGGTACGCCCGCGCTTAAAAGTGGCCGTCTTTGCCAATGGCAGTGAATTGCGCGCCCCGGGTGAGTCGCTGGCGGCGGGAGAAATTTACGACAGCAATCGCTATTTTTTGGGGGCGATGTTAGCAAGGCTGGGCTGTGATGTGATCGATATTGGCGTAATCCCCGATGACCTCGAGCAATTGCGCGTCGCCTATAAAAAGGCCGATGCTTCAGCCGATGTCGTCATCACCTGCGGCGGTGCCTCGGTGGGAGAGGCCGATTACACCCGTCAGTTACTCAGTGAGCAGGGTGATGTGGGCTTCTGGAAGGTGGCGATTAAACCGGGCAAGCCCTTTATGTTCGGCCATCTGGCTAGCAGTACTTTTTTTGGTTTGCCGGGTAATCCGATGTCGGCTCTGGTAACCTTTTACCAATTGGTGCTGCCGATACTGCAAAAAATGCAGGGTGTGGAAGCGGCCCCGGCTTTGCTTCTCAGCGCCCAGGCCAGTTGCGATATACGCCGCAACCGTAGTCGCCTTGAATTTCTACGTGGGACCTTAAGCACGGGAAAAGACGGCGAGTTGACAGTCACCCCGGACAAACAGCAAAGCTCGGGTGCCTTAAGTTCATTTGCGCGCAGCAATTGTTTTATTTTGCTTGAAGCCGGTGATCAGGACTTAAAAACAGGCGCTAAGGTGGCCGTGCAATTATTCGATGCTGTTTTACGCTAAGCCCTACAAGCGGCTTTAGTTGACACTAAAAAAATAATTTAAAAGTGATGATTTAAAAGACACACTAAAATAATAACTTAATAATTGGGTTTTACTATGACAAAGAAAAGAAAGCATCTACTGGACGGCATAACAGTCCTCGACCTAACCCAGCACGTCGCCGGGCCTTCCTGTACCCGCATGATGGCGGAGATGGGTGCGGAGATTATTAAAGTCGAGCTGGCGCCCTACGGTGAACAAATTCGCTATATGGGCTACCAAAAAGGTGGCCGGGGTATTTACTTTTTACAGCAAAATCGCGGTAAAAAAAGCCTGTGCATTGATGCGAAAACAGAAGAGGGTAAAGCCATACTTCACGGCCTGATTAAAAAGGTCGATGTGCTGATCGAGAATTTTGCCCCCGGGGTGATTGGCCGTTTAGGCTGCAGCTGGGAGGTGGTGCACGAATTAAACCCCGAGTGCATTATGTGCTCCATTTCCACCTTCGGCCAAACCGGGCCGCTATCGGAATTGCCGGGCTTTGACTATATCGGCCAAAGTTACGCTGGCATTACCGGTTTAATTGGCGACCCCGATAAAGCACCGAGCATACCCGCCGCGGCGCTGGGCGACACCATGACCGGCGCCCACGCACTGGCGGCCATTAATGCTGCACTCTTTCACCGCGCGATGGGCGGCGAGGGGGAGTTTATCGATGTCACTCTGCTCGACAGTTATTTCCACTGCCATGAAATGTACGTCGGTTACTACAGTGCCAGTGACGGTAAGTTGGCACCGAAGCGTCCCGGTTCCCATCACCGCCTCGGTTGTCCGATGGGTATTTTCAACGGTAAAGAGGGCTATATCACCATCATCGCCACGCCCCCTCAATGGGAACGCATGTGCGATGTCATGGAAATGCCCGAGCTGAAAACCGATCCGCGTTTTGCCGATCCTAACGACAGAATTCGCCGCCGCAGAGAGTTGATCCCGATTATTGAAGAGTGGCTACAGAGCCATGACAGTGATGCAGCCGCGATTGCCAAGCTGGAAGCAGCCCGTATTCCGGTGGCTCCTGTTTTAAGTGTCCCCGAGGCAATGGAGCATCCCCACCTGGTTGAGCGGGGCACAGTGCGCACCGTTACTCAGCGTGGCGCGGGCACTTTTAAAATGCCCGGCATGCCCCTGCGCTTTGCGGGTTATCCCGCTGAAAATGATCTCGAAGCGCCCTATAAAGGCGAGCACAATAGCGAGGTTTTAAAACAGTACCTCGATTATTCACCAGACAAAATTGCCGAATTACAGGCCAGCGGTATTTTGGTGGATGAGGAAATCCCCGCGTCGGACGCGGGCTAAACGTTTGATTATGACGATAGGAAGACTATGGCACTTTTTGGCTCAAAGCCTTTATTAAATAGTTACCGCGAGATGGGTGAGCAATTTTATAGTGATCAGCAACCAACACCGGTCGCTGATCCATCACTGATCGCGGTTAACCCCGAACTGGCCGAGCAGCTTAATTTGTCGGTGAGTGAATTGCAGAGTCCCGAGGCCCTGCAAATTTTTGCCGGCAATCGCGTCGTGCCCAACAGCCAGCCTATTGCGACTGTGTATGCGGCTCATCAGTTTGGCGGCTGGAATCCCCAGCTGGGGGATGGCCGCGCCGTTTTACTCGGCGAGGTGATCGGCAAAGATGGCCAGCGCTACGATATTCAATTAAAAGGTGGCGGCCAAACACCCTATTCGCGGCGAGGCGATGGTCGTTCGGCGCTGGGCCCGGTACTTCGCGAATATATCGTTAGCGAGGCAATGGCCGTGCTCGGTATTCCCACTACACGGGCACTTGCGGCGGTGACCACGGGTGAGCAGGTGGTGCGGGAGTCTTTTCTCCCGGGTGCAATATTAAGCCGTGTTGCCAGTAGCCATATTCGCATCGGCACCTTTCAGTTTTTCTCCGCCCAGGGCGATATCGATTCGGTCAAAGTGCTGGCCGATTATGTGATTGATCGGCACTACCCCGAAGCTTTGCAGGATAGTGAAAATACCGAGCCCTACAGTGCCTTATTAAGCTCTGTGGTGGAGGCTCAGGCGCGCTTGATCGCCCACTGGATGTCTATTGGTTTTATTCACGGCGTGATGAATACCGACAATATGCTGGTTTGTGGGGAGACGGTAGACTACGGCCCCTGTGCCTTTATGGATAAATACCACCCCGATAAAGTCTTTAGCTCCATCGACACCCACGGTCGTTATGCCTATGCCAAACAGCCGGAAATTGCTCATTGGAATCTCAGCTGGCTAGCCCAGGCCCTGCTGCCTCTGATGGACGATGTGGAAGCGGAGGCCATTAACAAAGCCCAGCGTGCACTGGCGCAGTTTTCAACGGTCTTCGGCGCAAGCTACCAAAAGTTAATGGCTGAAAAGCTCGGCTTTACTGAAGCGAGTGACGAGGTCAATCAACTCTTTGCCGAGCTATTACAGTTAATGGCCGAGCAGGGTAGTGATTACACCTTAACGTTTCGGGCGCTGGTGGATTATCTTGCCCCCGATGAGCAGGTGAAAATACCGGCAGATATTTATGCACTGTCGGAGGCATTTCAGCCCTGGCTTCAACGCTGGCAGGCTTTACTCAATAAAGAAAATATTGATGCCGCCACTGCCCATGCCTTGATGGCCAATAAAAACCCGGCATATATTCCCCGCAACCACCAAATAGAAGCCGCCATTCAGCAAGCAACACAAAATCAGGATTTCACGCTTTTTCACCGGTTAAACGATGTGCTTGCCAGGCCCTTTGAATATAGGCAGGAAGACCAGGACTTTGCCCTGTCACCAAAACCCGAAGAAGAGGTCAAGCAGACTTTTTGCGGTACCTAAGTTAATCGGGCGGCTCTATTTTAAGAGCCGCCCATAATAATCACTCTCAATGAGTGTAAAAATAATAATAAAGAGTCATCACCATGAGTACAGGGACTGAACCAACATCGGCCGAGATATTTGATGTCATTATTATCGGTGCTGGCATCGCCGGTATGTACCAATTACTTAAACTGCGGGAACTCGGTTTTTCTGTCAAAGTCTTTGAGGCCGGCGGTGACGTCGGTGGCACCTGGTACTGGAATCGCTATCCGGGCTGTCGCTTTGATTCCGAGAGCTACTCCTACGGCTATTCCTTTTCCCAGGAGTTGCTGGATGAATGGCAGTGGAGTGAGCATTTTGCACCGCAGCCGGAAACCTTGCGCTATCTTAATCTGGTGGCCGATAAATTCGATCTTCGCAGTGATATACAGTTCGACAGCCGGGTTAAAAGTGCCACCTTTAATGAAGATAATACCCAGTGGGCAGTGGCGCTGGAAGATGGTAGCTGTACCCGGGCGCAGTTTTTAATATCGGCAACGGGGCCTCTTTCGGCCCCGCAAATGCCCAATATTGCGGGCACTGAAGACTATCAGGGTGAGTCTTTTCATACCGCGTTGTGGCCCCGTGATCCCGATGGTTTTGGTGGCCGCAAAGACATCGACTTTACGGGCAAGCGTATTGGCGTGATTGGCACCGGGGCCAGTGGCGTGCAGGTAATTCAGGAAATTGCTAAAAGTGCCCAGCAACTGTTTGTTTTTCAGCGCCATCCCAACTGGTGTGCACCCTTAAAAAATGGCCCGATTAGTGAAAAAGAGCAGCGGGAAATAAAAGCCAGCTACCCCGAAATATTTAATACCTGCAGTGAAAATTTTGGCAGCTTTTTACACAGCCCCGATTCGCGCCTGGCGGTTGAAACATCACCCGACGATAGAAAAGCGTTGTTTGACAAACTTTACGCCGCGCCGGGTTTCGGTATTGCCCTGGCCAATTTTCGCGACATTATGGTCGACCCCAAGGCCAATGCGATTGCCAGTGAATATATTGCCGATCGAATTCGCCAGCGCATTGATGATCCACAACTGGCGGAACAATTAATACCAAAAAACCACGGCTTTGGCACGCGACGTGTTCCCCTCGAAACGAATTATTACGAAGTCTATAACCAGGATAATGTCAGTCTGGTGGATCTACGTGAAACGCCGATAGAGCGTGTTACGGAGCTTGGTGTTGCCACTACTGAGCAGGAATACGCGCTGGATATGCTTATCTATGCCACTGGCTTTGACCCGGTCACCGGCTCGTTAAATCGCATCGATATTCGTGGCATCGGTGATCAAAAACTGAAAGATAAATGGGCCGATGGGCCGCAAACCTATCTCGGCTTACAGATCGAAGGCTTTCCCAACTTTCTCACCCTGGTCGGCCCCCACAACGGCGCGACGCTGTGCAATATCCCGCGTTGCATCGAGCAAAATGTCGAATGGGTGAGTGAGCTGCTGGTGCATATGCGCAGTAACAAGCTGGCTTATGTGGAGGCGGCTAAAGACGCCGAGGCAGACTGGACAGAGCATGTCGCCGAAGCCGCCGCACGCACGCTCTTTCCCACGGCCGACTCCTGGTTTATGGGGGTCAATCTCTATGCCGGCGGTGTGCCTCGCTATAAGGCCAAGTGCGACGAGGTTGCCGCGCGGGATTACGAGGGCTTTGTACTGAAATAATGACACCGCCACAAGCTAAGCTCGACCAATAATAATAATCAATGCAAGGAGAGCGAGACGATGGAAAAGCATATTTTAAAAGGTTGCTCCGTACTGGACTTTACCCACGCCCTGGCGGGCCCCACGACCACGCGCTTAATGGCGGAAATGGGGGCCGATATTATCAAGGTAGAACTGGCGCCCTATGGGGACATGACGCGCACCTTGCCCTACCTGGAAAATGGTCGCAGTGGCTATTTTGTCCAGCAAAATAGGGGTAAGCAGAGTTTGTGTCTCGACCTGCGCAAGGCAGAATCTGTCGATATTCTGAAAAAGTTGATTGCTCAGGCCGATGTGTTGATCGAGAATTTTACCCCCGGTGTTATCGCTGATATGGGCCTGGGGTGGGAGGTCGCTCAGGATATTAATCCCGAACTCATTTATTGCTCAATTTCCGCTTTCGGCCAAACTGGCCCCCTCTCGCATTTGCCGGGTTTTGATTATATGGGGCAGGCCTATTCCGGTGTCACCAGTTTAATTGGTGAGCCCGACGGTTCACCGATGATGCCGATGATTTCCATTGGTGACGTCAATACCGGGGTTCACGCCCTGGCGGCTATTAACGGCGCGCTGTTTTACCGCTCTCAGGGCGGCGGTGGCCAATACATCGATTGCTCCCTGCTCGACAGCTACTTCCACTGTCACGACTTTAATGTGCAGCTCCACAGCAATACCAATGGCGAGGTGCAACCGACACGCAATGGCCGTCACCACGCCGCAGTGGCACCGGATGGGATTTTTAAGGGCCGCGATTCCTATATGTTTGTTATCGCCCTGTCGCCAAAACACTGGGCGGCCCTGTGCGGGGTGATTGGCCGCAGTGACTTGATTGAGGACAAGCGTTACGGCACCTTTACCGAGCGCGCTGCCCACCTCGATGAAATTATTAAACTCATTGAGGGCTGGATTGCCACCATGCCCAGTGATGACGCTGCACGGGAAGCCCTTGAGGCGGCCCATGTGCCGGTGGCCCCGGTGTTAACACCGGCCGAAGCGTTGAGTCATCCTCATCTGATTGAACGGGGTACGGTGCGCACCGTATCCGATCGCGGTTTGGGGGAGTTTCAAATCCCCGGCATGCCCCTGCGCTTTTCGCAGTTTCCCGATACCTTAACTTTGGAAGCACCCTATTTGGGTGAGCACAATGAAACTGTGTTGCGCGAGCGCCTGGGGATGAGTGATGAAGACATTGGCCAGTTGCGGGAAAATAAAGTCTTGCGGGCAGAAACGATCCCCGCATAAATCGCGCGGGTTTACGCTTTTTTAAGCCTGTCGGCCATATCGCGGCCAGCCTGTCCGAGTAACAGCGTGTCGGTGCCTGCAGTGATCAGGGTAAAACCACGCTGTATATAGGGCAGGGCGGCGTCAGACGAGGTTGAAAATACTCCGAGTTTTACCCCCGCAGTGACACAGGCTTCGGTAATGCGATCAATTGCAGCGACCACTATGGGGTCATCCAGCTGGCCCATTTTTCCCAAACTGGCGGACAGATCGTAGGGGCCGATAAACACGCCGTCAACGCCGGGGGTGGCAGCGATGGCCTCGATGTTTTCCACTGCCTGGGCGTGCTCCGCCTGCACCACAACCACCACATTATCGTTGGCCTGCTCGATAGTTTCCTGAAAGGCGAAGCCATAACCCTGAGCGCGAGCGATGCCAACACCGCGCTGCCCCTGGGGTGGATATTTGGCGTAGGCGACGGCCTGGGCTGCCTGCTCTGCGGTATTAATCTGGGGCACGATAATGCCGTTAGCACCGCTATCCAGCGCTTTTTTAATGGCGACTTCGTCGAGGCTGTGGACTCTAACCAGGCAGGGCAGTGGCGCTGCGGCTTGCACAATGCACTGGATATCACCGTCACTCAGGGGCGCGTGTTCGCCGTCAATAAATAACCAGTCAAAACCTGCCTGGGATAAAATTTCCACGCTTTGGGCTGAGGCGATTGAAACCAATGTGCCGAGTAGGCGTTCCCCTTCGTTTAATTGCTGTCTGAAGTTAGTCATGGTTATTGGTGTCGCTTGGTTAAGGAGGCTGATTAAGTTGATTGTAATTTGGCTGAGAAAAATGCCACCTAATTTACATGAAGAGCGGGGTAATACCCAAAGCACTCCATGTTTTGATTTAGACACTTAACGATAGAGTTGAGCCGCGCTAATTTTTAGCGTCGGCTCGTATGAATGGTTAGGTATTAGCGCCACATACCAATTCCACCCTTTCCAAAATAAAGCTAGAAACCTTACTTTCAGAAAAATGATTGGCATCGATATAGCCATCAATTGAAAACACACCATCGACATTAGCATCGTCAAACCGAATGAACATCACTCGCTCATTTTCCTTTGATTTGATGATATCTCTGATTGCTCGCCATTCCAGACCGCACCACTCCTTTTCTGCATACTCCTTGCACAGAAATACCACTACCAACTCGGAATTATTTCGATAGATATTCTGCAACATAGTATCTAAGTCAGGCCTAGCCAGTTGAGATAGATAGTCGAAATCGTAAAAAACGTTGTCTTCACCAAGATTCTCTCGCAAAATATCGGCTACTTTTGAAACATACCTGCGGTGTTCGCCTGGGAATGATAGTGCTACCTTGAAATTAATCTGTTCAACATTTTTTAATGATTTATCTGTCTTTTCAATTTTCGGGTTTTCTAACAAAGCCTCTAATGCCAATAGGGATAGCGAAAATGGGTCTGGTTCAATTTCCTTTAGCTTCTCTTTGCCGGGATTAACCTTTGAGATGTAATAAAGCAGGTAATTTAACCAAATGGCCATCTCATTATCATTGACGACTGCTGCTGGTTTTGAGATTCCGTCTATCTCAGATTTCTGAATGTCTTTCACAACCCGAGATCTTAATAGAGCTGATTCTTTTTCGTTAAATAAATTCCCTGCTCTCTTGGCCATGCGGCTAAAAAGTTTACAGCTATCGCCTTCTATCGCGGCAAATGCCGATAGCTTTGCCCCTCTTACTCCCCACTGAAGATCGCTATCTTGTAGGTTTTTAACAAATTTCTCTGTACCACCATAAGGATTTATTTTTCCGTAGTACTGCCATAACATTATTGTATGGTTTGGAGATTTGAATTTTCTGTTATCGATAGCTCTATCATCAGTTGCATAAAACAGGCTAAATGTTAGATCGTGAAAATTATCAGCCTCGCGCTCAAAGGAACTTATCAGGCGCCCTATTTCAATTTTCTTCTTTCTCAGAGACATCAAGAAATCCTAGTGATACATTTTCGTAACAGTTTATTTAACAGAACCCTTCCGGTTATCACCTTTCTTGCTATTACAATTACCTTGCGGTAAGGGGGCGTAATCTAACGTTATTTCCAAGTGCTTAACTACGGTATAAGCCACTACCGAAATGAGATAGTGTGAACTAGAAGCGCCGCCCTGAAAAATTCTTTCACCTGATCATATATTAGACGTCCATCATTTGCAGGTGGAATTAATGCTTGGGGCTGGGGTACGAAAAGCAGAATTGCTGTCTTTACATATTTCTTGTTGGTGTGGGGTTTAAAACTTTACAAAATGCGGCTCGGCCAGTGCCCGCAAATCATCGGGCATGGGCACTGCCTTGCGGGTTTCAAAGTCAAATAGCGTACCGGTGGTTTCAACCGTTGCCACTGTTTCGCCAGTGGCGGCATTAATAAACCAGTGGAAAAATTGCTGGGTTTTACCGTGCATTTTCCGCAGGCCGCTTTTGGTGATGAGCACATCGCCGGCGCGGAAATTTTCTTGAAATTCGATGTTATATTCCAGTGCGGCACTGTCCAGGCCGTGTTCCTTACGATAGTCCGGCGTCAGGCCGTAGTGGCGTAAAGCTCTGAGCCCTTAAGCGCATCGACCCCTTAAGCTCGTTCAAACTCTAACGATGTCAGCCCGCAGATTAAAGTTAGCGAGAAGTAACTCCTCCTGCTCACGCTGTCCGATACCGTTTGCCTGTAGAGCTGACAGTATATCGTCAAGAACGGCCATGAATTCTTGTTCGGAAATATTCATTCCCCTGTGAGCTGTCAGCATGTCTTTACCGGTGTACGCCTGTGGTCCACCGGTTGCGTTGCAGAGGAATTCGAAGACGAGCTGAATTACACTGTCGCGATCGCTGTTCACATATCGGGCATTGATCGTTGGGTTGTTAGCGTGGGTGTCGAAGAGCGTAGTCGCGATCTTTCGGATGTTTTCCTCACCGCCTAGCCTTTCATACAAAGTTGACTCTGACATCTGTTTCCCCTTTTTTTATTTTTAGCTCGTAGCATTGTTGTTGACGTATAACTTCAGGCGTACGGGCGGCGAAGCCGTCCTGTTGCGCGATTTGTTAGGCCTTGCCTACCCTGGCTTCTGGTATTCAGGATCAGAAGTCGCCTTCTTTACTTATCGTGAGTTCGTCAACAAGTTCAGCGAAATTCTCGCTAAACAGATGACGGCGTTCCTTCCAGAACTCCTCAAATTTGGGTTGAGTCACGTTCCAGGCGATATTGCGCCGGTATCCGCCCCATACGCCTTCCGGGAAATTTCCCTCACGATAAGCGTAGAACTGATTCTCAAAGGTTCGGAACATACCGGTTATGTACTGACTAGCGGCTAGCCGATCTTTCTCAGACATTCCCTCTTTGCCCTGCAGAATGCCATATGCGCCAATAGCCAAGTCAGGGTGTTGGGCGAGAAGAAAATTGATATCCATCTGAGTCTTAGCTATTTCGAAGCGCGTGGATGAGTGCAGGGCTTTCGAATTATGGCGAATCTGCACCGCTAGGTAAGCCAAAGTGACAACAACGGCTATAGCTCCGATGAGTTCGCTGATGGCTCCAATCGCTTCCCAGTTCATGGCATTCCCCCCGAGACACCTAACAGTTTATTCAACAGAACCCTTCCGACTGCCACCCTATTAAGTGTTTAACTGCGGTATAAACCACTACCGAAAGGAGATAGTGCGAACAGCAGTACCGGTCTGAAACACTCTTTCGCCCGATCATATGTTTTTATTTTCAAAATATCAAAGACTTACGGCGAATCGGGTTGAGGGCTGGAACGCTTCCGCTAATGTTGGGTTTTTTTGCACTTTACTAATGCTGTGCTTATTGCTTGTAAAAAGTACTGGTGATGGATGATATTCCCGAGCCGATTAAAGCGGCTACGACTCGGTTCCTCGATTAATGGCATACCAAAAGATCAGGAGTCCATTATTTTAGGTGGGATTAATGGTTGGGGCTGGGGTACGAAAAGCGCAATTGCTGGCCTCACTTTTTCCTAGTTAGTGTGGAGTTTAAAATTTTATAAAATGCGGCTCGGCCAGTGTCCGTAAGTCATCGGGCATGGGCACTGACTTGCGGCTTTCAAAGTCAAATAAGGTGCCGGTGGTTTCAACCGTTGCCACCGTTTCGCCGGTGGCGGCATTAATAAACCAGTGGAAAAACTGCTGGGTTTTACCGTGCATTTCCCGCAGGCCGCTTTTGGTGATCAGTACATCGCCGGCGCGGAAATTTTCTTGAAACTCGATGTTATATTCCAGTGCAGCACTGCCCAGGCCGTGTTCTTTACGATAGTCCGGCGTCAGGCCGTAGTGGCGTTGCAGGTGGGTGACCGCATCGGAGCAGCGCGACATAAAAAAGCGCGGGTGCAAATTACCACGGGCATCGCACTCCCAGGCCTCGATGGTGCCTCGAGCCGTATCAAAAAGGCCGTAGTGTTCGGCGCTGGCCAGGTTTCGTTGTGGCGGTTGGGGCAGCGTTTGCTGGGGGCGTAAATTCGCGGGGGGCTCAATGGTGATGGCCTCGGCGGCGCGGTGGGCGCTGCTTGGCAAGCTGGCGGCCTGCCCGGTATCGAGATCCGTCCACTGTAAGTCGACAATAAAGCGCGCGGCAAGGGTGTCGTTGTCGAGGTTGTGTATTTCACTGAAGGTACGCAGTGTGTTGTCGCCGATGGCGAGAATACCGCTATATACGGTGTAGCTTTCGCCATTGCGCATTTCTCGCATAAACAGCACCCGCTCGGCGCGATGCAGGAGGGCGTGATTATTTTGGCCCGATAAACCGAGGGCCACCTGTAATTGGCCGACCGTTTCCGCCGAGCGCGCCAGATAATATTGCACGTTCATGTGCTCCATTACATCGCATTCCCAGGCTTTGACGTTAGCCCGCACCGTTGGCATTAGCTTGCCCATTGTTGCTCCTGTTTTGTTTTATTAGCGCGAGGCTTGTTTCACCAGACTACTCAGCGAGTGTTTTTGTTCGCGGAGCAAGTTTCTCGCCGCCCGTGCCGTCATTGCCTTACACTGCGCCGCTCGCAGTGAGTGGCAGATCGGCGCTCATTATTAGGGACACCATCGTAAAGCAAGGGAAGTAAGATGCCAAAAAGAGCCACCACAGACCAGCAAATTAATGACTGCTTCGCGGTACTGGCCGAGTTGCGCCCCCATCTGCAGCAGGGCGAGTTTTTATCGACGATTCGATCAATGGAAAAAGAGGGTTATAGGCTGGCCTCTATTACCGACAATGGCGAGGTTGTCGCTGTGGCGGGTTACCGTATGTACAGTAATCTCTTTATGGGCCGGCATCTCTATGTCGACGATTTGGTCACTACCGAGACCGTGCGCTCCCGAGGCTACGGTGGCCATTTGTTGAGCTGGTTGCGCGAGCAGGCCGAGGCCGAAAACTGCAAGGTGCTGCATCTCGATTCGGGCACCCAGCGGCCCGATGCCCACAAGTTTTATTTCCGCGAGGGACTTCATATCGCCAGCTTCCACTTTAGCCAGGCTCTCGATCGTTCCTAAAGCTTGTAGTTAAATCCAGCAGTTAAAGTTCGCGTCTTTTAATTCTCCCCGCGTCTTGATTAGGCCTTTATTGCGTGGGGAGCTCGGCAAATTGCCTGGCCAGCCTTTGTGCCGCGGCTTCCATCTCTGCCTCCCCGTAGGCGGCATAGCCAAAAATCAGCTGACTTTGCGCCTTTGCGTAGTCCTCGCTGGCAAATTGCGCTACCGCCGAGAGTTCGACATGGGCATTTTTGGCCGCTGTGACAAAGGCCTCACTCTTTAATCCCGCCCGCAGCTCGGCAATTAAATGCAGGCCGCCATCCAGGGCTTCGACACTGAGCCACTCGTCCAGGTGGCGCTCGAGGCTGGCAATGCACTGGGCCTGGCGCTGGGCGTACAGGGCGCGCATGCGGCGCAGATGGCGCAGGAAATGGCCGTCGTTAATAAAGTCCGTCAACACCGCTTGCTCGAGGGGCGGTGAGTGTCTGTCCAGCAACCAGCGCGCAGCGGCGATGGGCTCAATCAAGGTTTCGGGCACCACCATATAGCCCAGACGCAGGGCGGGAAACAGCAACTTGCTGAAGCTGCCCAGATAGATCACCTGCCCGGCGGTGGCCATGCCGTGCAGGGTGGTGAGGGGCCGCCCGCGATAGCGGTGTTCGCCGTTGTAATCGTCCTCCAAAATAATGCTCGAGGTCTTGCTGGCCCAGGCCAATAGAGCCTTGCGCCGCGCCTGGCTTTGACTGATGCCGAGGGGAAAGTGGCTGGCCGGGGTGGTGTAGAGCAGCTTGGCACCGCCGGTCGGCAGTGCGTCGACCATCAGCCCCTCGTTATCGACGTCGACGTAAGTGTTCGTCGCGCCGGCCATGGCAAATACTGTGGCGGCAGGGGTGTAGGCCGGGTCCTCGAAGATCACCGGGTCTCCGGGGTCGATAAAGATTTTTGCCAGCAATTCAAAGCTCTGTTGTACCCCCGCGGTGATGACCACCTGCTCGGGCACCACGGTCATGCCCCGCGCCGTGACCAGGTAGTCGGCGACGGCCTTGCGCAGGGGCCAATAGCCACAGGGGTGCACCGCCAATTGCCAGAAGTGACTGCTGTGCTTGAGGCGGCGGCTATAGAGTTGACGCCATATATTGGCCGGAAAGGCCTTGTAGTCGGGAAGGTGGGCGCGAAAGGGCAGTGGCGCAGCAGTGTGCCGCTGGGGGGCAATAAAATCATTGACCCGCGCCAGGGTGGCACAGCGTCGCGAGAGCTTGGGGGAGAGTTTGGGCTCGAGCTTGGCAGGGTCATCGGGCCGGGCCCTGACTTTGCTCGGGGCGCGAGCGGGCAGCACCTCGGCAACCCGGTGACCGGCCCCGGGTCGGGCCTGGATAAAACCCTCGACCGCCAGTTGCTCGTAGGCCCTGATCACCGTGTTGCGGGCAATATTGAGCAGACTCGCCAGCTGGCGCGAGGCGGGCAGTGGCGCATTGGTTGTTAATGTCCCCTGCCAAATGGCCTGGCGCAATTGCTCCTCGAGCTGACGATAGAGGGGTGCCGGCCCCGCAGGGTCGAGATGCAGGGACTCAAAGGGAAAGCGCTGCCGGTCTTTTAATCTTGTGGGTCGTTTTGTCGCTGCCAATTGGTTCCGCCTGTTAGTTAAAAAGTGGATCTTTGTGGGTGCCGCTTTCGGGGGCATAATTTACCGACATTACGACCCCAAGGGCAAATTTTTATGCCCCCCATGAAATATCAATTAAGGCTGGAGAAAGTCCCATGAAAATGTGTTTTATTGTTTTAAAGAAGAGAGCGGCTCGCGCCACATCCGTTTTGCTTTGCTTATTGATGCCCCTATTCCTCCTTGTCGCGCCGAGTAGTTATGGCGCCTCTGCGACTATCGGCATCGTGGTATTCGACGGCGTCTTGACCAGCGACGTCACCGCCCCATTAGAGGTCTTTGGTGCCGCCAGTAAAAAGGCCTGGTTTTCCGACTATGAGGTGGTGGTGATTGCCGCCAGCCATGATAAAACGGTGACCTCCGAAGAGGGCTTGACCCTGGTGGCAGACACCACGATTTACGACGCACCCGAGCTGGATGTGTTGCTGGTCGCCAGTGCCTACGATATGGACCCCTGGTTAGAGAGTGCTGATCTGATGCAATTTATTGCCCACCAGGCGAAAAACACCCAGTGGCTGGCGAGTAATTGTTCGGGCGCTTTGTTACTGGCCAAGGCCGGGCTTCTCGACGGCAAGCGCGCCACCACCTGGGCCGGTGGTGAAAAATCACTGGCCAATGCCTACCCCGCGGTGAAGGTGCAATACGATCAAAACGTGGTGGTCGATGGGGGCGTGATTACCTCCAACGGTGGGCCGGTGAGTTATCAGGCGGCCTTTGCTTTATTGGCGCGCTTAAGTTCAGAAAAATATGCCACTGAAATTGCCGAGTCGATTCAGTTTAATCGCTTAGCATCCGCTTTTTAAACAAGGAATACAGCATGCAGTTAGCAAGCAAGCACATGGCGTCGACAATGACCCTGACTCAGGCCATTACCCAGCGGCGCACGGTCAAGCAATTTGACCCCGAGTATCAACTCAGTGAGGAGGAGTTCGACACCCTAATCCACCACGCCAGCCTGGCACCGACCTCGTTCAATATTCAACACTGGCGCTTTGTGCGGATTAGCGACCGAGCCTTGCGGGCCGAAATGTGTCGCGCCGCCTGGGACCAGCAGCAGGTGGTGCAGGCTTCGGAGCTGCTGGTAATCACCGCCGACATCAAGGCCTGGGAGAAATCCCCCGAGCGCTATTGGCGCAATGCCGATGCCGACACTCAGGCAATGGTGGTCGGCATGCTCGGTGAATTTTATCGCGGCCGGGAATGGCTGCAGCGCGATGAGGCCATTCGCTCCGCCGCCTTCGCCGCGCAAAACCTGATGTTGAGCGCCCGGGCCATGGGTTATGATTCCTGTCCGATGATTGGCTTTGACCAGGATGCGGTGGCGCAACTCATCAACTTGCCGGCCGATCATCTGGTGGTGATGTTGCTGGCCATCGGTAAGGCCGCGGCCGAACCGGCGCCGCGGGCGGGTCAGTTAGCGCTGGCAGAGCTGGTGCTGAATAATCATTTTCCCGCGGCGAGCTCGACCTAATTGGCGCTAGAGTGCACTGCAGCACAGACTGCTGTTAACTCTGCCGTGATGGCAGAGTAAAGCGTGAATAATTTCAAAAAGTAGGCTATTTTTGAAGGGCTTATCCCTCTTTGGCTATTTTTGTCGGGGCATTGATGGATAGTGAAATGCCGCATTAGTCGCTGTTGTTTTATGATGTCGGTGATCCAGTAGGGAACTTAATCCGCAGGGACATCATAATTGATGGACAAAAGCTCCGCCGATATTGCCAATCAACGCAAGCCGTGGCTACCATTTCAGGGCTATATCCAGTCCCTGAGCATTACCCAGAAAGTGATCTTCGGCTTCGCACTGCCGGTGGTGTTAATGGTTGCCGTGTCTGTCCTCACCTACCAGGGCACCCTCGCCCTGCGCGGTAAGGCGGCCTCGGTGACCGATACCCAGGCAGTGATCGCCAGGGCCCACCTGTTGAGCAAGTTGATGGTGGATATGGAGACCGGTGAGCGGGGCTTTTTAATCACCGGTGAAAATACCTTTTTAAAACCCTTTGTCGACGCACAGCGGCAGTGGCAGGCTGAAATCCAGGCTCTGGAAGCGCAGCTTGGCGATACCCCGGAGCAGCTGACTCGCCTCGCGGCCATTGATCAGTTGGCTCAGGACTGGCTGGCCTCGGCGGCCCAGCCGGAAATCGCCCTGCGGCGCAGCGTTGAACTGCCCTCGATTAGCCTCGACCACATTGAAAACCTGCTGCAAAAAGGCACCGGTAAAAACATTCTCGATACCATTCGGGGCCTTGCCGCAGAGCTCGATGCCCTGTTTGTCGCCTCTGACAGTCAGCGCGAAGCCAATGCCCTGGGTGCGGCGCTGAAGGCCATTGTCGATATGGAGTCCGGTGAGCGTGGGTTTTTAATTACCGGTGTCGACAGTTTTCTCGGGCCCTACCACCAGGGACAGACGGATTACCAGCGCCACATGGGCGAGCTGCGGGCGCAGGTCCTAAAATCTCCCGAGCGGAAGAAAGTGCTCAAGCTTCTCGATCGGGTGGCGGTTTTGGCCCAGCGCTGGGTGGTGGAAGCGGCGCAACCGGAAATGCAACTGCGCGAGGCGGCGACAGCGGCGACCTTGCGCGCTGCTAAAAATGCCGCTGTGCCACAGCAAAACAGCCCTCAGCAGCAAGCCTTTGTGGCCATTGAAATCGCTTTGAGTGGGGGCGCGGGCAAGCTGATTCTCGATCAGATTCGGGCACCGCTGGCCGAGTTGGAGGCGATGTTTAAGCATGGGGGGCGCGATCGGGAGCGCGCGCTGGCCCTGGGTCTCAGCGCCGCCATGGTGGGCCAGGAAAGTGCCCAGCGGGGGTTTTTACTGGCCGGTGAGGTCAAGTATCGCGCCGACTTCGAAAGCACGGGGCGGGCTTTTGTCGACAATTTACAGGCACTGCGCAGCCTTATTGAGCAATCCTATGATCCCCAGTCTGTGCTCGCCAGGCTCGACAACATTGACCAGGCCGTGGCGGAATGGATCGTAAAGGCGGGGGAATTTGAGATTGAGGCGCGGCGGGAAATTAATCGCAATGGCCTGGCCCCCATGGAAGCCCTGCAAAGGGACGTGTCCAGCGTGCGACAAGATCCCAGCGCAATAGCCCTGCAGCAGGCTCTGCAGGGCTTACAGCAAATGCTCGAGGAGGCCGCTGACCTGGAGGGACAGCGTTTACTGGCCCAGTTAGATGCACAAATACAGCGCCAGCAAGTGCATTTCTTTCACTTGCTGGTCGCCGCTGATGAGCGACAGCGACAAAGTTTTCAGCGCAGTCGTGCCGCGGTGGAACAGGCGCTGATGCAATTGGCTGTTTACCTGGGCTCGCGCACCCAATCGGCGAGCAAGACGCGTTTGATCGCGGGGCTCTCCACATTGCAGCAGCAGTTTGATCGGTGGTCTCAATCTGCACTGGATACGGCGCTAGACAATCGCGGGTCTGTCCAGGCCGGGCGTGAGTCGGCGGCGGAGCAACTGCGTCAGGTGATTAAAGAGGGCAAGGGCAAGTCGATACTCGATCAATTTCGAGGGCTGCAGCATGAGGTGCTGAGCGACTTTAGTCGGGCCAAAAATACCCGGGCCGAGGGCCTGGTTGTTGCCCTGGGCAAAGCCCTGGTGGATCAGGAGACCGGACAGCGGGGTTTTCTGCTCACCGGTGATGAGAGCTTTCTGGAACCCTACAAGGCCGGTGGCAAGCGTTTTAAAGATGTGACTGCCCAGTTAAACAATATCGCCGCCGAGGCTTTTGACCCGGATCTGGTACTGGCTGAACTGCTAAGCCTGGAACAGGCACTGGCACAATGGAAGCAAAGGTCGGGCGATCTCGAAATTAACTTGCGCGCCAGGCTACGGCGAGGAAATATTGACGGCCTTGACGGCCTTGACGGCCTTGACGGCCTTGCAGTTATTGGTGAGGTGTTTAAGCGGGGACTGGGGCTGAGCGCCCTGGCCAACATTAAATACCGGCTCGGGGAACTCGACAAGCAGTTTCAGCGCTCCTCCAATGAAAGTGCCCAGCTGCTGCTTGCCGGTATCGAAAAAGCCGTGGCCGATATGGAAACCGGTAAGCGCGGTTTCCTCCTCACCGGCAGAGATGAATTCCTCGCGCCCTATCGCCTGGGTGGCATAAAGATAAGCCAGCACTTTGCCGATTTGCGGCAGTTGGTGCAGGCGGGGTATTTCAGCGCCGATATGCAGATCAAACTTGAAACCCTGAGCGCACTGGCCGAGCGCTGGCGGCGAGAGGCGGGGCAGCCCGAAATCCAGCTGCGTGAAGCGCTCAATATGCACGGCGCTTCGATGCGCGAAGTGACTCGTTTGATCGAAGCCGGCACCGGCAAGCGGATTATCGATAAGGTGCGCGACTTACTGGGCGAGTTTATCGACTATGAAGAGACCCTGATTGCCGTGCGTATAGCAGAGGCGGAGCAAGTGGCGCAGCGCGCCTATAACACGGCGTTGTGGTCAACGGTATTGGCCGTCGTGCTGGTGTGTGGTGCCGCGAGCTACCTGCTGGTGACCCTGCTGAATTCAATGCGGCGCCTGCAGCGGGGTACTCAGGACATTGCCGAGGGAGACTTCTCGGTGCGTATCGCGGTCTTGAGCGAGGATGTGCTGGGGCAGTTGGCGCAGTCGTTTAATCACATGGCGCAGCAATTGAGTCAGGTGCACGAGCAGAACCAGCAGGCCCAGATCAACCTTGAACACCAGGCTGTGGCTCTCGAAAAGGCCGTGGCAGCGGCGGAGCAGGCCAATGTTGAACTCTTGCAGCAAAAATTTGCCATGGATCAGCACGCCCTCATCTCGATTACCGATGTCAAAGGCACCATCACCTTTGCCAATGAAAAATTTGCCGAAATTAGCGGCTATGACATTGATGAGCTGATTGGTCAGAATCACCGGCTGTTGAAATCAGAGGTTCACGACGAGGACTTTTTCCGCACTATGTATCTGGCCATTTCCCAGGGCGCGGTCTGGCATGGTGAAATTTGTAACTGCAATAAAGAGGGTGAGCACTACTGGGTGAAAACCACCATCGTGCCCTTTATGAAGGGCGGTAAGCCGCAGCAGTACATATCGATTCGCAGTGATATCTCGGCGAATAAAATCACCGAGCAGAACTTGCTCGAGTCCCGGGATGAGGCGGAGAGGGCGGTGCAGGCCAAGGCCGAATTTTTGGCCAATATGAGTCATGAAATTCGCACCCCGATGAACGGCGTACTGGGCATGCTCGGCCTGGTGATGAAGTCAGAATTAAGCCAGGGTCAGGAAAAGCGTCTGGCGATGGCACAGGGCAGTGCGCAATCCTTACTGAGTATTATTAATGACATTCTCGATTTCTCCAAGATAGAGGCCGGCAAGCTCGAGCTGGAAGAGATCGTCTTCGATTTGCGCGCCCTGCTCGGTGACTTTGTCGAAACCATGGCCTTTAAAAGCGAGGAAAAGGGTCTGGCGCTGGTGCTTGATGTGCGAGAAATTGAACATTCAATGGTGGTCGGTGACCCCAGTCGTCTGCGCCAAATTTTGACCAATTTAACGGGCAACGCCATTAAGTTTACCGAGCGCGGGGAGGTGGTGATTAAAGCCAGTTTGGAGGTGGGGCCGAGTGCTGGCAGCGAGCTGCTCTTGACCTGCTCGGTGACGGACACCGGGGTCGGTATTCCGGCGGCCAGTCGCGAGCGTATCTTTGAGGCCTTTGGCCAGGTCGATTCGTCGACAACGCGCCAGTACGGAGGCACCGGCCTGGGTTTGAGTATCGTCAACCAGCTCTGTGACTTGATGGGGGGTGAGGTTAGCTTTAGCACCCCGTCTGTTGGGGGCAGTTGTTTCACCTTTAGGGTACTGCTGTGCCGCAGTGATGAGTCGCGTTTGGTGGTGCCTGAAATTGACATGGCCGCACTCCATCTACTGGTAGTTGATAACAATGCCACCAGTCGCCAGGTTCTCTGTGACCAGCTCAGGCACTGGGGCGCAGAGGTGATAAGTAGTGATAGTGGCACCGATGCCCTGGTATTGTTGCAAAACCGTGAAACCGAGGACCTGCCAGCCATCGATGTCGCCTTTATCGACGCCGACCTGCCCGGCGTGACCGGGGAAGAGTTGGGCGCTATGATCAAGGCGACGCCCATCTTTGCGCCGATAAAACTGGTGATGATGACGGCGCTTAGTAGCCGTGGCGAGGCCCAGTACTTTGCCGATATGGGCTTTAGTGCCTATTTCCCACGCCCGGCTACCACCTCCGACCTGTTCGATGCCCTGGCGGTATTGGTCAATGATGACGAGAGCCTGCACCGGGCAGCACCACTGGTGACCCAGCACTATCTACACTCCCTCGATGGCCATGGCCAGTCGACCTCGATCAGTGCCGAGGTGCCGCCGCAGAGTCTCGATGGCGCCGCCTGGCCGGCGGCGGCGCGCATTCTGGTGGCGGAAGATAATAAGGTTAATCAGGCGCTGGTTTCGGGTTTGCTGGAGGAGTTTGGCCTGAGTTTTTCACTCTGCGACAACGGGCAGCAAGCGCTCGAGTCTCTCTCGGCCGCCGCCAGTCAGCAGCGTCCCTTCAGCCTGGTGTTGATGGATTGTCAGATGCCGGTGCTCGATGGTTTCGCCGCCAGCCAGGCGATTCGCGCCGGTGATGCCGGTGAGAGCAATACCTCGCTACCGATTATCGCCCTCACCGCCAATGCCATGGCCGGTGACCGGGAGAAGTGTTTGCAGGCGGGCATGGATGACTACCTGAGTAAGCCCATTGACCCCGATGTGCTGGAGGATTTATTGCGCAAGTGGCTGGCCAATACCCGATAGCCTGTGGCTACGGGGCGCTGGCGTCGCGCTTATGCAGTTGTGAAGGCGGGCAGTATTTCCTGAATTAAGCGCTGTGTTTGTGCGAGTAAATCGGCGTCATCATTGCCCATGGGGCGCAGAATAAATTTTGAAATTCCCTGCTCGGCATAGTCTTTAATGCGCTGGTGAATTTGCTCTGGGCCGATAGCCACGGTGTGGCTGAGGTCTTTGCCCGGCGCTAATTTGCTGAAACGAGCCAGCTCCCGCTGGGCGATGTCGTCGCTGCTACTGCCAAAACGGAAGAAGAATCCCGTGCCGTAGTGCTCGTCGTCAATAGTGCGACCACTCACTTTTAAGGCTTCGATAATGGCTTTTTTCGCTCGCCCGGCCGCTTCGGGTGACTCCAGTCCGGCCTGCCAGCCGGTGCCGATTCGTGCGGTGCGTTTGATGGCGGCCTCACTGCTGCCACCTATCCACAGGGGTAATTCGGCCTGCTCTGGCAGGGGTGAGATAACCGCGTCTTTATATTGGTAGTGGTCGCCACTCAGTGTCACGGGCTCGCCGCGCCAAAGCTGGGTGATGATGTCGAGGGCTTCGTCGGTGCGTTTACCGCGGCCTTTGGTGCCTCGGCCAGTGGCCTGCCATTCGGGTGCGCGGGCACTGCCAATGCCGAAGGCCGGCAGCATGCGCCCCTGACTGAGAAAGTCGATGGTGGCGCATTGCTTGGCTAACACAAGGGGGTCGCGCAAGGCGGCGGAGGCGACGTTCATGCCGAATTTAAGGCGCTGAGTGGCACCGGCAATAGCGGCGAGGGCGCTGATGCATTCGAGAAAGGGCTCGTCGGAAATGTCGGTTTGCCAAATGGAGTCGACGCCGCCGTCTTCGCACAGCTCGACCCAGCGCCAGAAGTTATCGACCTGCTGAAAGGGAAAACGCGCGAGGCCGAGGCCGATTCCAATTGCCATTATTCATCTCCGCTGATGCTGGTAAGAGTTGATGGAACGGGTACCCTCTACTCGAGACCCGCTGTGAATACATCCCTGTACGCTCGGTGTCGGCATCCATGCCTCCTACGGTCACGAGCAGAAGGTACCCATTCCATCCGTTTACGTAGGCGCAAAATTAGCCGCAGTAAAGGCCTCTAAAGTGCGCTGAATATCGGCTTCGCTGGCCCCGGCCAATGGCGCAATAATCTGGGTGTGAATGCCGGTGTCCATGTCGGCCTGCAAACGTGCAC